>ENA-OURZ01003242-OURZ01003242.1-human-gut-metagenome-genome-assembly--contig:-NODE-3242-length-13942-cov-2.827321_pt1 | contig 13942 bp, 13 predicted proteins | sample MGYA00242073_ERZ509195 | MGnify/ENA primary metagenome ERZ509195 (study PRJEB26280, sample SAMEA2338837) | human gut metagenome | biome: human gut; feature: human-associated habitat; material: faeces...
TCTCCCGTCTTCCCGACTGGCTTGCAGGGCGTCAGCCCTTGACGGCGCCGATCATGATGCCCTTGACAAAATACCGCTGGAAAATCGGATAGACCAGCAAAATGGGGAACACGACCACCACGGACACCGTCATGCGCACGGACATCGGCGTCTGTTGTGTGGCCAGGTTGGCAACGGCCGACAGATCGCCCGCATTGGCCTCCACCATCTTGGCCAGTGAAGACGCCTGGTTGATGTACTGGTACAACGTGTATTGCAGCGTGTACAGCGAATCATCCGTCATCAGGATCAGCGTATCCTGGAAGGAGTTCCACTGTCCCACCGCCGCAAAGATCGCAACGGTCGCCAAAATGGGCTTTGAAATGGGGAGAACCACCTGCAGGAACACGCGCAGTACGCCGGCACCGTCGATTTCTGCGGCTTCCTGAAGTTCCTTGGGCGTGCTTTCAATATAGGTTTTGATCAGGATGATGTTGAAGGGCTGCACGATGGAGGGGATGACATAGGCCAGGAAGTTGTTGGTCAGGTGCAGATTGCGCATGGTCAGGTACCATGGGATCAGGCCGGCGGAAAAATACATCGTCGCCACCGTGAAGCGATACCAGAACTTTCTCGCCCACATCTTCTCCTGCGTAAACATAAAGCCCATGAACGCGCAGCCGATGACGGTGCCGGCCGTGCCCAGCACGGTCCTTCCCACCGACACCACCGCCGATTGCATCAGGCCCTCCAGCTTGATGACCTGCGTAAAGTTACGAAAGTGCACGCCGATCGGATAAAAGATCACGTCGCCGCGCGCCGCGACGTCATTGGCGGAGATGGAATTGATGATCAGGTAATAAAACGGATAGGCGCAGATGAACGTAAAGAGCGCAAAGAACACATACAGGAGCGCCATAAAGAGCACTTCTGTCGCGCTTTTGTTTTTCTGTCCGACAATGCGAAGGGTTGACATATCGCACACTCCTTTTCTTGCATATTGCGCGTGTGTGGGGTGTCAGATGATGCTTTCGCCGCGCAGCGTCTTGGAAAGCGTGTTCACGGTGAAGAGCAGCGTCAGGCTGACGATGGATTTCATGATCGAAATCGCGGTCGCCAGGGAATAGCTCCCCGAGCCCAGACCGAGATTGTATATGTACAAGTCAAGCACCTGGATCTTGTCCTTGTTGAACGCGTTTTGAAAGACATAGTACTGGTCCACGCCGTTGTTGAGAAAATTGGCGACGTTCATCATCAACAGGACGAAGTAGGTCGGCAACAGGCTGGGGATCGTGATGTGCCAGATCACCCGGAACCGCCCCGCGCCGTCCACATACGCCGCCTCGTACAGCTCCTGATCAATTCCTGCGATGGCCGCGATGTACATGATGGCGGACCACCCCGTCCCCTTCCACGTGCTCAGCAGCCACATCATCATCCAGACGTGGTCGGTCATTTGCAGGTAAAGGACCGGCGTGTCATAGACACCCAGCCGGATGCAGAGGTTGTTGACCATGCCAGAACTGGAAAACAGCGAAAAGGCCAGCGCGTAGACCAAAACCCAGGAGATAAAGTGCGGCAGCGTCGTCAGCGTCTGCACAACCTTCTTGAACCAGTTGCACTTGATTTCCGAAAGCAGTATGGCAAAGGCCATCGGCAACCAGCTGAACAGAATGCTCAATCCCGACATGGCAAAAGTGTTGAGCATTACATCGAAGATCTGCTTGCGTTTGGACGCATTGGAAAACAGCGTGGTAAACCACTCCAGTCCGACAAACTCGCAGTCCTTCAACTGAAACGGAGGCCGGTAGTCATAAAACGCATAGGCCCAGCCGTGCAGCGGGAAATAGGAGAAAAGGAACCCCAGCACCAAAAAAGGAAAGACCATCAGAAACAGCTTGTAGCTGTACAGCTTCTTTGTGTTGATGCGGGTGGGTTTGACCGGGGTCGTCTTGATCGACATCTCGTTCCCTCCTTATTTCTCTTTTTTCACCTATATATTTACCACATGCGTTATGTTAAGTAAATGTAATTATTAGTTGTATTTTTTGTAAGAATTAGTGTTTTGATATTTTTAGCATTGTTGTTTAGAAAATCAGTGATTTAACATTTTATTCCATTTTATATTCGCTATAGCGATTATTTTTTGTTGTTTTGCTAAGAAAAAGCGCGGCATCCTGAATTGACACATGTTGATTTCTATACTATTATTATCATATAGTGATGATTTGTTTACCTAGGAAGCGACTTTCAATCATTAAAACGAGGTAAAAAATGCACTTCTGGAAATTTCTGGATGACATCCGAATGAAATCCAAATTGCGGGGTTTTTACTTGTTCACCTGCACAGTGCCCATCGCTGTGCTCGGTCTTCTCATCGTGTTTTTCAGCCGCGACCAGCTATTGAAGCAGTGTCAGGACGCCGCTTCTGTGCGGCATGTCAACAACAAGTCCACCTTTGCACTTGCAGCGTATCTGGCGACCGACGTTTCCAGCAACATTCAAATCAACGCGCAGCTGCGCCGTCTTTTGACCACAGACTATCCCAATGAAGTGGCCGCTGTTGCAGCACAGCGGCAGGTGGACATCATCACGCAGTATTTGCGAAGCTATCCGGAATTTGCATACATCTGGATTTACACATACAACGCCTCCTTGCGGGGGACGCCCTATCCGTACATCACGGAGGAGATTGAGGCGCAGCCCTAGTTTCAAGCCGCTGCAGACAGCCATGGCACGCTCCGCTGGTACATCACCGACCTTGAGCACGACAGTCGCTTGCAGCTGGTGCGCAAGATGCCACTGGTGGGGGACGACTTTGCCGTCATCGTCATCGGCCTGAGCGATACATACTTCAAGCTGCAGTTCTCCGGCACGCGCTATGATACCATTCTGCTGCTGGACAACAAGCCATTTTTCGCGGTTCCCGGCACGCTGTACAACGATGACTGGCAGACGACGTTTGACGACGATGGGCAGCTGCTGCGCACGCCTGCCAGCTTTTCCGATTCCATCCTGCTGTGCGACACCATTCTGCTTGGCAAGTGCATCAACCACTTTACCGTGCTGACCGCCGACCGGAGCGCGCCGTCTTCGCTCCGCGCGGTGATGCTCTCGCTGCTGATGATTCTGTTCATCCTATTGCTGGCCGCTTTTTTGCTGATCTATCTGTTCATCTACATGATCGACAAGAGAATTGTCATTCTCCAAAGGCAAATGCGCTCCATCAACGATGGAAAGCTGAAGATACAGGACGCGTTGACAGGAGAGGATGATCTTGGCCAGCTGTTTAACGACATGGTCCGGACCATACAGATCATGCAGGATCTGAATCAAAGCATCTACGAAAAAGAGCTGCGCGAACAGAAAAACCTGCGCTATCAGAAAGAGCTGGAGTACAAGTTGCTGGCAAACCAGGTCAATCCTCATTTTCTGTTCAATACAATGGAAAGCATCCATATGAAGGCCATTCTCAACGACGACCGTGAAGTTGCCCGAATGATCCGCAAGCTGAGCGTATTCCTTCGCCGCATGCTGCAAACGCCCGACAAGACTGTACTGCTCAGCGGCGAGCTGGATCTGATCCGGGGATACCTGGACATCCAGCAATTCCGTCATGAGAGACGCTTTTCCTACGAACTGCACATCGACGGCTCGGTCAACCCCGCCCGCCAGACCATACTGCCTCTGCTCCTGTTGCCCATCGTCGAAAACGCCGTGTTGCATGGCCTGGATCACTCGGTAGACAATGGGCACGTGCAAATCAGCGTATTTCCGCTCGAGGACGCGCTGCACATTTCGGTCTGTGACAACGGAACCGGGATGGACGAGGAGTCGTGCCGCGCGCTTCGGACGCGCATGAACCAAAGCGGCCAGGACCTGCAGGGTCAGAGCATCGGCCTATACAATGTCAATCAACGGATTAAACTCTACTACGGTTGCCGCTATGGCGTGGACATTCAGAGCGAGCTGGGCGTAGGGACAGTCATTGATCTGATTCTTCCCTTGGACAGATCGGAGGAAAATCCATGAAATTGATGTTTATCGATGATGAGCGCAATGTGGTCCTGGGATTGCAGCGCATTGTAGACTGGAGGCAGTACGGCTTTAAGGTGATTGGCGTCGCGGCAAATGGCCAGGAGGGACTGACAAAAATACAGGCTCTCCACCCGGACATCGTCCTTCTGGACATCCGCATGCCGGGCCTGAGCGGCATCGAACTGATCCGCACAGCACGGGAGCAGGGCTTTGCTGGCGAATTCATTCTGCTGACCGCCCATGCGGATTTTGACTATGCGCACGACGCCATCCGCTACGGCGTTGTGGACTATCTGCTCAAGCCTGTGGACGAAGACGAGTTGCTTCGCGCCGTCCTTGAGGCGGAAAAGAGGATTATGGCCACAAGCGTTCTGGACCTTTACGGCAGTCAGAGCCTGAGCACAATGCGCTCGGCGCTGTTCGAGCGCGCGCTTGCAGGAAACCTGGACAACATCGCGCTGCGGCTCAGCCTTAACGAGGGTGATCCCTGCCGCCTGATGGTCATCGACTGCAAAAACGAATCCGTCCTGCCCATCCAGCAGTTTCTGGACTCGTTTCCGGGCTGCTCCCCTCTGCATTGCCTGACCGGTCAGCGCATCGTTCTGCTCATGCAGGGACGCGCGATGATCGCCGCGCAGGACGAACTGGTTCAAGGCGTTCGGAACATCGATTTCAAGGCCTTCTTCTTTTGCGGAAAGGTCTTCTTCGCGCCGGAGCAGCTCCCGTCGGTGTTTCAGCCCATTGCCTGTCTGATGGATCGCTTCTGGTTCGTGTGCCGAAAAGGCAAATACCTCTACAGCGTTGACGAAGTGGAGAACAGGTCTCACCTGTCCACAAACTGCTGGAATGCGCAACAATTCGCCGCAGCGCTCTGCCAGGCGATGGACGGACAGGACGAAAGTCGCATCCAGCAGATGCTCGGTGCGCTGCGCTCCGCCATTTGTTGCCGCCAACCGTCCGTACCCGACGCAAAGGCGATGCTGCTTGCCGTATTCCACTCCATCAGCCAATACGTCGGCCTTCACCTTCCCAACCATTCATCAAAAGTTGAAAAGTTTCCCGAAGAAATCATGCTTGCTGAGTGTCTGGACAGCGCCCTTTTGTTGCTGCGCGACCTTTCTCGGCAAGTCATTGACTGGATGCAGCCGTACACGAACATTGATATCTGCCAACTTCTTCTGCAGCATATTGAGCTCAACTACGCGCAGCCCCTTCAGCTGCAAAACCTCGCGCGTGAATTCGGCTATGACAGCGCCTATCTTGGCAAACTGCTGAAACAGAAAACCGGCTTCTCCTTCAACGCCTATCTGGACCACGTTCGTCTGCAGCATGCCTGCGTTCATCTGCGACAGGGAAAGCCCATCGCATTGATCGCGCAGTTGTGCGGCTACAGTTCCGTAGAGTATTTCTCTCAAAAATTCCGAAAGACGTTTGGATGCAGCCCCACACAGTACCGCCGCCAGGTTGCTGCGCGCAACGCGCAGCAACCTCAGCCGCCCTCCTCTACGCTCCACATCTAGCCTCTTCTCCAACTCAACCTCTTGTTTTACAAAATGCCCGCCATTGTGCGTGTTTATGTTTCATGAGCGTCGGCGGTTATAACGGATATAATAGAACAGGCTGCGATTCTCCCTGTATTCCAGGACGAATCCCAGCCTGACGATGCGCAATCATCCGGGCCTGTATCGAATCGGCAATGGGCATGCGCCTCCCCTGATCCCCTCCCCGCCAAAATCAGAAAAGCCGGGAACCCTTCGTTTGACGGAGCTTATCCCGCCTTTCCTTGACATGGTGGATGGCGGAAGGCTGGCGTTCAATCCGGCGGTGGAGCTGTCGTATCTGTCGCTGGAGAATCAGACGATTCTGTTTTCGATCATGGAGCGGGACGAATTGTCGCCGTCGCTGGCGCAGGCGCAGAATCTGCACAAGCTGTCCTCGCTGGGCAAGCTGGATGAGTCTGCCATTGAGGCAATTCTTCTGACGGAGCCTGTGCTCAAAAAGAAGGTGACGCTCAAGGTGGAGCGCATCGCACCGTACTTCCCACGCGGCACCAATCCCGAGGAGATGGAGGCGGTGATTTTGAGGCTGCTTGCATCCTGGCAACGGTCGAGAGAGCAGAAACGCGCCCATGAAAACTCGGAACGTTGACATTCTGCGCACCGTGCTTCCCCTTCGGGTAAGCTCGGTGTTCCGGTCGGCTTATTTTCCAGAAACAGCCCACTGGGCTATTTCTTCCAAAACGCTCGACCTTCAGGGCTTCGCCCATCCGACGTGCTGCTTGCCGGAGCTTTTGCACAGATTCAGAGGAGTTTGAGAAACTTGCTTTTCGAGGGGTGAGCATGTATTTTGTTTCTTCTCAAATTGGGTCTACCAGAAGAAAACTTCTTCTCTGGTAGACCCTTTCCCATAAAACCCAAGGAGAGAGAACGGAGGAATGCGTATGCGCAGACGCTGGAGCCGTTGGCGGGCGTGTCCTTCCGGCTGGCGGATGGGAAGGGGAACATGCTGAAATTCATGCGGCAGGTGGACGGTGTGTACCACCCGGATGAAAGCGGCGTGGAGACGCTGACGACAGATGCGGAGGGAAAGCTGAGAATTCGGTACATTCCTGCTGGCGCGTATCTGCTGACTGAGGAGGAATTCTCCGGGTATTCCATGGGAAAACCTTTGGAGATCGTCGTTAGGAATGAGAATACCGTGTCCAATCCGTGTGCGGTCACGGTGGAGAACCGGCCCATTGCGATGGAGATCACCAAGACCGATCTTCTGACCGGCGAAGCTATGGAGGGCGTGACGTTTGAGGTTCTGGACAAGGACGGAAAGGCAGTATCGTTCGAGAAGCAAGAGAGCGGCGTCTACATCCCTGCGAAGGCAGGGGAAACGGGAACTACCAAACTGGTTTCCGACGAGAGCGGTGTGGTGCGCATTGAGTACCTGCCGCAGGGCGCGTACACGCTGAAGGAGCAGCAGGTCACGGGGTATGCCGCGCTGGAGCCCTTTGCGTTCACGCTGACGAACGAGCACACGCAGGAGGAGCCGCTGCAGCTGAATGCGCGCAATCTGCCCACACGGCTGCGCATTGAGAAGCAGGACAATGTGACGCAGGAGGTGCTTGCGGGCGCGTCGTTTGCCCTGAAGGATCAGGAGGGAAAGACGGTTTTGCTGGTCAGACAGGAGGACGGAACGGTTCATCCCGCCGGGAAGGGGGAGAAGGGCGTTGAAGTGATCCCTGTGGATGACGAGGGGTGTATTGTGATCGACTATCTGCCTGCGGGCGCGTATACGGTTGTGGAGACGGTTGCGCCTGCGGGGTACGGCATTGCGCAGCCTGTTGACACGGAGGTGGGCACGGAAACCATCCGGCAGACCGTGGAAGGCGCGTGGGGCGGTGAATCGGGCGAGAGTTTGCTCGGGGAGACCAGCCTTGCGGTGCTGGATCATCCGCTGGCGCTGCGCATACGCAAGATCCATTCCGTCACAAAACAGCCGCTTGCGGGCGCGGAGTTCCAGCTGAAGGCGGACGGGGATCTGAATACGCCGCTGCGGTACACGGAGAAGGACGGGGTGTTCTGGTACGATCCCAAGGGGGTTGTGACCACGATCACGCTGAACAGCGACTGCGAAGCGCTGGTGTACGGTTTGCCCGAGGGCAGGGTTTATCTGGAGGAGAGCAAGGTACCGGACGGGTACTTCCCCATCGCGCCCGTCGCCTGCACGATCACGCTGGAGCATACCTCGGAAGCGCCTTTGGAGGTGACCGTTGCCAACACGCCCGCTGTGAAGCTGGGGCTGGATATGGACAGGTACAACGTTCCGATTGCTGTCACGGGGACGGTCCTGGTAATGCTGGGGATCGCCGGGGTGCTGCTGATGAAGCGGCGCAGGCAGGATTGACGGCGTAGCAGGATTTGGGTATAATAAAATCAGAATATGACCATGAACAGGAGGGATTTCATGAACATCCGGCCTTCTGCAGCGATTCGCCAGAACTACAATGAGATTTCTGAATTGTGCAAAAAGACGGCGGAGCCGGTGTATCTGACCAAGAATGGGGAAGGGGACCTTGTCGTGATGGACATTGAGGCCTTTACCCGACGGGAAAAGATGCTTCAGTTGCGTGAAGAACTGTTGGCCGTTGAAGAAGAGAGGCTGCGCGGAAACAGCGGACACTCGGTCAGCGAGGTTGCGGCCATGATGCGCAATGCGATCCGAGAGGTATCGGAACATGAGTGAGCAGGCGAAATACCGTGTGATCGTCTCGGAAAGGGCGGCACAGCTGCTCGTTCAGCATGCTGCGTTTCTTGCCAAAGTCAACCGTGAAGCCGCCGACCGGCTGGTTGAGATTTTTGCGGAGACGGCAAATTCCCTGGAAGAGATGCCCCTGCGCGGCGCGTGGTTCAGCGCCAACTACATCCCGCGGAATGTGTATCGCTATCAGGTGTTTGAGAAACGCTACCTGATGCTCTATCAGGTGCGTGAGAATACGGTCTACGTCGAATATGTGCTGGATTGCCGGCAGGATTACCGCTGGCTTCTGCACAGCTAGTCAAACTGAAAACAGTGAAACCGTCACGAATTGCGTGGCGGTTTTTCTGTTCTGAAATGAGGAGTGTGAATATGAATCCAAAATTCAAATGGCTGCTGCTCGGGGCGGGCGCGCTGGTGCTGCTGCTGGTGCTGTTCGTGGTGTTTGCGTCGTGCAGGGCGGCAGGCGATGCGGACAGGCGCGCGGAGGCGCTTGCGGAGCAGCTGAAACAGGCGCAGAATGCGACGCCGGTGCCGACTGCGACGGCTATGCCGAGCGCAACCGCGATGCCCACCTCGGAGCAGGGCGCGATCGAACCGCAGCTTCCGGATGTGCAGACCGTCACGCCGACGCCGGAGACGGTCGAGCCTGTCGAACCGCTGGTGCCTACGGTGCAGCCCACGGTTACGCCGAAGCCTGCCCCGCAGATCAGTACAACGAAGAAGCCTGTGGCAACCGCAGCGCCGGTTACCACAGGGGAATCCACCGTGTCGGTGTCTGCGGCGCAGGACAGAGCGTTTGCGTTCGGGCTGCCTGCAGTGGCTTACACAGACACCGCTGTGCAGGTGAGGGTGCTGGGTGAACACAAGAGCGTGACCTGGACGCTGTACCGGGACGGCGGGCAGGTGTCTGCTGAACGGGCGTACAGCGGGACGCTGGGTGTGGACGGCGGGTATATCACGTTCCGCGAAGGCGGGCTGTATACGCTGGTGGGTGTGAACGAGCGGGGGGACAGCCATCGCACGATGATTCGTGTTTATCCGCTGCTGAAGATCCCGTTCACGGTGCCGGATTCTGCTTACCGGAATGCGCAGATCGAGGTCAGTACGGGGGAGGACATCCTCGTGGAGAACCAGCAGCTCGTCTGGTCGTGCGTGCACAGGGACGGGAGCGTGGTGGATGTGTCGGCATTTACGAATGCCGGCGGAGTGCTTTCGCTGCCGTCTTTGGGCGTATACACGATTCGGGCGAAGGTCACCGATCCCAGAACCCATCGCGTGTTTGAGGCGGCGCGCAAGGTGACGGTTGTGAACCGGCGTCCGAACGCGCCCGAAGGAGCTGCGGTCGTCACGGCGGAGCGCGTCGGGAATGGCGTTAAGGTACAGTTGTCCGCTGCGGCGAATGATCCCGACGGCGATGAGGTCATGCTGGAGTGGAGCGGAAGGACGGAGAACGACGTCTACCCTGCGGGACAGCACACCGTCAGGGTGCGCGCCAGAGACAGTGTGGGGGATGTTTCGCAGCGGACGGAGATTGCCTTTGAGGTGCCGAATACGCCGCCGGATGCGCCGGTTGGCAGTGCTGTCATTCACCGCGACAATGTCAGGAACCGCATGGCGCATGTGACCTTTGCGGCGGAGGCGGTCGATCCGGACGGCGATCCGGTGACTTATGAATGGGCGGATGATTATTACGCGCTGGGGCAGCATACGGTCAGAGTCCGTGCGAGGGATAGCTTTGGGGACGTGTCCGACTGGGCAGAGGTGAACTTTGAGATCGTCAATGAAGCGCCGGGGAGGCCGACGATCTCCCGGCTGCCTGCAGACGGGTTTGTGATGCCCGGAACGCCGGTGACGATCACGGCGAATGCGGTGGATCCGGACGGCGATGCCGTGACCTACGTCTGGGACAACCGCCCGGAGGAGACGCACGTCTATCCCGACGGCAGGCAGGTCGTTAGGGTCAAGGCGGTGGACGCGTTCGGTGCGGAGAGCTCGCGCAACGGGCTGATGTTCATCGTGGGCGACCCGAACTGGGGCGGCGGCATGGTGCTGACCGGCCCGAATTTCTATCTGGAGGAGCCGGGCATTGAGGGGGCGACGCTCGTGCGCTATACCTTCACGGTGCCGCCCGTGGATGGCCACAGCGGGAATGACTACGGCAGGGTGCGCGGGTACAACCGCATCACCGGCCAGTGGGACGAGCTGGACTACGGCACGACGAGCAACGGCATTTCCTTCTCGCGGGAGCTGACGCCGGGCGTCTATACCAAGCTGCAGATGCAGTACTATACAAATCATAGCTGTATGTACAACAAGAGCAACATTACCTACACCGCGGAGTTCGTGTTTGACGAGTGATGCGTAGCATGGGCCAACGGGTTCGCCTCGATACGGATCCGTTGGCCTGTTTGATTGGGAGGAAGAGATGAGAGCGATCGTTGTGGAACCCATGAAGATGCCCAGAGTGGAGGAGATCGGGAACACGCTGCAGGAGCTGCAGCAGGCAGTTGGCGGGAGCATTGAAGTGGTTCCGGCGGAACTGGGGGATGATGCGCTGGTGATCTGCAATGAGGAGGGCAAGATCATGGGCCTGCCGTACAACCGGTGTGTGTATGACGCTGACGGGATCCCCCATGACGTGATCGCGGGCACGTTCGTACTCTGCGATGAAAACCGTGACGGGGAGTTTGTCTCGATCACCCCGGAGCACGAGGCGAAGTACATGGAGCGCTACAGCCGCGAGATGATCCTCAGCCATGCTGAGCCGCCTAGAGATACGGCGGAGCGGTGAGGAAAAATTCTAACGCAGAACTGCGTTAACGCTCTTTGATTTAATGCAGTTCTGCGTTAGGAGTGTGTTGGAAGTGTATTGAATACCTGCCCCCTCGATTGATTCAACCAATCGAGGGGTTTTTGTATATGAAGGAAGGAGGAGGGACACATGGCGGGCAGATTGCGTCAGGTTACGGAGCTGTATGAAACTGAACTGCAGAGGGTAACGGCGGAGCGGGCGGAGTGGATGGGGTTTCTGCGGTTTGCTGCGGCTCATTACCAGTATCCGTTTGATCAGCAGCTCCTCCTCTATGCCCAGCGGCCCTTGGCGACCGTTGTGCTGCCTATGGAGGACTGGAACCTGCGGTACGGGCGGCGGGTGGCGCGCGGTGCCAAGGCCATCGCGGTGTTTGACGAGAACTATGCTTCCAGGCGGCAGCTGCGGTTTCTGTTTGACATTGCGGACACGGTGGAGACCAATCAGACGCGGGCGATTCCGCGGTTTGAGGTGCTGCCGGATGAGCGTCCGGGGATCGTCGATGCGCTGGAAGGCGCTGTCGGGGAGCTTGCGGAGCGGGATTCGTTTGAGCAGGCGCTGCTTTCTGTCGCACAGAACGTCGTGCGGGAGCGGATGCCGGAGATCATGCGGGAGGTGCTGGTCAGTCTGGAGGGCAGCTTTCTGGAAAACTGCACGGATGAGGAGATTGAGGACGTGTTTTCGTCCGCTGTTGCGGAAAGCGTGGGCTTTGTGCTGCTGACCAAGTGCGGCTGTGAGCCGGAGAGGGTGATGGGGGAGGACGCTTTTGCGGCGCTGCCGGTGCTGGATATCGTGCCCTTCGAGGATCACTTCCCGACCGATACCCAGCTCTACCGCATGATGACCACAAAGCCCAGCGACCTCTATGTCGCACAGAAGGGGGAAAACGACCATGACCGACCGGATGCGTGAGCGCGGACAGCATGTCCTCAAGACCCGGGAATACTGGCAGCAGCGCATGAAGAAGAAGCTCTCTGGTGCGATACCGGCTGCACCCAATGTGAGACACGTCGTGGATGATGAACAGAATGTGCGGGATGCAGAGGAGCAGTCGCCTGTGCAGTATGCCGAAGGGCGTGTGGAGGAAAACGAGCAGCGCACAGTTCGTGCGGCAGAACAGCGAACCGGGCAGGCGGTGCGATATGTTGCGAACAAGGCGCGTCTACAGAAGCAGCAGCGGGAGGAATTTCCTCCCGCTGCTGTTTCGTATGCGCGGAATACGGAATCGGTGAAGCCGGTGAAAAAGACGAAAAAGGCGAGGCGTGCGGCGCAGAGCACGGCGCAGTCTGCGCAGACGGCCAAACGCAATCTGCAGAGAGCCGGGCGGGAAAATGTTAAGGCTGTGAAGGCGGCGTGGAAGATGCTGAAGGAGGCGGCAAAGGCGATTGCGGCGGGGGTGACTGCGCTCGTGAAGCTGATCGTGGCTTTCATCCTGTGCTCGCCGCTGGGCATCTTCTATGCCAACGACACGGCGGAGGGCATGCCCATGACGCAGGCCATCGCGCAGGTCAATACGGAGTTTTACGAGGAGATTCAGCATCAGATCGATTACGTCGCGCAGGTTTCCGACTATGACGCGATGCAGGTTGTCTATGAGGGCGTGGAGGACGGAGATAGCCCAATGGTCAACAACTGGATCGACGTGCTGGGCGTATACGCCGTGATGATGACCATGGACGAGCAGAGCGCGACCGATGTGGTGACCGTCACCCCGGACAAGGTGGATGCGCTTCGCAAGGTGTTCCGGACGATGAACGAGGTGGAATATGAAATAGAGACGGAGACCTCGCAGACCGAGGTCATTGTAGGGGCGGGAGAGGATGCGCATATTGAGATCATTGAGCACACGACGCTGACGCTGCGCATCACGCTGACCAGCCTGAACTACACGGAAGGCGCGGATCGGTACTGGTTCACCGCCGAGAAACGCGCCCTGCTGGACGAACTGATGGGCCCGGAATTCGTGCCCCTCTTTGCCAATCTTCTGGGTACCGATCCCCACGGCGGCATACTGCCCAACACCATACTGCAGTCCCTTCCGCCCAACGAAAAGGGCTCCGCCATCGTGCAGGCAGCGCTGACCAAAGCGGGCTGCAAGTACGTCTGGGGAGCCAAGGGGCCGAACCAATTTGACTGCTCGGGGTTTGTCTACTGGTGTCTCAAGGAGGCAGGTGTTTCCTGCGCCAATTCCATGTGCACTACCGCAGCAGGGCAGGCGCAGTATTGCAACAACCGGGGCTGGGTGATTTCACAGAGCGATTTACAGCCCGGTGATCTGGTTTTCTGGCAGAACGCAACTTGTACCAAGGGCGACCGCTGGAATGAATATGTGGGAAAAATTAACTATAAACTGGGATGAAGATTGAAAGGTGATGTAGATGCTATATCTGTATATAAGAATGCAGTTCGTGAATAATTGAGAGAAGACGATGAAAGTAAGCTATTATATTTACGTAAAGTCGGAATGCGGAGAGCATTAGTTGCTGGGTGCACACTGCAATACGCTCTTTGCAAATATTACTAGACAGTAGGAAGAGGGGCACAAATGAAAAAGGCAAAACTTATTGTCAGTCTCGCTCTTGTCTGTGCCATGATGTGCTGCATGATGCTGACTTCGTTTGCAGCATCGGGAACCACCTATCAGTGCAATGGAAGAAACGCAGGCACTTCCAGAACGTCGAGCCACTCCTACGGGAATGGGTTGAACTGTGACGTCATGCTGATGAAGTCGTATTGCACGCAGTATGTAAACAACGTTGCCCAGGGAACTGCTTATCACACGCACAGCCACCTGACCTATCATACTGGATGCTCTGCAGGACAGACGTATCCGTGCACGCACAGCAGCACGCATTCCTGATAGCAGAG
>ENA-OURZ01003249-OURZ01003249.1-human-gut-metagenome-genome-assembly--contig:-NODE-3249-length-13914-cov-7.931597_pt1 | contig 13914 bp, 17 predicted proteins | sample MGYA00242073_ERZ509195 | MGnify/ENA primary metagenome ERZ509195 (study PRJEB26280, sample SAMEA2338837) | human gut metagenome | biome: human gut; feature: human-associated habitat; material: faeces...
TAAGCGAGATAAGGAAAATTCCGTCTTTATCGTTTTGTAATTTCTTAATATAGGCATCTCCGTTGAGAGAGAATATACCAATTTCTCCATTAGCAACATACTTCTGTTGCATTACCCATGCAGCTCAGACAGTGTGTGGCGATGATGAAGGTAATGATGAGTGTTTAGAAGGCAGATGCAAATGTCGTGTTAACACGACAAAATTGTCGCGTAAACACGGTCGGCAATTCATCCATGACAATATACAATAAACATGTGCTTGAGGGAGCACGTCACGAGAGTGAAGGCGCCGTAGCTCTCCAATACATCAAATGTAAAGGAGAACATTTATTATGAACAAGAGGAACGATTTCACAGGAGTAAACAACAGAGTCAATGCAAGAGGTGTTGCATTTATCAAGTCTAGAAAGTCAATTGATAATGTAAGTGGAACTGTCATTGAGGATTCCGGCGTGAGAGAAGAAATAGACAGAGCATTGATACGACAGTTTGATCTGTTACCTGTAGCTCGCAAAATGGTAATGGAGGAGTTAGCAAATGGACAGCAGAACTAAAAAGACTAATAATAAAAGATTTGTCAGATATTCAGAAGGAGCAGAGATGTATTCAATGAGTGTGTCAAAGTTTATGCAGTTAGCGAAGGATGCAAAGGCATGTTATAAAGTGAATCAGCTGGTGTTGGTTAATCTTGATATTATTGACGAGTATCTTGAAACTTTCCATATTGTAGATGACGAGTTTTATAAGTAATTATGAGAAATGACGTATTAGTATAGAAGAAATACAAACAAGTATGGAGAAAAATGAGCCAAGAGAGAAAAAATGTATTAACTTTCGGTCAGACCAAAAGTATAATATGATTAAGATATGAAGGAGGCATACAGATGGCTAGAACTGGAAGACCAAAAGCAGAGAAACCTTTTGACCATAAGGTGACTGTTAAATTCAAAGAAGAGGAATACCAGATAATGGTTGAGTATGCTGAGACTCATAATCTATCCATTTCGCAATTGATTAGAATGGGTGTTGAATTACAAATGAAGCAACAGGCTAATCAGTAGAACAGGCTCTTTTCTCCGGAAAGGAGAGAATAATGGCTTGTAGAAAAGATGGTAAAGGCAGAGTATTAAGAAAGGGTGAGGGTTACAGAAAAGGCGACGGAAGATACTCATATGTATATATTGATCCATTAGGCAAGAAAAGGACCATTTATGCACAGTCTTTGGTAAAACTTCGAGAAAGAGAAGAACAGTTACAAAAAGACCAGTTGGATGGACTTGATATCTATGTCGCAGGAAAGGCTGATGTGAACTTTTTGTTTGACAGGTACATATCAACTAAAACAGAATTGCGCAGCACTACTTACAGTAATTATTTGTATACATGGAATCATTTTATTCGTGATACATTTGGCAAGAAGAAAGTAAGAGATGTGAAATACTCAGACGTGTTGTTCTTTTATACAGACTTGATTAATAATCAGGGATTACAGATTAATACGCTTGAGACAATTAACACAGTATTAAGACCTACATTTCAGCTTGCTGTCAGAGATGATATCATAAGGAAGAATCCGGTAGACGGAGCATACTGTGAAGTAAAAAAGCGTAATGGTGGTGCCAGAAAGACAAGGCGAGCGTTGACTGTGGATCAGCAGAGAAAATTCATGGAGTATGTAGCAAAGAATCCGTTCTTTTATCACTGGTATCCATTCTTTGTATTTTTGTTAGGAACTGGATGCAGAATAGGAGAAGCAATTGGGATACGCTGGGATGATATTGATTTGGAGAATCGAGTCATTGATATCAATCATAGCTTAACCTATTACCAGAGAGCGGATGATTCATATAAATGTGAGTTTAGAGTATCTTTGCCAAAGACGGAAGCTGGTAATCGTAGAATACCTATGATGCAGCAGGTATATGATGTGCTTCAGGAAGAATATGAGAGACAGAAGCAAGAAGGCTTTTGTGTTGAGAATGTGGATGGAATGACCAATTTTGTATTTACAAACCGATTTGGGATGCCACATAACCCAGCAGCAGTAAACCGGGCAATCAAGAGAATTGTGGATACACATAATTCAGAAGAAGAGGTGGCTGCTAAAAAGGAGAAGAGAGAACCTGTTATGATTCCAAGATTCTCCTGCCATATCTTCAGACATACGTTTGCATCAAGATTTTGCGAGAATGAAACCAACATCAAAGTAATTCAAGAGGTAATGGGACATGCTGATGTATCGACTACCATGAACATATATGCAGAAGCAAACCCAGATGTTACCAAATCAGTAATTGAGAAATTATCAAAAAATATGGATATTTTTTAGAAAAGAGTCCTGCGATTGAACTCTTTGAAGATTGAAAATATACCTATTCATACTGAGATAAATATGCTATACTCATCTAGTATTGTAGTGTTTGACACTGCAGTACATGTCTTAAAATAAAAAGACGTATTTTAAGGCGAATGACATCTTTTGGACGCACAAAAGTCAAAAAAACGTCCAAGAGTATCCAAGTATATAGAATCCGGGAAAGCCCATTTTCCAAGGGTTTACAAGGATATACAAGAGTTAGCTTAGCAATCAAAAAAGCTCCCGACAATGAAGACCTTGAATGATGTAAATAAGAAAAATGATGTAAAATCTAAGGCTGCTGAAGAAGTGAAAGCTGAGCCTGAAAAGATTGATTTTTCTAAGGTAAAGATTGAGCCTTTATTTGAAGAAGCAGTAGATTTTGACACATTCAGCAAGTCAGATTTCCGTGCAGTAAAGGTTAAAGAGTGTGTTGCAGTACCGAAGTCAAAGAAACTGTTACAGTTTACTCTTGATGACGGAACAGGCACAGACAGAACCATTTTAAGCGGTATTCATAGCTTTTATGAGCCGGAAGAACTGGTTGGAAAGACTCTTATCGCTATCACAAATCTTCCACCGAGAGCTATGATGGGCATTGACTCTTGTGGTATGCTTCTCAGTGCAGTACACGAAGAAGAAGGCGAAGAAAAGCTTCATCTTCTGATGGTTGATGACCATATTCCGGCAGGTGCAAAGCTCTACTAAGAAGTACCGTTTTACCCTACAAAACGGGATGTACTTCATTTGTGAAAAAGCTCTGAAAATACACAAATACACCAAATTTACACCAAATGGTGCTTGAAACGGTGCAGAGCCTAAAAAATCGCATAATTACAGGCGATACAACAGAATTTATAAGGGCGGTGTCTGAAATTATCGGACATCGTCCTTTTCTGTATTCGAGTTAAACAATACACATATTTCAGCTCAAAATCGAGACAAAAGCCTTGAATGTTAATATGCGTTGCTTGAAGCAACGGGCAGTCCAACATACAATTAGTCTGTCAGCGCCAGAAAGGTTAGACAGAGCATTTTTTGTAAATCGGCAGGGCAACCCCCTTACTCGTGCCGGAGCAACATATATCTTGTGTAAATATGTTCAAATGGCTGGATTACATATCAGAAAGATATAGCGCCGGTTTGAAAACTAAAAGTATCAAAATACAGACTTAATAATTGCAATTTCATTCTCAAAGTACTATAATACAAACTATATTTGGGTGGAGGTGCGGAAATGAAAGTACGGTACAACAAACTTTGGAAACTACTGATTGACAAGGGAATGAAAAAGAGTCAATTACGAGAAGCGGTCGGGGCAAGCAAAAGTACATTTGCGAAACTCGGAAAAAATGAAAATGTTACCCTTCCCGTGCTGTTGAATATATGCGAATATTTAGAGTGTGATTTTGGCGACATAATGGAAGCCGTACCCGAAAATGAGGTGTAGGATCAATGAACAAGAAGATTTTAATTGTGGATGACGAAAAAGAAATCGTTGATCTGCTTGAAGTGTATTTGAGTAACGATGGTTATTCAGTATATAAATGTTATAATGGGTTAGAGGCGATGAAATGTATCAAACAGTCGCAGATTGATTTAGCGATACTTGATATTATGCTGCCGGATATTGATGGTTTTCGACTTTGCCAAAAAATTCGGGAAAAGTTTTACTTCCCTATTATTATGCTTACCGCCAAAATTGAGGATAGCGACAAGATTATGGGGCTTACGATTGGTGCGGATGATTATATAACGAAACCGTTTAATCCTTTAGAGGTTGTGGCAAGAGTAAAGACGCAATTAAGGCGTTATCAGAGCTATAACAGTCCTAATTTGAGCCAATCCGAAGAAAAAGACGAGTATGACATCAGAGGTCTACTGATAAACAGAGTCAGCCACAAGTGCTACTTGTATGGCAAAGAAATAGCCTTGACTCCGTTGGAGTTTTCTATTCTGTGGTATCTGTGCGAACATCAGGGTAAAGTTGTCGCCTCGGAGGAATTATTTGAAGCCGTGTGGAAAGAAAAGTATCTTCGCAACAGTAACAATACGGTAATGGCGCACATTGGGCGGCTTCGGGAAAAATTGAATGAACCTTCAAAAAATCCGAAGTTCATTAAAACTGTTTGGGGGGTAGGGTATGAAATTGAATAAAAAAGAAAAAAACTATCTGCTCTCTACCTTGTTCAAAGGGTATGTAATTCAATGTGCGATTTGCTCTGTGCTTATTTTTGGCGGTACTTTTCTTTTAGGAATTATGGCAGAAGAAATTCTCCGCAAGTATGTTTTGTATTATTACTTGTATTACAGAACAGTATATCTTTATATAGTGGCTGTAATCGTGTGGGGTGGCTGTATTATATACTTGACATACCTACTTTTGAAAAAAGTAGTCGCCTATGTGTACGAGGTACAGGCTGCGACAGGAAAAATGTTCGATCAGAATGTCAGTTACATTGAAATGTCCCCGGAGTTGAGTGAAATCGCCGCTAACATCAATCAGTTAAAACAAGAGGCTGAAAGTAATGCAAGGCTTGCAAAAGAAAATGAGCAGCGAAAAAATGACCTGATTATGTATCTTGCACACGATTTGAAAACACCGCTTTCTTCTGTAATCGGGTATCTTACTTTACTGCGTGATGAGTCGCAAATCTCAAAGGAACTTCGAGAAAAGTACCTTTCAATCACTCTTGGTAAGGCAGAACGGTTAGAGGATCTGATTAACGAGTTTTTCGAGATAACACGATTCAATATATACGATATTACATTACAATACACGAAAATCAATTTAACTCGCCTGCTGGAGCAACTTGTATATGAATTTAAGCCTATGCTCAACACAAAGAATTTGCAATGTAATCTTTGTGTTGATGATGATATAATGCTTCGATGTGACGCAGACAAAATTCAGCGTGTTTTTGATAACCTTTTGAGAAATGCGGTTATCTACAGTTTTGAAAATACGGATATCACGATCAGCGCACAATGTCAGGAAGATACGGTCAGCATTATTTTTTGTAACCACGGCGATACTCTGCCGGAAGAAAAGTTAAACAGGATTTTCGAGCAGTTTTATCGGCTTGACGCAGCGAGAAGTACAAGCAGTGGAGGAGCTGGATTAGGTTTGGCGATTGCAAAGCAGATTGTTGAACTACACAATGGTACAATCGTTGCAGAGAGCCAAGAGGATCAAAACAAGTTTTCAATTACTTTGCCGTTGGCGTAGGAAAATTGTAAGAATTTGCATAGAAAAAAAGAGGAATATCTTACGAGCAATCAAGAAAATACGGGCTTCTGTTTTGGTACAATAAAAGTATCAAGATAGAGGCTCGTATTTTTTGTGATACAGCATAAGGAGGAATGATGAAGTTGCTAAGAAAACAAATGCTGCTATGTTCTATTTTGTTTCTTGTATTTACGCTATCTGCCTGCTCTGCAATTGGGCAGACAGACGAAAACAATCTTACAGATAGCGCAACATCCGCAGAAAAAACGGTATCAGTTGTACGAGGGACAATTACTCCAACCGTTTCAACGCAAACGACTATTGTTCCGGCAGTACCGTTTATTATTTCCTCACCCGAAAATGGCATATTTAATACAGCGGTAGAATTAGAAGAAAAAATCACTGCCGGGCAAATTATTGGAACTGTGAACGGCAAAGAATTGAAATCTCCGGTGGATGGTACAGTTACCTCTATTGCCCCATCCAATGAAAGCGTACCGAGTAATTATCCCGTAGCGATAGTGCATTATACAGGATTTGCCCTCAATGTAGAGGCAGATAATTTTTTGAGTACCTTACCGGAGTATGCAGAGTTGAAAGCAAAATTTCAAGTATATGATGGTGTAGGACCAACCGATATGATTGCCGTGGTGTCGCCTGCCGCAGATGAAAATGCGTTTACGGGAATCGTGCCGCAAGAGGGCATTCTGCAATGCTTGATCAGTCAAACAGTCGATGTGAAATCGGGGCAAAGTGCAACGGTAGTCATAACGGCGACAACGAGAAATGATGTCCTTATATTGCCGCTGTCGGTAATAGCGGGTAGACAAGGTACGGGATTGGTTACTGTAATTACTCCGAATGGAGAAAGAGTGGAAACAAAAGTGACATTGGGTGTGACAGACGGAGCCAATATAGAAATACTGTCCGGCTTAGAGGAGGGCGATGTGGTTTCTGCTACTCCGCCAAACCTTGATCCGAGGGGGATTTGATAAAATGAAAGGAATTTCCGAAAAGACTTTAATCAAAATAAAGGATTTGAAAGCAAGCGTCAAATTGAATAATGGCGATATGCTGACAACAGTAACCAACGCTAATATGGAATTGCAACGAGGGCGCAGTTATGCCATTGTCGGAAAGTCCGGCTCAGGCAAAACAAGCCTTATATCTATTATTGGCTTGTTAAATCGGGAATATGAGGGCGAGTACCTTTATGATGGTATATCTATTTCTGCTTTGAAAGACCGTGATCTGTCTATACTGCGAGCCAATAATATCGGATTTGTATTTCAGAACTACTCTCTGATTAAGCACTTGCGGGTATGGGAAAATATCGAATTACCCCTACTCTATGCCAAAAAGTCGTTTACCGCCAAACAGCGTCACGAGATAATTACAGGCTTGCTAAAAAGTGTCGGCTTAGAAAGCAAGGAAAATGATTACCCAATCAATTTGTCCGGCGGTGAACAACAAAGAGTTGCAATCGCAAGGGCGCTTGCAGTATCTCCGGAAGCCATTTTATGTGATGAGCCTACGGGAGCGTTGGATAAAAAGACGGGAACGCAGATTATGGAACTGTTGCACAGCGTCGTAAAAGAAAATGGAATTATGCTGCTGTTGGTTACGCACGATCCTGATATTGCAGATACCTGTGATACGATTTTTGAAATGGATGGAGGGAGGATAACTTGTGCTAAAAATGATACTTAAAGACCTTCGTCTGTCTCCACTTAGAAGTATTCTGACAAGTGTTTCAATGCTTGTAGGCATTATCGCAATGATTGGATCGGTATTAGTTGGTACGCTTGGACGGGAGTATTTGATTTCCGTAAACGCACAGGTATATGGCTGGTCACCTACTTACTCATTCGTGATAACGGAATCCGATTTTCACGATAGAAATAAAATGGAACAATTATTCCAGAGATTTGAAGCCATTGATGATGTAGCCGCTGTTACTTTTTCTATGGGAGAGGATATTCGATTTGCACCAATGAAAGATTTAACGCCAATACCGCCGAATGATGTTTACCAAAACCTGATGGCTTTTGATGTAGTTTGCACCACGGAGGCATATAGTCAAGTCTATAATCTTCCAATGACATCCGGTAGATGGTTAGAGCCTTTGAGTGAGGGCGGATCGCTTGAAGTGGTCATAAACAAAGAAGCTAAAAACTATTTTAATGATTCGCCCTATGCTGCAGGAAATGTAAAAAGCACACTTTCGTTAACCCCATTCAATATTGTCGGAGTAGTAAACGATGGCAGGGATTTTCCGACTATCTATGCGGATTCTGCGGCGATCCTCAATTTCGCACCAGCAATGTGGCAAGTACAAAATGCAAATGTGTATTGGCATCCCACAACAGGACTGACAATCGAACAGATACATTCTGCCCTTGGCGACATTTTGACTGATACCATTGGCGGTTACTGGGAAAGTGCTGGGCGGAGTGATATTGGAGATACCTATGATTCGGTATTGTCCATACTGCAATTAGGGCTTTTGGTTACTTCGCTTTTGTTGCTGTTTGTTTCCGTATTAGGGCAGATCAATATCGGACTATCTTCATTGGAACAGCGCACACATGAGTTGCTGATCCGCAGAGCGATAGGTGCTTCACGAACAAATATTGTGGCACTGGTTTTAGGCTCACAGTTGATTTTATCAATATTCGTTTGCTTTGCAGCTATTTTGATTTCGCTGATTTTGGTGCATTGTATTGGAGCGTTGCTCCCTGTGGATTCCCCGGTGGGAACACCGAGTTATCCAATCAGCGTTGCTGTTGTTGCAGTTGCTGTGTCTGTGCTTACAGCATTATTGGGCGGATTATTACCAGCATTGAAAGCAGCAAAATTAGAGCCTGCATTGGCTCTTAGATAATAAAACTCAATTCAAGGAGGAAACAAAATGAAACGAACAATCTCAAAATCCGAAAGACCGTACAGACTGTTACTGTGTGTTATGATTTCTTTGCTGGTGATTATGCTGGCAGGCTGCTCCACTTCTTCGGACTCCGACACAAATACAAGAGGTTTCACGGACTTTGCTACCATTGAAGAAGAATACCTAACGACCATTGAGAGTTTGAATTGGCCGGAGGGCGTTACTCCGCCTGATGCTTTGGAAGGCGAAGATACGGGAGCGTCTTTTCAGATAGGATATGGCGATACAAAAGCATCTAACCTTTGGGAATATTCTTGGATGCAGGAATGGCTTGATACTTACAATACGAATTCGGAAAGGGCGGCAAAAGCCTTAGCTGAACTCGAAAAAGCCTTTGATATGCCTTATATGGGAACAGATCGCTGTGATGACGCCACACGCAAATATCTTCGTGATAATATTGATAAAGCTAAGTTGGGAGATCCGTCTGGATTTACAGAGTGTATTCAGGCAAATTATGCCGATTAAAAAATGGCACATAAGAGTTTTGGGGTTGGGAGGTGAGCACATATATGCAGAGAAAACGCCGTAAGAAAAAACGATTTGGAGTATTTTTGTTTTTGCTTGTAGTTTGTATCGGCATAGGTATAATGTTTGTGCCGTGGGCAATGCAGCCGGAAAATTTCAGAGAGGTAAAGAATAAAATAAATGGTTTTCTCTACAAAGAAGATTTTCCTGACTCTTATAATGCAAAATCGCTGATTTTGGTGGATTGTTCTGATGATGAAATATTTGTTTCAAAAAACGAGAACGAGCCACAAATTCCTGCAAGTTTAGCCAAGCTGTTTGTTATTGAGTATGCGTCAACTTTAGCAGACCTTGATAGTATCGTTGTTGCAGACTATGGTGCTATTTCACTCACGAAACCCGGCTCGTCTGTTGCTCAAATCAAGGAAAAAGAATACTTTTTACACAATCTATTTGCGGCAATGTTAGTACCGTCAGGGAATGACGCAGCTTATGTGGTTGCTGATTATTGTGGAGGATTACTTTCGCCGCAAGCAGAAAGCTGTCAAGAGCGTGTGAGGATTTTCATGGAGAACTTAAACCTGCATTTGCAACAGCAGGGGTACTTAGACACAGTTTTATATGATCCGAGTGGTTTTGATATGGAGGCACATACCACCACTTTAGATTTGAAAGAAGTAGTATATCGGTTGTTGGAATACTCGTGGTTTAGAGAAATTGTATCTCAAAACACTTATACGGCAACACTGCCTGATGGCAGTACACAAATATGGCAGAATACAAACGCCTTCCTTGATCCGACATCCGAATATTACAACGAAAATGTATGCGGAATTAAGACTGGCTCTCTGTCTGACGACTATAACTTGATTGTGCTTTACCAGCAGCACGGAAAAGAGTTTTTGATATGCAGTTTAGGCTCTCAGTCCGATTCCTCTCGTTATGACGATGTGAATTTTATTCTGAAAACGATTGATGAATCGTATTATCTCACGCAATAAATCTTATGTTGTCCAAGACAAAAAAACTAACCAAGGGGGTGATAATATCGGACGAATCGTAATAATGGAGTTCAAAACACAAGACTCAACAGCCTTTGACGATATGCTGGCTTTTGTAAAACAGCACCCTGATTTTGAAAAATTAGAGATTTCATATGAGCCGACATTATCCCTTTCCGGCTTAGAAATCAATTTGAGCCGGCGCAGAGTTATCAATAACGGTCAGGAAATTGAACTGACCGTCAAAGAGTATGATATACTCTGCTTACTCGCAGCCAATAAAGGTCGTGTTCTTACATACGAGCAGATTTATGATAAGGTGTGGGGCGAAATATCAGCAGGCAATGAAAAGGATACCGTAGGCTTTTACATTCGGAATCTTCGTAAAAAACTTTGTGATACAAACTCTCACTTTTCCATAGATAGTGTTCGTGAGATCGGCTACCGCTTTAACAGTCAGTAAGCAGTCCCTCGTAGTTCATAATGAATTGCGAGGGATTATTCATTTTCTAAGACGGTATGTCGGAATTTGATAAATCCCTGCAAATGTTGATTTTATACGACGGTTAAGAGAAATATCGTGTCTAAACTTGCGACTGGACTTTGCATTTTCTACGAGTTATCTTCGTAATATCTCGACATTATACATTATACTACCCCTATCTACAAAATGAGAGGGCACTGAAAAACATACCATTTTTATTTTGACTTTAATAAAAAAGAAAAAATTCATCAGAGTTTTTATGATTCTGGTGGATTTTTTGTTAGGCGAAATATAAATTGCTTGTCTTTTTCGGATAAAGTTCTTATTTTTCATTCATTAATTTAATTATTCTCTTAAGATTTACTGCAAAGATCGTCATTGCTCCTTGCATTTCCATACAAATAAGACCTGATGATGACGCTACGTCATAACCATGCCGATGTTTTAGTTCGCTGTTCTTAGCTTCTATTTTATAGCGTTCCCGCATTTTTTCTTTGAAATGCTCAGTTTCCTGAAATTTAACCTGTTCACTGTGGGAATCGCAAATGATTGTTTCTGTGTATGTTTTCTTTTTGGCTCCTTCTTTATAACAGCCACCACGATAAGGACAACATTTACATTTTTCAATATCGAAAAAATAGACCATACGTGGGTTTTTGTTTTTTTATCTTTTTTCCTTTTATCGAAATATTTATGAATGGCTAAATGTCCGGCTTTACACTGATACATTCCGGCATCTTTATTAAATTCAAACTCATCTTCCTTTCTTCGGTTACCTTGTGTAATAATTGGATTTAGTTTTGCTATCAGTTCATAATCACCTTCTTTTGCTGCCTCGATATTTTTCTTTTCAGAATAAGCCATATCTCCAATGACTGATTCAATCTGTATCCCAGCAGCTTTACTTTTTTGTACAAGTTTTGGCAGTTCTTTGCCATCTGTTTTTTCGCCGCTGGTGATTGTGGCAGCTGTGATGATCCGTTCTTCTGTCATTGCTATGTGTGTTTTATATCCAAAAAATGAAGTGTCGGCTGTCTTATGACCAGTTTTTGCATCTTCATCCTTTGAAGTTTCTAAATGTTCCATGTCATCAGTGACAGATTCTTCTAGTAGATTTAATTTTTCCTGCACTTTTGGATAACTGCAGATTTCTTCATTTCCTTTTACAACATCAATAAGCTGTTTACAGTATTTTAGTTCTTTTTCTAAAGAATCCTCTGTGTTTTTATCAGGAAATTTTTCTTTCATTGTTTCATCAATCTCATAGATGCTACGGCGCAGTTTTTTTGATTGTTCCTGGAGTACTTGACGGGGAGTCTTTTGATTGTATCTTGATTTTGTATGCGTAGCATCCACAATAATGGATTTTGACTTAATAATTCCTTTTTCTAATGCTAACTGAACTGTTTTGGCAATCAGCATATCCAAAAGATTCATATCCTTTAAACGCAGCTTCCGAAATTTTGTCAATGAACTTGGATTTATAACTTCATCTTCTGGAGCCATGTCCAAAAAAATATTTAAAAGACATATCGTATTTAGAACGTTCAACCACATCAACATCTGATAAATCATAAATTGATTTTAAAAGAAGATATTTAAACATTCGGATAGGTGGAACTGCATTTCGTCCGTTATCCAGACAATAATTAGCAAGCAATTCATCATAAATAAAGTTAAAATCAACCAATTCTTTTATCTGCCGGAGAAGATTATCTTTCGGGATTACTAATTCATATATTTCCATGTATGGACTTAGCATCAATTTCTGCTGTTGTTCGATCATAAAAACACCGCCTATATTTGATAGATACATTGTACCAAATATAGACGGTATAATCTACTTTTTCAGTGCCCTCGTCCTTGCTGGTGGGTAATCATAACCACCGGCTTAGCCGTTGGTTTGCTCACGCCCTATAAGGGCTTATTACCGGCTCTGGAGTCTAAAGACTCATCGAATGGTTCGCCAGCCGCAACGTCATTTACCTACTAAGCCCATTGGGCTTATTCTATCTGTTTGTTTTTACTGGCTCACCCGTGAACGGGTCAATATACTCTTTCAGAGTCATTTGATCATATTCCAAATCTTCTTTTAACTGATTTTGAATATATTCCTGTATTTTCTTTGCATTTTTGCCTACTGTATCTACGTAATATCCTCTGCACCAGAAATGCCTGTTTCCATACTTATATTTTAAATTCGCATGTCTTTCAAATATCATTAGCGTACTTTTTCCTTTTAAATACCCTACGAAACTTGACACACTTATGCTTGGTGGAATCTCTACTAACATATGTATGTGATCCGGGCATACTTCTGCTTCGACAATTTTTACACCTTTTCTTTTACATAACATGCTTAATATATTAGCTATATCACGTTTTAACTGTCCATATATTATTTTTCTGCGATACTTTGGTGCAAAAACAATGTGATACTTACAATTCCATTTCGTGTGTGCTAAACTATTTATATCCATATGGATACCTCCTCTGCTTGTAATGCGGTTGGCGAACCTGCATTATTATAGCATTGGAGGTTTTTTCTGTAAGCTAAAGCATTTCCAACCACTCGCATAGCAAGTGGTTTATTTGTTTCCAGCATTCCATTTTTCGGAACACGAAAAACTCCATCCTGGAAACAGGGCCTTGCCCTAACAATCAAAGCTGCCACAAGCTGCAACAGATATGACTTGATAGCAATCTCGTATCCGGGTGTTTTTTTGTCATACTCCGTGTTTATATCCTCAAACAGATCTGCTGCCTTTTCGTAAAGCGGATGTCCTTTTTTGATTACAAACGGCGGGATCAATTTCTGGTTCATCAGTGGATTCAAATACCGGATGGCACAGATATCCGCAGCCTTTGCGCCAAGAAAATCCATATGAAACACATACGTTTCCGACTGCATACACTCCTCTTTTTCATTGGAAATCGCATGCAGCACCGCAGGCGGAATAAAAATCAGATCTCCCTCTTCCACCTCATAAGTTTCAAGATGGATCTGATATGTGCAGCTTCCCTTCCCAATCCGCGTAAATTCTGCCTCCTCATGCCAGTGCGCCGTGACATAAGGATACTCTTTCCATAACGGCGTCACATATTTTTGCAGCGGAAAAATTTCTTCGCCGTGTCTGGCGTTCTCATGCTGGTCTAAGGATAGGGTTATTTTTTCTTTCATTGTATTGATTCCTCTTTAACATCATTGAAACAGGTTGCAAAACGCCTTCCAGGCTGTCTTAATCCACATTTGCATAGCAGTTTTGTGCAATAATGCCTTATATTTATGCAAGATTTTTTCTTTTCTATATTCTATTATAACAGTATCATACAATCAAGTGCAGAGATTGCGAAACTCAAAGAAATGTAAATTTAATTGTGAAAAATTAACAAAAGCTTGAGAAAACACTGGGGAGCGGTCGGCACTTA
>ENA-OURZ01003256-OURZ01003256.1-human-gut-metagenome-genome-assembly--contig:-NODE-3256-length-13895-cov-19.780997_pt1 | contig 13895 bp, 12 predicted proteins | sample MGYA00242073_ERZ509195 | MGnify/ENA primary metagenome ERZ509195 (study PRJEB26280, sample SAMEA2338837) | human gut metagenome | biome: human gut; feature: human-associated habitat; material: faeces...
CAGAAAGGAGATGAACTTCCATGAGAAACAAATTCCACAACTTTATTGAAAACTTACTTAGCTTTTATGCAAACTTTTTCACACACAGATTTTACCCTATGTAATATGCAGTTGTCCCACAAACAGATCTTGCAGATCATTATGGTAATAGTCATAGGAAAACGAAAGGCGATAGACTTCCATGAAAAATAAACTTCACAACTTTATTGAAAATATACTTAGCTTTTATGCAACTTTCTTCACAAGAGGATATTATCGTTTTTAAATATTATTTCATACTTTCCTCAATCTGCCCCGTCCGTCAAATCATAGCTCATATCAAGAAAATCTAATATCTTCGCCTCCTGGACTGTCCCATCCAGAAGAATTGTGATCCAATTACTTTTATCCATGTGATATCCCGGCAGAAAGCCTTTCATGTGTGTCATAACACTTATCATATCCGGCTTACATTTTACAACCATAATATCAACCCTATCTTTTGTATCCAATCCGATTTTAAAGCCTTCCAAATTCATAAATACTGCGTACCATTTTCCATTGTCATTACGAAGTATTGCACTATCTGGTAAATCATTCCACAGATATTCTGGAATTGTTCCATATTGTTTTTTTACATATTGAAATATAGTGTCTCTGTACATACTGTGTATACCTCTGATCCTGTAATTTCATATTTGAATATAATCATATCATATTTTCCTCATATACATTTATTTAAGATTCAGCGTATTACTATTGGAATGCTCAAAATAAAAAGATACAGAAATGTATAATTGTTGATAATATACATCTCTGCATCTTTGGAATTTTACAAATAATTTTTTTCTAGCAGTTATACGCTACCTTTAATGTCATTGTAACCGTTGATATCGGATAAATATTTTCACTATATGACACACAAATCATTCATTGCCATATTTTCTTTTCTGATTATCTTCCATCAAAAAGATACACTTACTTCTCCTAACGGTGCTAAATAATCAATATACAACATTGCGTTTGTAGAATAACTTGCATTTACATAGGACAAACCATTCATCCAATTTACCTTTACTTTTGTGTTATAGGTTCCCATCATAGAACCTTCATCTGGATAATAATCAATCATCTTCTGGTTTAGATTAGCCATATTCGCAATTGTCTTGTACGAATAAGAATTAGGTGACTGATACATCATATCAGCAGATTTAATATATGTGTTAAAGTATGATGAACCCATATCTTGGAAAGTGACTCTGTATAAAGCAAACAAATCTTCTGTTCCATTACTTACAGATATAGTTACACCAGAAGCTTGATATGTTTGTGAACTTGAAGAACCATCCCATTTTACACTTCCATTAAATACACCACCTGCACTGTATGTCTGCTGAATTGGCAAAGGATTTCCCGTAAACATAGCATAATGATGATTGCCTTCATTGCCCTTATTATCCCAAAACATAATATAATAATTTCCCGCAGTTAGTTTGCATGTATAAACTGTTTTGTCGTAATTATCATATTTTACTGCTGTTCTGTAAAAGAGAAGCAAATCTTCATATGCGTCTGACGATGTATCCAGTACTGGATTTAATTCTGCGTCATAAATCTGAAATGCAACATTTTTATCAAGTAAAACAGTTACAGAATTTAATGCTTTATTACTGCTTACTTTATGGTAATATACATGTGCACCTACTATTGATTGTTCTGTTGCCCATGTATCATTGACATATCCTTCTCTTACCGCAGAACTATACTGTGAATTGCTAGGTGCATCCAATAGTTCTGTTGCGGCTGGATAAAGTAACCCATCATTATAATATGGATATGTTGAATATACTTCTGTATCTGTTGACCACTTCTGTGTAAACGTATATGGTGTTGTTCCATAACTCCATCCATATTTTGTCGCAGTTCCTTTCCTTGCCTGAATTGTGTCATCTCCATCTGACACACTAATTACTTCATCCGGGTCAACAAGTTCAGACATTTGAATATCAGAAACTGACTCTAATGAAAATAAATTTTCTTCTGTCTCTTCACTCAATGGTAATGTAATCTGACTTCTGTCTACCGTTGTTGATGTTTGCAACTCTGCTGCCTTAACAGGACTTGAAATTGTCATTGTTAATAGCAGAGTTGAAAATAATGTTGCTGCCCAAATTTTTTTGTTTGTCATCTCGTTTCCTCCAAAAAATATTTATTTTGACACTCGATCTTTTATCTGAATTGTACTCTCTAACATGATAAACTGTACATTCAACTCAGACATAATATCTTTGTGCTGTGTCCGTTTATATGCTAAAATTTCCCGGATATCGCTTGCATAATCCTGATAGGTCAGATTTTCGCCCGGATTGTTTAACAGGTCATCCAGTGTTTTTGGCAGACCATGTATCATTGCATTTTCCACCGAAAGGTCTCCAAGCGATACGCTGCCGCCAGTTGCCTTATATAAAAATTTTTCCACATCCACCGCAGCTTGTAACAGATACTTTTCTTTATCGGACAATGCCTGTATTTCCGAATCCATAGAAAAATAAATATCCATCAGATCATCCGAATACTTTGACAAAACATCCTCTATCTTCTGTTTCATTGCATTATCATTAATGCCATCGACACTTACCTGACCATCCGCCCCAATTTTTATGGAAAACGTGGAATCTGAAATATCAATTCCCGCTTCCTGCAGATCAGCAGATATCCTATCTTTTACTGTGGTATTCATTTTTGCACTTGCATTCGCACGATCCAGCTCTGCTGCAGTACAAAAGATATTTAAAAGAGCATTTTCCTGTTCCGTCAGTTCTCCTCCTGCTGCTTTTTTTTCCAGTAAATTATGAATCTGCTCATCATCCGGCACTGCCCCACCCTGCATAACATCTTCTGCCTGTTTCTGATGCAGTTTCTCCATCTGCTCTGTATAATAGGCTTTGTACTTCTGCCGGATTTCCTTAATTGCACGCGTTTCCTCAGTATCGGTTAAGCCTTCCTGCATCTGCTTCCTGACTGTCCCTTCATACTTCTGAACCTCTGCCATTTCCTGATAAGCTCCATGGCTTTTATCCGCCTGCGTTGTCTGGAAGGAAAGATGATATTCGGCATCCGGGTTTACCGTCGAACCGTTCTTTGCCTGTACCTTCACGGTATAACCTCTGTTGTCCGAATTCCAGTTCGGTATGGTAATACTAAGACCGCCATTTCCATTCTCTTTCCCAATGCCGACCTGATTGCCTTCCTCATCATACAAAACCATCTCATAATCACAGCCTTCCGGTATATGATCTAAAATGATCGTAATATCCTTATTATAGGTATCCTTCGCGAAACTTAATGCCCGGTACTCTGTAATATTGAATTCGTAATAGTCCACATCCTCCGTATCCGATAAACTTCCCTTTAAATATCCGTCCGGCTTATTGATAAGTGCCGTCAGATCCAGTGTTCTTCCAAACACATCCTGATCCGTATATTTATTTGTTTTCCAGAAATAATCATTGGAAACTTTACTATTTTCTACTGCAATATTTTTATCAGTGGGTAAACCTTTTTTCTTAAAATCATATCCTACAAGCTGCGCATGCATCTCTACTGTGCGGGTTATTACCATCTGTTCATTCTCCTTGTGTATAATTACTTTTCATAATCATAATACTTTTCTGAAACTGTACTCATACATATCCGAATACATGTTATCATGCGGTTGGGGCGTCAGCCTTCTATCCAATGCCACCATATCCACCGTAAAACCACTGTCTGCCACAGAGAACGCTCCATTGCTGAATTGAAACTCCGAAGTAAAATCAGGAATCCCCAGATCACCACTTATCCGGTTATGTCCTATGATATTTATCAATGCATCCTTTATCCGCTCTATCTTGGCGTTGTCCTTTGTTTTGTTGATCAGATCAGCAGCTTTTCCCGGCAGCCCGCCAATCTTTCCGTCTGGTGTCAGGTAAAGGTTCTCCAGAGAAATATCTTCTCCCGTAACCCCTTTTAAGTAACGCCTGACTTCCTGCACATCCGTGGCATACTGGTAGGTATTGGACGACAGATTTCCCACACTGTCAGCAATTCCTGTGTAATACTGATACATCCGGTCACTGTACTTTTCCTCTACCAGTTTCTGAACCTGTTCCCGGACTTCCTTATCTTCGATACCGCTCACTGTTACATTCCCATTGCTTTCAATCTTTATCTGCATTCCCTCCAGCTCATCACGGGAGATACCTTTGCTTTCCAGATCCTTTACAAAATCCTCGGAAAAATCATTTTTCAGTTCCGCCTTCTGCTGTGCTTTCTCAAAATCTTTCAGGTTTGCAAAAATCTTCACATACTCCGTTTCCGCATCATCCAGTGTCTTTCCTTCTGCCATGTCCTGCAACAATTCATCCACTGTGCGCCCGCCTTTGTATTGTTTTTCTTCCGGCAGACTTTCAAACTGCTTCTGGTGGAGTTTCTCCATTTCTTTTGTATAATTTTTCTCTGTATCCATCAGGACTTCATTATATTTGTCGAGGTATTCCCTCCAATTTTCATCTTTCCGGCTGTATGCACCGTGAAGGTTCCCGAATGCCTCCCTTATGGCATCGGTCTTTTCCTGTTCTTTATTTTCCGTAACCTTGAAACTGATTTTATAATAATCATGCGGAGAAACTTCTTCCCCATTTTTGTTTTCTATTTTGATACAATATTTATTGGTATTTGTATCCCAGTTCGGGATGGTCAGTGTTTTACGTCCTTCCCCGTCCCATTCTGCCTTTCCGACCTGATTGCCATATTCATCATATAAGGTGAGGTCATAATCACAGCCTTCCGGCATGTCCATGTATATTTGAACCCCAAAATAATTCTGTATGGTTCGATTAAATGGAATGGAAAAGTTGTAGAAATCCACATCCTTTTTATCACTGAGATTTCCTTTCAGACTGCTGGTTTCGTCCTTAATCAGAAAATCCAGATCCAGAAACGTACTTCCCTTCTTCTTGTCCGAAACCTCATAAGTGGTATGCTGTCTGCGATAAGTGTCATTGCTGCCAAGTGTACAGGAATCTTCCTGAAGTGTCATATTTTTCTTCAGTTTTCCTTCAAAAAATGCCACTGTTTCCTTTCCAGACATGAAAAAAATCGGTTTTTGACGAAATGCCGCCCCATATGTAGAATGATTACTGTTTATTTCCATTTCTTATCCTTCCTCCCGAAAAATATCTTACCTGTATTCTTGTGCTTTCCTGTCAAAAGATGAGCCTACAGTATAACAGGATTATCCGGTAAAATAATACTGCTTTTCTCATATGCTGCCGCCGCCAACTGGCTATTTAGATATTCGTTTTGTACAGCTTTTCGTCTTGCCTGTGCTCTTTTTACTGCTTCCTTTTCCTGTTCTTTCATAAGTTCTTCCATTCTTTCGTGGCGCTTCTCCCACCAAGATTCTCCGTCATTCGCTGTTTCTGATCCACTCTTTCCTACTGGACCTGCATAACCGTAACATTCTTCTGGTGACGCTCCAATAACATCAAAACTAACATTATTTGATCCTACCGGCAAGCCTTGAACGGAATATGCTGAACGAACTCTGTTCAAAACATAGTTCTCATATTCAGGTTCATTTTTCATTCTTTCAAAAGCTTCTTCCTTAATCACAATCGACCCTGAAGAAAATGTGGAACGAACCCATCCGCTTACGGGAAATTGGGATATTTGATTCATAACCCATTGTTTATACTCATCCAGTGACATCTCATCTTTTGTTTTTTCAGAAACCACGCTATTGTTTACAGCATTGTTTATCCGAGGTGGATAATCAATCGTCACATCTCCCGGATACATCACATTACTTGTATCCGCTGAATTTTTACTTTCCTCTACTTTCTTCACCGCATTTACAAAAGTATCTTTTGATGTAGTATTACTTCTGTTTTTTGCAGAAGTTAAGTAACTGTCAGCATACGGATTTCTTCCTATACCATTCACATTTATACCTGCCATTTATGTCCCTCCTAAATAATTATATATATGTCTCATCGTTGTCATTTTCCGTTTCTGTTCCAGTCAATTATAACTTTTCCAATCTTTCCAGAAACGCAACATAGAATTCTCTTTCTTTCATACAAGCCCTCTGAACTTCTATGCTTTTAGGGACATATTCCAGTGGATGGTCTAAATTATATAAAGCCTGTTTCGTTGCCTGAATTGCAGATTCTGTTGTGTTTCCCAAAATGTCGATGTTATCCACATCGCCCTCGCCCTTCATCTGCTTATTCAGCCTTTGTATCATCATCTGTGATATATGGCTCAACATTCCGTTTTTCTTTATTCCCATACCATTCGCATTTACTTCCTTCGCTGCTTCCATCCATGCATCTTTTACATCCTGCGGAGCATTCGGACCAATCATATCAAATGCTTTTTCGTTAAAATCCGTATCTGCCATATATGGATTTATACTCTCATTTTCCTGTTTGGCACGTTCTGTACTAAATTGAGGAATATCATTCTGTCTGCGTCTGTTTTCGTATGACACACCATTCATAGAATAGTTGGAACTAATCTGCATATATCAATACTCCTTTTTATTATTTATAATCGCATTCCATATTGTCTAATACGAATATCTTTTGAAAAACGGCACCGAAATAAAGGGTAACTCTATCCTTTGATTTCGATGCCATCCATGGCTTTTATCCATTTATTTTATCATTCATGTAATCATACAATTCCTTATATGATAAATAACCCGGCAAATTATTACTATCATACTGTAACTGCATCAGTTCTTTTACCATACTCATATAATCCTTCTTCTCTTTTATATTGTCAGCATCATACGAAATGTTCCCATTTACACCTCTTGCCGCATTCATGAAGTCTCCAAACGCATTTTTCGTAAGCCCCTCCACATCACTATAGCTTGTATATGCCAACATTTCCAGATAACTTGCATTTTGGGGATCAATATCATTGACCTTTACCATTGTATCGGTATAATTTCCCTCTTTATCCCAATATCTGACTCTATATTCCGGATCTGCCGGATTATAATCATCTGCCTGAAAGACAGATGCACTGGTTCCATCCGGAAACCCCATTGCTGTCAAAGCATTTCCACTGTTGCCTCCATCCGACATATGTAATGTAATATTAGAAGATGCACTACTGGTACTTGACAGCACGCCCCGAATCTCTCCGCCGGTCTTAGCCATATTGTGTCTTGCTCCTGCATAATAGTTTGGATAATTGTAGTTATTAATTCCTGATATGCTCATTGCTTTTCCTCCGTACTTTATTCCTTATAATTTTTACCTATGCCATTCGATACCAATTTCCATCCTTTAAAAGCTGTGCCATTCTTTCTTCATATCTTTTCACTGCCTTCTGCTGAATGGCACTAGGCACCACATAATCGTTACCAACTTCTCTTATTTTTCCATTTACCAATTCACAATGTGTCCCATATATCATTAATGTTAATCTTTTCTTCAAATTCTTTTCCATTTTCGTCAACGCCTTTGGCTATCACTACAGGATTATCCTCTGTTGACTCTTCTGCGTATTTAATATAAAACGAAAGACCTGTTCCATTTCCACCTGAAAACAACATATCATCCGTCTTTAAATACACCTTCACTGATGTCTGAGAAAATGCCTCATTTTCGGCAACATATGTTTTGCTATTATTTTACTGCTTTCCAAATACTTCCGATGCACTTTGCACTCCCGAACCAATACGCATTTAATTACCTCCTTCTGATGTTGTATCATAATACTTTCCTGAAACTGTACTCATACATATCCGAATACATGTTATCATGGGGTTGGGGCGTCAGCCTTCTGTCCAATGCCGCCATATCCACCGTAAAACCGCTGTCTGCCATAGAAAAAGCACCATTACTGAATTGAAACTCCGAAGTAAAGTCTGGAATCCCCAGATCACCGCTTGTCCGGTTATGTCCTATAATATTTATCAATGCATCCTTTATCCGCTCTATCTTGGCGTTGTCCTTTGTTTTGTTGATCAGATCAGCAGCTTTTCCCGGCAGCCCGCCAATCTTTCCGTCTGGTGTCAGGTAAAGGTTCTCCAGAGAAATATCTTCTCCCGTAACCCCTTTTAAGTAACGCCTGACTTCCTGCACATCCGTGGCATACTGGTAGGTATTGGACGACAGATTTCCCACACTGTCAGCAATTCCTGTGTAATACTGATACATCCGGTCACTGTACTTTTCCTCTACCAGTTTCTGAACCTGTTCCCGGACTTCCTTATCTTCGATACCGCTCACTGTTACATTCCCATTGCTTTCAATCTTTATCTGCATTCCCTCCAGCTCATCACGGGAGATACCTTTGCTTTCCAGATCCTTTACAAAATCCTCGGAAAAATCATTTTTCAGTTCCGCCTTCTGCTGTGCTTTCTCAAAATCTTTCAGGTTTGCAAAAATCTTCACATACTCCGTTTCCGCATCATCCAGTGTCTTTCCTTCTGCCATGTCCTGCAACAATTCATCCACTGTGCGCCCGCCTTTGTATTGTTTTTCTTCCGGCAGACTTTCAAACTGCTTCTGGTGGAGTTTCTCCATTTCTTTTGTATAATTTTTCTCTGTATCCATCAGGACTTCATTATATTTGTCGAGGTATTCCCTCCAATTTTCATCTTTCCGGCTGTATGCACCGTGAAGGTTCCCGAATGCCTCCCTTATGGCATCGGTCTTTTCCTGTTCTTTATTTTCCGTAACCTTGAAACTGATTTTATAATAATCATGCGGAGAAACTTCTTCCCCATTTTTGTTTTCTATTTTGATACAATATTTATTGGTATTTGTATCCCAGTTCGGGATGGTCAGTGTTTTACGTCCTTCCCCGTCCCATTCTGCCTTTCCGACCTGATTGCCATATTCATCATATAAGGTGAGGTCATAATCACAGCCTTCCGGCATGTCCATGTATATTTGAACCCCAAAATAATTCTGTATGGTTCGATTAAATGGAATGGAAAAGTTGTAGAAATCCACATCCTTTTTATCACTGAGATTTCCTTTCAGACTGCTGGTTTCGTCCTTAATCAGAAAATCCAGATCCAGAAACGTACTTCCCTTCTTCTTGTCCGAAACCTCATAAGTGGTATGCTGTCTGCGATAAGTGTCATTGCTGCCAAGTGTACAGGAATCTTCCTGAAGTGTCATATTTTTCTTCAGTTTTCCTTCAAAAAATGCCACTGTTTCCTTTCCAGACATGAAAAAAATCGGTTTTTGACGAAATGCCGCCCCATATGTAGAATGATTACTGTTTATTTCCATTTCTTATCCTTCCTCCCGAAAAATATCTTACCTGTATTCTTGTGCTTTCCTGTCAAAAGATGAGCCTACAGTATAACAGGATTATCCGGTAAAATAATACTGCTTTTCTCATATGCTGCCGCCGCCAACTGGCTATTTAGATATTCGTTTTGTACAGCTTTTCGTCTTGCCTGTGCTCTTTTTACTGCTTCCTTTTCCTGTTCTTTCATAAGTTCTTCCATTCTTTCGTGGCGCTTCTCCCACCAAGATTCTCCGTCATTCGCTGTTTCTGATCCACTCTTTCCTACTGGACCTGCATAACCGTAACATTCTTCTGGTGACGCTCCAATAACATCAAAACTAACATTATTTGATCCTACCGGCAAGCCTTGAACGGAATATGCTGAACGAACTCTGTTCAAAACATAGTTCTCATATTCAGGTTCATTTTTCATTCTTTCAAAAGCTTCTTCCTTAATCACAATCGACCCTGAAGAAAATGTGGAACGAACCCATCCGCTTACGGGAAATTGGGATATTTGATTCATAACCCATTGTTTATACTCATCCAGTGACATCTCATCTTTTGTTTTTTCAGAAACCACGCTATTGTTTACAGCATTGTTTATCCGAGGTGGATAATCAATCGTCACATCTCCCGGATACATCACATTACTTGTATCCGCTGAATTTTTACTTTCCTCTACTTTCTTCACCGCATTTACAAAAGTATCTTTTGATGTAGTATTACTTCTGTTTTTTGCAGAAGTTAAGTAACTGTCAGCATACGGATTTCTTCCTATACCATTCACATTTATACCTGCCATTTATGTCCCTCCTAAATAATTATATATATGTCTCATCGTTGTCATTTTCCGTTTCTGTTCCAGTCAATTATAACTTTTCCAATCTTTCCAGAAACGCAACATAGAATTCTCTTTCTTTCATACAAGCCCTCTGAACTTCTATGCTTTTAGGGACATATTCCAGTGGATGGTCTAAATTATATAAAGCCTGTTTCGTTGCCTGAATTGCAGATTCTGTTGTGTTTCCCAAAATGTCGATGTTATCCACATCGCCCTCGCCCTTCATCTGCTTATTCAGCCTTTGTATCATCATCTGTGATATATGGCTCAACATTCCGTTTTTCTTTATTCCCATACCATTCGCATTTACTTCCTTCGCTGCTTCCATCCATGCATCTTTTACATCCTGCGGAGCATTCGGACCAATCATATCAAATGCTTTTTCGTTAAAATCCGTATCTGCCATATATGGATTTATACTCTCATTTTCCTGTTTGGCACGTTCTGTACTAAATTGAGGAATATCATTCTGTCTGCGTCTGTTTTCGTATGACACACCATTCATAGAATAGTTGGAACTAATCTGCATATATCAATACTCCTTTTTATTTGAATTGCATTATTATCATTAGGCTTTCGCTTCAAAAACTGGTCTTTTCTCCAGATAATCCGGTAGTTCTTTTAATTCAGAATTCATACCATTCTTTACGGCATTATATTCCTTCCAGTAAATGGAATAGAATTCATCTTTTTTTGTAAGTTCTGCCGGAGTCATTTCATACCCCCAGCCGGCACCGGTATTTAACAATACATTCACACCCTGATTCTGAATTTGAACACCATAACCACCTGATGTTAAAATAGTGAAATTTAATGTTCCGCCTCCTGCCAGTGCAATCTGCTTATCTGCAAGATTCTGATTTTTTCCCTCTGCCTGTTCCAAAAAATCCAGTAAGGTTAATTCTCCGATCCCTTTACATTTTGGATTGGCATTTTGATTTTTCATTGCACTTTTTGCCTGTTGGTATAACTGCTTTCTATCCGGTGCAACCTCTGACAAATATTCTGCCCTTAACTGCAATAGCTGCCTTGAAATAGCATCTTGTTCTGTCTTATCAGTAGCATTGGCAGCCTTTTGTGCCAGTTTCTTAATCTCACTCACAAATTCAGTCTGCGTTCTTGTACTTTTTCCTTTCGATGGAATATAAGACCAGTTTGGTTCTCCATTACTACCAGAAGTAATTAACTGTTCCCTTCCAACTGTTCCTATATTTGAAAAAGAGATTCCCATAAATCCACCTCACGGTTCATAAATAAATCTATCTATAACTTTATATCTACTGACTTTCTGCCACTCTACTCTCTGGTGATGCCATCCTATGCACCAATTAGATATTTTTCTTTTATCAAATCCTCTTATGCCTTAACATTACAACTTCCTCCGATAGATGGAGCTGTACCTACTGCCTGTGCTACAACATTCTCTGTAATGCTTTTCATATCCGTACCAATTGCAAATATTGTGCGTCTTTCTTCCTGAATTTTCTTCATCTGCTCTTTTCTTTCAGCTCTCCGTTCTGCAAGTTTTTGTTCATTTTCTTTCTTTTTCTCGATTTTTCTATCTTCATCAGCCTTTTTTTGTTCTTCGCTTGGTCCTGTAATAACCATGGAGCCCATATTACCATCCTTATCTATCCATACCTGACGATACTTAACTTCACTACCAGTCATTGATTTAATCATTGAGTCAGCCCATCTATCTAATGCTGGAATTTTTGACAACATATTTTCATATTTTGTGGCAACCTCTGGATTACTCATCATCCTATTTAAAATCTCAGGAGCAATCCTCACATCTGTTTTTCCTGTACGATTAGCTGTTTTTACATTTTTATCCGAACTTCCTGCCACAATATCTATTTGAGGATTTTTTTCCTGCAATTTTTTTACATAATCTTCCTGACTCTCTTCTGTTTTGCTCACCTGTGAATTTTCCTTTGTTTTTTGAATATCACAAGCTGCCTTTTTAACCGTGTTCTTGTAACCTGATGCATAATACGATGTGTAACTGCTGTTATTGATACCTGTAATTGCCATAATCCTACCTCCCTGTTATTGAAACTTAAAATAATTTCTATTATATTGAACGACTTGGATATTTAATTTCCGTTGATGTAAATTCATCTTCTGCCGAAACATTGATATGCCCACTGCTGTCAATAGCATACTCTTTACCATAAACGGAAAACGTATCTCCTTCTTTATATCCGATTTCTATCCAGTTTATATCATTTAACTGTTTTATCTTTGCGTCAACATTTATGGTTTTTCCTGATTCCTGCAATAAATAAGTGTGTTTTCCTGCTCCCGCATCTATAGAAAAGAATCCCGGAGAAATCCCGACTTTCTCACAGACTGACAGTACTTCCTCGTTACTGTAGAGATAACCCCACACACTCTTTCCCTGTGCCAGATCAGATAAAATATTACTTGCTTTGCGCATTTCCCACTTATAATTTGTCCCTTTTTGATTTGTATTCTCTGCAAGCAACGATTCCGAGGCTGCCCAGCCTATCCTTCCATTGTTGACCGTCCATGTATATTTACCGCCACTTGATGTTGTCCATGAATAATAACTTTTATTACTTAATACCAAAGAATTATTTGCAGCACAAATGCCTGACATGGTGCTTGTATTCATTTTCGGTACTGCATAATTAGGTACTACCTGTCTGCTCCCATTAAGGTCAAAGGAAATAACCCCGTACTCCTTAAAATCAGAATTATATCCACAGGAAACATTCTCCCCAAAATTGATTGCATCCAAAATAGCACTTGAATTATTATAGTTTGCAAAATAATAAGCCAATTCACTGTTAGAAATATTCGCATTTTTATCTATCAGTGCAGCTATTGATTGCTTTGAAAAGCCTCGTGCAGCATCAGAAATACTTAAACTGTCCTGTTTTTTATTATTTCCTGCTCCAAGCAAAATCTGTATTGCTTTTTGGTGTATTCCTGCCTCTGCCTGTTTTGAATATGTCAATAGCTGGTTTACTGTGTTTACATCTGTTACTGTCTTCATAATTATTCTCCAAACCCTTTTTCAACATTATACTTTCCGTGTCATTATGTTCTTAGTATATCAACTATAATAAATATTCCCCTGATACACTAAAAGTTTTATAATTCAAATATATATTTTCATGGCAAATCAGGTGCAACATACCTAATTGTCATTGTCGGAGAAAATGTCTTGCTGGACGAACTGGTAGATACTATCTTGGCACCCCATACTTGATCCAGCAACGAAGAATTTGTAACTGGCAGACTATATGAATAAGTCGACTTTGTTGCTACCCATTGATCATAAAATTCATTATAAAAGTATCTCTTTGAACTTACAGATGATGTACAACCACCAATGCTTATTTTGTATCCTATTGCTCCGTCTGGTATACTTGTAATAAGCGTTAAATCAACTTTATCCTGCCATGTTCCTTTAGCCGCCAATGTAGTAGATTTAAATGTATGCGTATAACTTCCAAGTGTGTACTTCGGATTACCAATAGTAAAATTATATGTTGCAGAAATACTTGTTATAGTATGATATACCCTTAAATAATATAAGCCATATCTCCATCATAATTCTAAAGTGCATACATATGTTGTAATTTACTCAACATATTATTTACTCTGCTTTCAACAGCTTCTGGCTGATTTCTTAATTCATACCTGCTTCCATAGTAATCATTTAAACGGTCTTTCATTTCATTACAAAATAATTTTTGATCTGTTTTACCATTTAAAAACTGATTGCAGATAC
>ENA-OURZ01003272-OURZ01003272.1-human-gut-metagenome-genome-assembly--contig:-NODE-3272-length-13819-cov-3.032113_pt1 | contig 13819 bp, 9 predicted proteins | sample MGYA00242073_ERZ509195 | MGnify/ENA primary metagenome ERZ509195 (study PRJEB26280, sample SAMEA2338837) | human gut metagenome | biome: human gut; feature: human-associated habitat; material: faeces...
GATAGCATAATTTTCAAGAAGGTGATAGAATAAACTTGACAAAAAGATAAAGTAAGGAAGTTGGGAATGGCAGAAATCAATAAAGTGAACAATTACAAGACAGTGTACAGGGGCGGTACAGCAGAAATTGTTGAGAAAAAGTCACGTTTCATTGCCCATTCGGCGCATGTGGAATCAGAGGAAGAGGCCCTTGCTTTTATAGAGCAGATAAAAAAACAGTACTGGGATGCAAGGCATAATTGTTATGCTTATATAATAGGAGATAAAGGGCAGATACAAAGATTTTCAGATGATGGTGAGCCGCAGGGAACAGCAGGAAAGCCCATTCTTGATATTATAGCTGCCACAGGACTTGTGAATTGTCTTATAATTGTCACAAGATATTTTGGCGGTGTACTGCTTGGAACTGGTGGCCTTATAAGGGCTTATCAGGCTTCTGCAAAGGCAGGGCTTGACTCATCAGATGTGTCAGCTGTATGTGCAGGCATAAAAGCAAATATAACTGCTGATTATAATTCTTATGGAAAGCTGCAGTATATATGTAACGAACAGGGGGTTGATGTTCTTAACACTGGTTTTGGTGCAGATGTTGATATGGAACTTGTGGTAAAAGCAGAAACGGCTGGCACTTTTGAGAAAAAAATCACAGATGCTTTTTCGGGGAATATAACATTGAAAAATAAAAAAAATGTGAATTTCTGCAAAAAAAAATCTGGAGAAATAATATTTTTGTAAAATATGATGAAAAATACTGACAGCAGTTTTTATAAAAGTATGAATAAAAAATTAACACTGGTAAATAAGCACAATACAAAAGTTTTATTTGGGAAAAATGTAAGGATGATTGTTAAAGTGATGTAAAAAAATACTAAAATGACAGTTATAATAGTGCAAAATTTACATAAAATATCAGATTTTAAAAATGTATAAAATATAACAACAGAATATAAAAACTTATCCAAGTTCATAAAATGTTTAAAATATGAATCCGCAAAGCCGCATAAATACTGGTATTCACAAAAAAATCAAAAAAAATACAAGAATTGTTAAAAATAGTCTTGTTAAAATAGTACAAAAATGGTAATATATCTATGTCAAAAACATATTAAGTGGGTCAGATCCCCACAAGAACCAATATAGGGAGGTTTACAAGTTTATGAGAAAGACAGTTAAAAAACTTACTGCTGTAGGTTTAACACTTACTTCAGTAATGGGGCTTGTTGCATGTGGAAACAACAATGCTTCAACAGAAAACAAATCAACAGTAGATTGGGCAAGCGTAGAAAAGCCAGAAGCTTTCACTGTTATGGTTGATGGTACAGTTCCTAAGATGGCAGATTGGGGTGACAAGTTTGATGAACAGCTCAAGGAATTAACAGGCCTTGACTTCACAGTAGTTCGTCCAGACCACAGCTCATACTATGATGCAGTAGCTAACTCAATGCTTGATGCAAACTCTATGCCAGATGTTCTTATTCTTTCATCGGACTACTTAGCACTTTATGCTAGGCAGGGTCTTCTCTGGGATATGACAGATGCTTGGAACAATTCAGCAACAAAGGCCTCAGGAAGACTTGTTGCAGATGCAGAAAAGATTATGGAGGCTAACTATGTTAAAGGCGTTGATGGGGAGAAAGCTCTTTACGGTTTCGTACCTGCGCGTGGTAACGGATGCTGTACATATGTAAAGGAAGCCTGGGCAACAGCAGCTGGTTATACAAAGGCAGATCTTCAGAAGCAGATGACATATGATGAATACTATACGATGCTTAAGAAAATGAAGGAAGCTAAGGGCGTTGATTATGTAATTTCAGCTCCTGGTTTCTATTCAAAGGAAGTACCTTATACAAACTATCTTCCTGAATTCTATCAGAATGCACAGTTTACATTCTACTATGACAAGGCTCAGGGCAAGTATGTAGATGGTTTCTCAGAACAGGAAATGAAGGATGCTCTTCAGAGAATCCAGAACGCTGTTAAGGATGGACTTATCAATAAGGAATCAAGTACAAAGACAACATTTACATCACGTAACGACTTCAAGTCATCAGATATTAAGACAGAATCAGGTGTATTTACATACTGGGCTGGACAGTGGGCTGAGACTTTAAGAGGCTACTTAAAGACAGCTGGTCTTGATGATTCAATCATTCCTATCCTTCCAGTTAAGGAACTTGGTAAGTACGCAGAAAGACTTTCACCATCATGGTGTATTACATCTCATGCAGGTGAAACAGGAAAGGCAGAAGGAATCTTTAAGTACTTCATTGATAAGATGTTAGATGGTGGCGATATCCAGACACTTTGGGAATATGGTCCTAAAGGATATTACTACAACGTAAAGGATGATGGTTCATTCGAATTCCTTCCTACTAAGTCTAACCCTAAGTCAAAGTACTCTAAGGCTCATCTTGACTGCAACCTTGTTCTTGCAGGATTCTCTAACGGAAAGGATCCAGGAAAGGCAGAACAGCCAGATAAGGTTACAGAGTGTGCAGAAATGTTCTTCAAGAACTCTCAGTTAATTGATCCTCCTGCTATGACAGAAGAAGTTGGTAAGCTTATCGGTGATATCAATACAGAGAGATATACAGTAGTTGATAAGGTAGCCAGAGGCGAATGGACTGTTGATGAAGCTATGAAACAGTATACAAATACAGTTGGTTCTAAGGTTGATGCAGCTCTTAAGTCATTAAATACAAAGTTCGCTGGTAAGTAATTAGTAATTTAAGCTACTTAATATGTATTGTTAGTGATACCTGTTATCACATATGGTCGTGCCAGGAGACCTGGTCTTCTGGCACGATATTTTGCTTAATAAGCATTGTTACTATAATATTAGGAAAGAAGGGTATAAAGATGCAGTGTAAGTCTTGTGGAACAGAGCTTCCTAAGAAGGCAAAGATTTGCCCTAAGTGTGGAGCACTTAATGGTAAGCCAGCTGGTAATACCAGATATTTAGCTATTATCGGTATGGTAATCATGTTGTTAGGCGGATTGCTTCCATTTGTTCAGTCAAACGAAGAACTTATGGATGGTTATACACCTAAGGCATACTCATTTGGTTTCATGAATATCAGCGTTATATTTATGTGGTATCTTTTTATGTTGATTATCGTTGCTGGTATTCTTTTAGTTGTTGCTAAGAAAGAAAAGTTATCAATTGTAACATCAGTACTTGCTACAGTTGTTGCATTTGTATCTATGTTTGCATTCCAGTTCACTAGTACAGATGGTAAGACTAAGACTGGTGCATTAAAGTATGTATACCATAATATATCTGATTTATTATCAAACGGATATGGTGGTAATACTTATTCAATCGGTTCAGGTGTATATGTTATCATACTTGGACTTATCGTTGCTATCGTAGGTGTATTCTGGGATGTTGTTAAGTTATTCAAGAAGGATCTCGGAGTAGATAGCAAGTATTTATCTAACTCATTAAATCAGAGTATTACGCAGAAGATGTTCTACTACAGAGGATTCTATATTATGTTCCTCCCAGTATTTATCATGATATTATTATTCTTCTACTGGCCAATGTTAGGATGTCGTTATGCGTTCACATCATATGTATTAGCTAACCCATATTATATAGGTATTTTCCACTTCCAGACTATGTTAAGATTCGATACATATTTCTGGCAGGCATTCAGAAATACACTTGTATTATCAATCGTTAAGTTAATACTTAATACAGGTGCCGCAGTTATTATCTCACTTCTTCTTAACGAGATTACTAACATGGCATTCAAGAAATCAGTACAGACAATCATCTACTTACCTCACTTCATGTCTTGGGTTGTAGTTGCTGCTGTATTTAAGATGATTCTTTCAGTTAACAGCTCAGGTGTTGTTAACGGTACTTTAATTAACATGGGACTTATCGATAATCCTATCGATTTCCTTGGTAGTTCTAAGTACTGGACAGGCACATTCTTCATGATGAACGTATGGAAGGATACAGGATGGGGAACTATTCTTTTCCTTGCTACTTTATCAGGTATCAGTCCTGACCTTTATGAAGCTGCACAGATTGATGGTGCTAACAGATTCAAGAGACTTATATATATTACTCTTCCAGCTTTAGCTAACACTATCATCACAGTATTCATTCTTAACCTTGCTAAGGTTATGAACCTTTTCGAATCAGTATTCGTTACACAGAGTGCTGGTACATACGATGTATCACAGGTATTACAGACATACGTATACAACAAGACTTTCTCAGCTTCATTCTCTGATTACGGTTATACAACAGCCGTAGGTCTGTTTAAGTCATTTGTAGGTATGATTCTCGTACTTGGTTGTAACTACGCAAGTAAAAAAGTCCGTGGACGTGGAATTGTATAGGAGGTTAGACGATGAGTGAAGAACAGTTAGTTTATAAAAAGAAAAAGAAAAAATTTAAAATCTTCCCAATAGTCAATGCAATCTTCTTTATATTGGTTTCATTGTTAATTCTTTTCCCTATGTGGAAGGTTATTGTAGATTCATTTGATGCTCATTCAGCAACAAGTTTTAGATGGTGGCCAAATGCATTCTCTGTAGGTGGTTATAATGCTATTTTCTCAAGATCAGCTTTATATAGTCCATTTGTTATCTCAGTAGTAACAACATTAGTTGGTACATTCATGGGATTGTTACTTGCTACACTTGGTGGTTACGTTCTTATTCAGTGGGATATGCCAGGAAGAAACTTCTTTGCATATATGTTATTATTCACAATGATTTTCGATGGTGGTATGGTTCCTAAGTACTTAGTTATGCAGAACTTACACTTACTTGATACATTGTGGGCAGTAATTCTACCTATGTCTATCAACGTATATAACTTAGTACTTATGAGAAACTTCTTTGAAGGTATTCCAGAATCACTTTTCGAAGCTGCTCAGATTGATGGATGCTCACCTATGGGTATATTCTTTAAGATTGTGTTACCACTTTCTAAGGCTGCCCTTGCTTCAATCGGTCTTATGTTTGCCGTAACATTCTGGAATGATTATACAAACTTCAAGATTTATATCAGAACAGATAAGTTATACAACTTCCAGATTAAACTTCGTAACATGGTTATGGATAGTAATATTCCTAACGACGATTCAGTAGATCCTAACACTATTGCTAATGCATCTACAGTTGTTGCTATCTTACCTTTCATGATCATCTATCCATTCTGCCAGAAGTACTTTGTACAGGGTGTTAATGTAGGTGCCGTTAAGGAGTAATGAGCATTGTTATATAACATATATGGTGATGTACGGAAGTTATTATATTGAATATGACTTATGTTAAAATAAAAAGGCGGAAATGGTAATACCATTTCCGTCTTTTTTGTTTTATCGGACTTTTTATATGTAGTAATAGCATAGTCAGTATGATAAAATTAGAAAATAGAAATAGAGTAAAGATAGTGAAGATAAGGTGGTGTATGATGAGAAAGTTAGTAGATGCGATTTATCTTGAGAATATAGACGAGGTCAGAACTATACTTGAAAACGAACCGGGGCTTATAGATGAAAAAGATGAGCATGGTGTGCTTATGGCACTTCTTGCAGCTAAGACAGGTAATATTGAGCTTGTTAAATATATTGTAGAATATTCAAGAGCAAGCATGAACATCCATGATGACAACAATAAAAACATGTTACACTATGCGGCTATGTCAGGTGATGTAAAAACCTGTAAGTATCTTGTAGAAAGAGTAGGTATGTCACCATTATCAGGTGATATAAATTTACTTACACCATTTGAGATTGCACATAAGAATCATTTTATTGAGCTGGAAGAATATTTTGAGCAGGCAGTAGGACACAAGCTGTCTGATATGTATCACAATCCTATAAGGACAGGAATGTATCCAGATCCATCTATTGTCAGAGTTGGTGAAGATTATTATATGGTTAATTCATCATTTATATTCTATCCTTGTATTCCAGTATCACATTCAAAGGATCTTGTGCACTGGAAGATTATAGGATATGCGATAACTAATCCTGAATGGGCTGGGATTAATGAACTTGAAGGAGGAAGAGGATACTGGGCACCTGATATATCTTACTATAAAGGTAAGTTTTATATTACAGCTACATACAGGCTGAATGATACAGGCAATGTATATAGAAAGCAGATAGTAGTAAGCTCAGAACATCCAGAAGGACCATACAGCAAGCCGGCAGTTATAGATGAGGATGGTATAGATCCATCTATATTCAATGATGAGGATGGAAGAAGATATATGCTTCTTAACAGAGGTGCCAGAATATTCGAGCTGAACGAGGATGCAACAAAGCAGATATCAAAGGCAGAGCTTCTATATTATGGAGACAATAAAAGAGCACCAGAGGGACCACATCTTTTAAAGAAAGATGGCTGGTATTATCTGTTTGAGGCTGAGGGAGGAACTGGACCTGGACATAGAATAACTGTTTCAAGAAGCCGTGAATTAAAAGGAATATATGAGCCTTGTCCTTATAATCCTATTATGAGACAGAATAATCCAGATGAGATCATACAAAGATGTGGACATGGCAAGCCAGTACAGACACAAAACGGTCAGTGGTATATGGTTTACTTATGTGGCAGAAAAATAGGTGATGGCTACAGCATATTAGGAAGAGAAACAGCACTTGATCCTATAACATGGACTGCTGATGGATGGCCTATAGTAAACAATCTTAATGGACCAAGTGCCCTGCAGGTTAAGCCGGATCTTCCAGAAACAATATGGGAAGCAGAAGCAGATGATGATTTTGATGAGTCATCACTAAGTAATGAATGGTGGTTCTCAAGAGTTCCTGAGATGGATGGAATAAAGCTTGAAGATTCACATGTATATGTAAAGGGAAGTGAGTATGATCTTGACTCAATGAAATCAAGAAATATACTCCTTAGAAGACAGAAGCATTTTAAGTTTGATGCTATATGTTGTATGAAGATGCCAGAGCTATATCCGGGTCAGAACTGTGGAATGACCTGCTATTATGATGAGAATACTTATATTAAGTTTGCAGTATTTGCTACGCTGGATGAAGAACCAAGGTTGATGTTAAATATAGTTGAAAAAATCGGCGAAGAAGTTATAACACATGAAGGCGTAATGGTTGATAACAGCAATCCTTACATATATCTTAAGTGTGAGACGAATTATCTAAGACGTGTATTTTCATATAGTTATAATGAGAAGGACTATAAAAAAGTAGCTGCACTTGACAATGTATATTATCTATGTGATGAAGGCTATAATAAGGGAAAAAGATTTACCGGAGCCATGATAGGTATGTATGCATTTGCTGGAACATATGGAAGCCAGTACACAGATACTGAAGGAAGACATGGAATTGATGAATATTATGCAGCATTTGATTATTTTAAATATATAGAAAAGTAGATTTAAAATTATATAATGTAAGTAAAATATCGGGAAATGGAGAAATAATATGATAATTAACAGAGATGCAGAATTAGAAAAAAATATGTTTTCAAAATTATCAGACATTGATAATATCATGCATAAGAAGGATGCATATGCACTTGGATTAAGACTTAATGCGCTTTCTTCTCTTTGCAGGGCATTAAGAACAGAGGAAGCAGTGAGTGCGCTTACAGCTGCACTTGATAAGCTGGAAGCTGATTATTTTACAGGTGATATTAGTGTGGATGGACTTAAGAGCTTTATGCCAGGTACTGCGTTATATACAGCTTATGATTTTACAGGTGATGAAAAGTATAAGAATGCAGCAGTAAAGCTTGCAGAAGGCTTTAAGAATCTTTCAAGAAATGATAAGGGATATTTCAATGATAAAGATGAAAAGAAGTGTCTTTGCAAGGCATACATGTATGAACCATTTTATATGGCATATGAGACAAAGGATGGCGGAAAAGAGCAGTATAACGATGTTATAGCCCAGTATAATGCAATGAATGATGAGCTTTTTGCAACAGCTAAATATTCAAAGGACACAGACAAGGCTTTAAGAAGTCTGTCAATATATGCAGCAGCACTTATTGATACTATGGAAGTCATGGATCAGATGATATATGAAATATATAGGAAGATGCAGGATTATTATAAAGCATCAGTAAAGGCAGTATTAGAAGCCGGATACGGTGTTGATGGCTTTGAAGATATGGATGATGAAACAGAGCTCATGTTTGCATATGCTGTATTAAAGGGCTGCAGAATGAAGGCTGTCCATACAGAAAAATACGAAGGAACAGTATTAGGTGTATGTGATAAGGTTATGTCTGGTGAGATATTTACAGACGAGGATGATAAGGCTGATGATAATATAGTCAGCATGGCAGCATTAGTATATAGTGAAACAGTCAGAAACAGGGAATATCAGGATTATGGCCGTGGTAAGGGAGGAGCATTATGGAGTTAGTATTGGTAACTAATACAGCAAGAAGTGCTGTTGTGGAATTAACAGAAGCAGGAAAGTATTATTCAGAAAAGGAATATGATATTTACGTAAATGGAGAGCATTTTGCACATACAGATAAGCAGATAACATCATTATATGGTTTTAAGCCGGATACAGAATATGAGATAACTGCGGTGTATGATGGAAAAGAATATGGACCAGTAGTATTTCGTACAGATTATGAGTTTGTTACTCTTAATGTAAGGGACTTTGGAGCATATGGTGATGGAAAACATGATGATACCAATGCCATACAGTGTGCTATTATGGCATCTAAGAAGAATACAAGAGTACTTGTTCCAGAAGGTACATATAGAATATCAAGTATATTCTTAAAGGATGATCTTACGCTGGAGCTTGCTAAGGGTGCTACATTGTTAGCTTTTACAGATAGAGAAAAATTCGCAATTCTTCCTGGAATGATTGAATCATATGATGAAAAGTCAGAATATAATCTTTCTTCATGGGAAGGTAATCCTGTAGATTCATTTGCAGCTATTATATGTGGACTTAATGTTAAGAATGTAACAATAACAGGAGAGGGTACTATAGATGGTGGTACAACACATGATAACTGGTGGAAGAACTGTAAGGTACGTAACATTGCGTGGAGACCTAATCTGTTCTTTATTAATCATTGTGAATATGTAACATTACAGGGAATTACAGTACAGAATTCACCATGCTGGACACTTCATCCATATTTCAGTAATCATCTTAAGTTTATAGATGTTAAGATTAAAGCACCTGCTGATTCACATAACACAGATGGTTTAGACCCTGAAAGCTGTGATGATGTACTTGTACTTGGAACATATATTTCAGTAGGAGATGATTGTATAGCTATTAAGTCAGGAAAGATATACATGGCTGAAAAGTACAATATCCCAACTACTAATATGATAGTAAGACAGTGCTGTATGAGAGATGGACATGGTGCCGTAACAGTTGGTAGTGAGATAGCCGCAGGAGTTATGGATGTTCATATTAAAGATTGTATGTTTATGAATACTGATAGAGGACTTCGAGTTAAGACAAGAAGAGGAAGAGGAAAACGTTCAATTCTTGATGATATTTCATTTGAGAATATCGATATGGATAATGTTATGACACCTTTTGTTGTTAACAGCTTCTATTTCTGTGATCCAGATGGTAAGACAGAATATGTCGGTTCAAGAAAGCCATTTCCAGTAGATGACAGAACACCATCCATAAAGAAATTCGTATTTAAGAATATCAATGCAAAGAACTGTCATGTAGCAGGAACATATATATGTGGTCTTCCAGAAAGCAAGATAGAAGAACTTGTATTTGAAAATATTAATATAACATATGCTGATAATGCAAAGTCTGGAGTTGCAGCCATGATGTTAGGTTGTGATGAGGCAAGCAGACAGGGTATGGTAGTAAGTAATATAAAAAATCTTATATTAAAAAATGTACATGTTACCGGCTGCGATGGCGAAGAAATCATCGCTGACAATGTAGATGCAATAGTAAAAGAATAAGCTGGAACATATGAAAGCAGGTGAGAAAATTGAATCTGAAAGCACCTAAAGGAATAGATGTTGAAAGCTGGTTTATAGAATGTTACAGAAAACATCAGGGACATCCCATGCAGATATTATTAGGACTTTATAAAGGAAACTATCATAAGTTTTTTCTTGCAGTTATATTTTTCGTTATAAAGCATGCTCCAGTATGGGTGCTCCCAATAGTTACAGCTAATATTATAAATGATATTACAAGTGGTTCACCAGAAACATACCAGAATATACTGATTCAGGCTGTTATAATGGTAGCACTTGTAGCAATGAATGTGCCGATGAATTATATGTATACAAGATATAAATCATTAGCAACAAGGTATGCAGAAACGGGACTTCGTAAAGCACTTGTACGTAAGCTGCAGCAGCTTTCAATATCATATCATAAGGAAACGCAGTCAGGACGATTGCAATCCAAGATCATGAGAGATGTTGAGGCTGTAGAAACGCTGTCAACGCAGATGTTTTTAAGTATACTTAGTATTGCTTTAAATATAGGAATAGCGCTTATAGTAACTGTGAATAAGAGTATGGTTGTATTCATATTCTTTCTTCTTACAACACCAATAGCAGCGGCCACTATGGTATTCTTTAGAAATGTCATGAAGAAAAGAAATACTGAGTTCCGTAAGGAAATGGAAGAAACTTCTGCAAGAGTTATGGAAATGGTAGAACTTATTCCTGTAACGCGTGCACATGCACTTGAAGAAGAGGAAGTCCATAAAATGAGTGGACAGCTTTTTGCAGTTGCAGAAAAAGGATACAGACTTGATGTCATACAGGCACTGTTTGGTTCTGTTGGATGGGCGATATTTCAGGTATTTCAGGTCATATGTCTTGGATTTACAGGTTTTCTTGCCATTAAAGGAACAGTAATGCCAGGTGATATAACACTTTATCAGAGTTATTTTGCAACTATAGTAAGCCAGGTATCATCACTTATGTCGCTTATACCGGTTATTGCCAAGGGAGTTGAGTCGGTTAATTCTATTGGAGAAGTACTTCTTGAAGAAGATATTGAATGCAATGATGGGAAAGAAGCACTTAAAAGTGTAGAAGGCGAGTTTGATTTTAAAAATGTCAGGTTTGCCTATAATAATACAGATAAACCAGTACTTCATGAGCTTAATCTTCATGTCGATAAAGGACAGACGATTGCACTTGTGGGAGAATCAGGAGCTGGTAAATCTACAATTCTGAACCTTGTTATAGGCTTTAATTTCGCTACAGACGGAGTTGTTACAATTGATGGACATGATATGAGAGATATTGATCTTAGAACTTATAGAAAGCATCTGGCAGTTGTACCGCAGACATCAATATTATTCTCAGGAACTATAAGAGATAATATAACATATGGAATAGATGATTTCGATGAAGAAGCCCTTAATAAAGTTGTGGACGCAGCTAATTTAAGAGATCTTATAGATTCACTTCCGGATGGATTAGATACAGTTGTGGGAGAGCATGGTGGAAAGCTTTCAGGAGGACAGAGGCAGCGTGTATCGATTGCAAGAGCACTTATGAGAAATCCTGAAGTAATAGTTCTTGATGAGGCAACATCAGCATTAGACAGTATATCTGAGAAGCTTATTCAGGAGGCACTTAATAATCTTACTAAAGACAGGACAACATTTATAGTTGCACACAGATTATCGACTATAAAGGGTGCAGACAGAATAGCGGTAATAGCAGATGGTCACTGCGTTGAATATGGAACATATGATGAGCTTATGGAACTTAAAGGCGAATTCTATCAGATGAAATCAATACAGAGCTAAAAAATAAAAGGAGGCGGGAATATAACCCGTCTCCTTATTTATATGCCTGTCGGTTTTAATTACTTATTCTCAGCAAACCAGATTCTGAGTGTAGAGATAAGCTTTTCCTTAGAATCAACATCTAACTTCTGTACAATCTGCATGATTTCATTGTCAAGAGCTGTATTCTGGTATGACTTGTCAACGCTTCCTGCAAGATAATCAAGAGAAACTCCTGTAAGCTCTGCATAATATGAAAGCATTCTTAATGTCATAAGGTTACGGCCATTCTCAACGTTACTTATGTAACCAGGTGTAACCTCTAATGCCTTAGCAACGTCTTCCTGTGTAAGACCGTGTGCAATTCTTAACTTCTTAACTTTAGCTCCTAAATCGCTATCCATAATTCAAACCTCCTAAAAATAATTACTTTTTGTTTGCTCTGTAACGAGCTGTGTGATCAAGAATCTTCTTACGGATTCTAAGACTCTTTGGTGTTACTTCAAGTAATTCGTCTGTGTCAATATAATCCAGTGCCTGCTCCAAGCTAAGAATTTTAGGTGGAACAAGACGGAGAGCCTCATCAGCACTTGAAGAACGAGTGTTGGTAAGATGCTTTGTCTTGCATACATTAACCTCAATATCCTCAGTACGAGGATTTTCGCCAACGATCATTCCGGCATATACCTTCTCACCAGGTCCGATGAAGAGAGTACCTCTTTCCTGCGCATTGAAAAGACCATAAGTGATAGCATCACCGCTTTCGTAAGCAATAAGAGAACCATTCTTTCTGTAAGAAATGTCTCCTTTGTATTCTTCATATCCTTCAAAAGAAGAATTGATAATACCGTTACCCTTAGTATCAGTAAGGAATTCACCTCTGTATCCGATAAGACCTCTTGAAGGAATAGAGAACTGAAGTCTTGTGTATCCACCGTTAATTGGTGACATACCAAGGAGTTCGCCCTTTCTCTGGCTTAACTTCTGGATAACAGATCCTGTGCAGTCATCTGGAACATCGATATAAGCAAGTTCCATAGGCTCAAGCTTCTTACCTCTCTCATCTGTGTGGTAGAGTACCTCGGCTTTACTTACTGCAAATTCATAACCTTCTCTTCTCATATTCTCAATAAGAACTGAAAGATGAAGCTCACCACGTCCTGAAACCTTAAATGAGTTCTCAACGCCAGGTGTTTCCTCAACTCTTAAACTAACATCTGTATTAAGTTCCTTGAAAAGTCTGTCTCTTAAATGTCTTGAAGTAACGAATTTACCTTCTTTACCTGCAAGAGGACTGTCATTAACCATGAAGTCCATAGAAAGAGTAGGCTCTGAAATCTTCTGGAAAGGAATGGCAACAGGGTTGTTAAGTGAACAGATTGTATCACCGATATGAATATCAGCAATACCTGATACAGCAACAATTTCACCGATTCCTGCTTCGTTAACTTCTACCTTATTAAGTCCGTTAAATGTATAAAGCTTAGTAATTCTTACACGCTTCTTAACGCTTGGATCATGGTGGTTAACAATCATAACCTCCTGATTAACCTTAAGGCTTCCATTATCAATCTTACCTACACCAATTCTACCAACGAATTCGTTGTAGTCAATAGTAGAGATAAGCATCTGTGTATCTGCATCAGGGTCACCCTCTGGTGCAGGAATGTTATTGACGATACAGTCAAAGAGTGGCTGCATGTCTTTCTTTTCATCATTAAGGTCAGCCATAGCATAGCCTGACTTAGCTGAAGCAAAGATGAATGGACAATCAAGCTGATCTTCATTAGCATCAAGGTCAATGAAAAGCTCTAAGATCTCATCGATAACTTCTTCTGGTCTTGCTTCTGGTCTGTCTATCTTGTTAATACATACTATAACAGAAAGATTCATATCAAGGGCTTTCTGTAATACGAACTTAGTCTGAGGCATAACACCTTCGAATGCGTCAACAACAAGAATAACGCCGTTAACCATTTTAAGTACTCGTTCAACCTCACCGCCAAAATCGGCATGGCCAGGAGTATCAATAATGTTAATCTTAGTATCCTTATATGTGATAGCTGTATTCTTAGAAAGAATA
>ENA-OURZ01003278-OURZ01003278.1-human-gut-metagenome-genome-assembly--contig:-NODE-3278-length-13797-cov-5.519939_pt1 | contig 13797 bp, 14 predicted proteins | sample MGYA00242073_ERZ509195 | MGnify/ENA primary metagenome ERZ509195 (study PRJEB26280, sample SAMEA2338837) | human gut metagenome | biome: human gut; feature: human-associated habitat; material: faeces...
GACCCGGCCCCGACCATCGGGGCCTACCAAACATGGTAATGGGGGGGGGAGTCATGAGTCCCATTCCAACTCCCCCTTATTGACCACTTAGGGGTGCATCCCAACACATGGGGTGCACCCCCTTTTTTCTTGTTGTGCTACGGGGTTCCAGTCGCATTTTTTTCGGTGATATTTTGAACGCGAAGACAGGCTGGGAAATGCCCGATAGTCGTGTTCCCCTCAGCAGGTGAAGCCCTGCTTTCAGGCTGCAAAACCGACTCGGGTGTTCCGAAAGCGGCTTTCGTTGTTGTACATCGATACATAAGAGAGAACACCCATGAAAAACACCATTATTCGTGCTGCCGGTGTGCTGTTGGCTGCAAGCATGATATTTGGCGGTGCGGCAGCCACTGCATCGGCCGCGGAAGCAACGTCGCCGAGCACCGGCACCACCAGCAGCACGCAAGCCGCGGAATCCATCAATCGCGAATGGGTGCTGAATCCTGCGAACAACACTGAGCTGGCGGCTCTCGGCACTATACAAGGCGGATCCCAGACGTTCGACGGGCTGACCATCGATGCCACTGCAAACGGTGCCAAGTTTGCGCCGCGCGCCAATGACACCCAGATCAACGCCGGAACCATCATCAGCATCCCGGTGCCAGCCCACACCAATACAGCCACCATCACCCTTGCGTTGTCCGGCGGCACCACCACTATTACCGCGGATGCCGGTGAAGTGAGCAGCGACAACACAGTTATCGCCTTGCCTGCTGCGGAGTCGGCTCGTACGGTAAACGTCACCTTCACTGCCCAGACCTATCTCAACGGCATCGCCCTTGCCGAACAGCAGCCGGAACCCGAGTTCCCCGGTACGCCCACGGTCGCGGCCAAAGACACGAACTGGGACTTCACGGAAACCGGCATCGATCGACCGGCCGTGCAGGGCCTACCGACAACTACCAAGGCGTCGCCATCGACGCTCGGGCGCAAGGCGCCAAGTTCAACCCGCGTACTACCGCGGCAAGCGGCGGCAGCGATACTCAGGTGAACGCTGGAACCATCCTGTACATTCCGGTCGCACAGGCCGAGGGCGGCGCTACAGTCACCGTGAAGGGCCAGCTGTACGGTCCTACGCTCAAGCTCGACGGTACGGACATCACCACCGGCACTGCTGTAACCATCGCAACCGACAGCACGCGCTACGTGCCGCTCTCCGTTGAAGGCACGGGCAGCCTGTACCTGACCGGCATCGCCATCGACTACGCGGCCGGCTCCCCCGCCGCCACCAGCCACACGGTCACCGTGGGCCCGAACGGCCAGTACCGGACCATTCAAGCCGCTCTGGATGCTAACGACTCTTCCGAAACCGACCGACTAGTGCTGAAGATCACTCCGGGCGACTATCGCGAGAAGATCACCGTGACCAAGCCGGGCGTCACCTTCGCCAACGCCGACGTGACCGCCAAGCGCGCGGTGACGATTCGCGCCAGCTACTATTCGTCCAACACATTCGATGCCGACGGCAAGTTTGTGCCACAGGTTTCTCCGCCTACGGCATCACCTTCCAGAACGATTACAACGTGGTGGATCACACGGCGGCGGGCGAGCAGACGCCGGCCGTGGCGCTGAACACCCAGGCAGACAAGGTGTACCTGAAGAACAGCCGCATCATCGGCCGTCAGGACACTCTGTACGTGCAGGGCGCCGGCAACCGCGTGTACGTGGACGGCGGCTACATCGAAGGCACGGTTGATTTCGTGTTCGGCGACGCCAACGCCTACTTCGCCGGCACCGAGCTGCACATGGCCGCGTTCGCCGGCAAGAACAACGGCTACTTCACCGCCGCCAACACCAAGAAGTCCGGCGTGGGCCTGGTGTTTGACCGCTGCAACTTGACCGTTGCCGCAGCATATGACGACGATGCCAAGCTTTCGCTGGGCCGCCCGTGGCAGACGTTCGCGCAGTACACGCAGGTGCGTAAGGGCGACGGCAGCAGCTATGTGACCGGCGTGGATTTGGGTACGAAGAACTCGGCGTATACGGACACTTCCTCGGCCGTGACCTACCTCGACAGCACGATGTCCAGCAAGATCACCAAGAATCGTTGGAATGTGTGGACCAGCAAGAACCAGAGCGGCAAAAGCGTGGACGTGACCTTCCACGATGATGTGCGATTCGCGGAATACGCCAGCCACGATGAAACCGGCGCGCTGCTTGATCCGGCTGATTATAAGAACGTCGTGCTCGGCTCGATGTCTGCTTTGGATGAGGCTCAGGTGCAGGCGAAGCGTGCTGAATTGCTCGCGGCACTGGGCTTCGGCTCGGCGGCTGGTCAGTGGGTTGTGCCGGATGGCGCGTGGCCATTCGCTTACGACCCGAACTACTCGACCGGCACTGATGTGCAGCCGACTCAGCCGGGCGGCAACGCCTCGCCTAACGCGGATTCGGCGGCCAAGGCCGACACCATGCCGGAAACCGGCTCGGCCATCATTGCGGTGGTTGTAGTCGCCGTGCCGCTGCTCGTTGCTGGCTTGGCGCTGGTAGCAGTGCGCCGCAATCGCCAGCAGTGATTGAAAGCGTTGCTGCGAACCGGACCTGGTGACCTTGTAGACGGGGGGCTATCTCCGTTGAAAGAGGTACATTGATGGCTTTGCAGAAAGCCAACTGCTTTCAAAGGGGTACCTGAACCACGAAACCTCGAGTATAAGCGTTGCAATGACGGCGTTTATACTCGGGGTTTCCCATATTCAGTACCCCTCTGAATGCAGTTAGCTTGGATCGATGATCATATCCAAGAATTCACTCGTATAGTGGTGCGTAATGCTTACGTATTTGGGATAGCACTTGTTGCTCGTTGTACATATAGCAATGCCCTTGCCTCCTCACGGGGAAGCAAGGGCATTACGCTACTGCTTAGTACTGCTTAGTATTGCTCAGCACTGCTCAGCGATTGCTCAGCGGCAAGCGTCACAGCACGCCCTGGGCAACCATGGCGTTGGCGACCTTGACGAAGCCTGCGGCGTTGGCACCGAGCATCAGGTCACCCTCGTGACCGTATTCCTTGGCGGCGGCCAGGGAGTTGGCGACGATTTCTTCCATGATGGACTTGAGCTTGGCGTCGACCTCTTCGAAGGTCCAAGACAGGCGGTAGCTGTTCTGGCTCATCTCCAGGCCGGAGACGGCCACGCCACCGGCGTTGGCAGCCTTGGCCGGGCCGTACAGCACGCCGTTCTTCTGGTAGACCTCGATGGCCTCCGGGGTGGACGGCATGTTCGCACCCTCGACGACCACGGTCACGCCGTTGTCCACGAGCTTCTGTGCGGATTCGCCATCAACCTCGTTCTGGGTGGCGCACGGCAGAGCGATGTCGCCCTTGACGGTCCACACGCCCTTGCTGCCCTCGTGGTACTCGGAGCCCGGAACGCGCTCGGCGTATTCCTTGATGCGGCCGCGCTCGACTTCCTTGATCTGCTTGACGACCTCGACGTTGATGCCGTTCGGGTCGTAGATGTAGCCGTTGGAGTCGGAGACGGTGACGACCTTGGCGCCCAACTGCTCAGCCTTCTGAGCGGCGTAGGTGGCCACGTTGCCGGAGCCGGAGATCACGACGGTCTTGCCCTCGAAGGAGTCGTTGCGCAGCACGCGCAGGGCTTCCTGGGTGTAGTAGCACACGCCGTAACCGGTGGCCTCGGTGCGGGCCAGGGAGCCGCCGAATTCCAGACCCTTACCGGTCAGGACGCCGGAGTACTCGTCGCGGATGCGCTTGTACTGGCCGAACAGGTAGCCGATCTCACGACCACCGACGTTGATGTCGCCGGCGGGAACGTCGGTGAACTGGCCGATGTGGCGGCTCAGCTCAGTCATGAAGGCCTGGCAGAAGCGCATGACCTCAGCGTCGGACTTGCCCTTCGGGTTGAAGTCGGAACCGCCCTTGCCGCCGCCCATCGGCAGCGTGGTCAGGGAGTTCTTGAGAATCTGCTCGAAGCCAAGGAACTTGACGACGGACTCGGTCACGGTCGGGTGGAAGCGTAGTCCGCCCTTGTACGGGCCAATGGCGGAGTTGAACTGGATACGGTAGCCGCGGTTCACCTGAACCTTGCCCTCGTCGTCAACCCAGGCCACGCGGAACTTGATGGTGCGCTCCGGCTCGACGATGCGCTCCAGTACACCGGCCTTCTCGTACTCCGGGTGCTTCTCGACAACCGGCTGCAGGGTCTCGAAGACCTCGCGAACGGCTTGCAGGAACTCCGGCTGATCGCCGTCACGGGCAACGACCTGGTCGTAGACACGCTTGATGTACTCGTCAGTGAGCATGATTCTCCTCGATTTGCTAGGGAATTAAGACGGTTTTATTCTATGCGCGCAGGCCCTTGCTGCATAGAGTCTCGCTCGGATAACGGGAAAGCTATCGGCGTGGTTATGGGGTGGTTCAAGTTTCCGTTTGTTAGATTTTTCGGCGATTGCTGGATGTCTGTCTGTGCGTGAATCGGGTCGAAATGGAAGCTGCATCACACCGAAGGTGCGTTCATATAGTGGACATAAAGGTGGACTTGGGTGATGTCGGATGTGCCCGTTGGGAATCGTGCGCCGTAGGGGCCGAGGTCTTCGGCGCGCAGGTTACCGGGTTCGCGGTCAGTGCGCGAAGTAGGTCTGCAGAATCATCGTGGTCTCGGTGCTTACCGGCACCGTGCGGTGGATGAGATTGAGCAATTCCTCAAGGGCGGTGGGGGAGGCCACGCGTACCACCAGTACGAAGCTGGGGGCGCCGGCCACCGAATAGCAGGAGACGATGCCGTCGATATTGTTCAGCTTGTCCGGAATCGAGGATTCGGCTGAGTAGTCGAGCGGGGTCACGTTGACGAACGCGCTGATGGGCAAGCCGCGCTGCTCTTGGTCGATGATGGCCTTGTATCCCTTGATGATGCCGCGCTTCTCCAGCTTCTGCACGCGCGACTGGGCGGCGGAGACGGACAGTCCGGTCGCCTGGGCCAGTTGCGCGAGCGTGGCGCGGCCGTCGGCCTCCAGCATGGTGAGGATGCGCTGGTCGGTCTCGTCAATCGCGGTCATGGTGTCTTCTCCGTTCGTTGTGCTCTGTGTTCACTGTACCTGTTGCCGGAATGCGATGGCTTTCCGATTTTGCCTGGTAATTTCAGTAGTTCTTCCTGTGTTTTCTGTTGTGTGGTGGAATGTTTATGCCTAAAGTCCTAATTGAATGTAATAATTCCTTCTGAAATAAGAGAACGATGAAATAATTCCATTGAGGAGGGATGATATGCAGAAGTTTTCCAACATGCCTCTGTCCGAAGTTGCATCTGCTGCTGTGCCTGCTGCCAGACGGGTTGCTGTGCCGACCGCCAAGCCCGCGAGCTTGTCCGCCGAAGCCCTGAATATCCCGCGCTCCGGCATCCGAGACGTATTCGACCGTGTAGAGCGCGTGCCTGACGCGATTTCACTGACCGTGGGGGAGCCCAGCGCCACGGCCGCGCCGCATATCGTGGCGGCCGCTTGCGAGGCCGCACAGGCTGGCCGCACTCGGTACACCAACGTGCTCGGCGTCCCCGAATACCGCAAGGCCGTGGCCGATTACTCCGCCCGTGTGAAGGGACTCACTTATGATCCCGAAACCGAGATTCAAGCCGTTGACGGTGCCACGATTGGCCTGTTTCTGGCGCTGAAAGCCGTGGTAGGCACCGGCGATGAAGTGATTATTCCCTCGCCGTTCTTCACTTCCTATGACGCCGAAGTGATGCTGTGCGGCGGCCGCCCGGTCACCGTGGCGCTGCGTCCGGAGCACGGCATGCGCGTGAACGCGGCGGACATCGAAGCGGCGATCACCCCGCGCACCCGCGCCGTAATCATCAACTCACCCGGCAATCCGACCGGCGCGGTAACTTCTGCCGCTGAACTGGCGCGTATTGCCGAAGTATGCAAGCAGCACAATATTTGGGCCATCTCCGACGAGGTTTACCATCCGTTCGTGTTTGGGGAAACGTTCGGGGAAACGCTTGGGGGAGAGGCAGCCGTGGCACCATCGATTGCCGCGGTGCCGGGCATGAAAGACCGCACCATTGTGGTGGAAAGCCTGTCGAAAACCTACGCGATGACCGGCTGGCGCATCGGCTACCTGCTGGCACCCGAAGCGGTCATCGAACAGACCGGTAAAATCGCCGAACTCATGCACTCCTCGGTGAACTCCTTGGCGCAATACGCAGGCGTGGCAGCACTGGCCGGTCCGCAGGATCATGTGGCCGCCATGCGCGAGGAATACCGCGCCAAGCGCCAGATCGTGCTGGACGGTCTGGCCGGATGCCCGGTATTGCGCTTGATTGAACCGCAAGGTGCGTTCTACGCCTTTGTGGACGTACGCCTGACTGGCCTTGACTCCGGTGAATTCGCAGACCGTCTGCTGGACGAAGAGCACGTGGCCGTGGTCCCCGGCGAGGCCTTCGGCGAGGAGGGGCGCGGCTTCGTGCGCCTCTCCTACGCCGGAGATGCCGGCGAGCTGCGTGAGGGCGTCGCCCGTCTGCGCGCATTCGCCGAACGGGTATGGAACCCCATCACCGGCCACCACACCGCCACCTATCACCCCATGGAGGTGCTGGCCTGAGGCTTAAAGCGAGGCTAGGCCGCCAATTCAGACTCGTCGGCGCGAGCGATGGCCTGCTTCTTGGCTCGCAGCAAGATGTAGCCGAGTACCAGAACGTTGGCCAGAGCTCGATGTTGGCATCGCGTCAAAACAACCGCATTAAGGCTGCCGCGTTTCGTATCGTTACGCGTAGGGGCTGGCTGAGGCGTAATGCTGAAGAGTAACATTGAAGCAATGGCAATCAAGCCGATTTGAGGAAGAGAAGCACACGATGGCGTACTGCGGCCACTGCGGAAATAGAGTTGATAGGCCGGCACGATTTTGCCCGGCATGTGGAGCGTCTGTAGACAGCGCACCGGTTGCGTCTGTACCAGTGCCGGCCGCATCGTCAGCCGTACCGACTGCGTCGATACCGGCACCTGCTGTGCCAGCGCCTTCAGTACCACCATCGATACCAGCCGCGCCGGTTGCCCCATCGGTTTACGCCGCGCCCGCTGCCCCACAGCCGGCACCAACTGCTCCCTTGCCAGCTTTGCCGATTCCCGCTCCTGCCGCATATCAGGCGACTGATGCAACCGCCGTCCTGGCACCGCCGCGCAAATCCAGCAAGAAGCTGATCGCCGTTCTCTGCGCATTGCTTGCGACGATTCTGGTGGCGGCCTTGGCATTCATCGTCCCCAACTTCACCGCCGTCAAAGCGATGCTGGGCTTCCAGCCCACCAATCCGCTGGTCGTCACCTTCGACGCGATCAACTCGCTGTCCACTCTGCGCAGCACCAAATACGAACTCAGAACCCACAGCAGCACTGACGACTCCCTTGACGCGCGGATGTCTGGCATGTATTCGCTGGGGCAAAACCACCAATGACTCCTCCGCGTCTGTGACCATCAAGACAGATGAACAGGCAACAACCCTCGCTTGGCACAAAGGCGCATTCGCCGGGAAAAACGTTTGGTATGATGACGACCCCTACTACATCTACTACCCGGCCGACCAATATGAAGATGACTTAAGGAACGGCGTTGGTAGTGATGTGGCGGACTTGATATTGAACGTCAAGGATGCGTTGGTCAAGAACGGTGCTTGGGACATCACCGGCGCGGAGCGAACGTTCTACGATCAGCTGGACAAGATGAACGACGATGGGTACTCGAACGACATCGACCGGGCCAAGGGCACGAAAACGTCTGCCGAGGTGAAGGCCGAGGCCAGCAAATTCATCCAACAATATCTCGGCGTGGAGCTGGAAGATAAGAATGTGCGCAGCCAGCTGTTCCCGAATACATCGTCTGCCAAGTCTGCCGGCAACACGCAGCTCTCGTATCAAATCGATGTCAAGGCATTGGCCCAGCACTTTGTGAATTACTGGATCAGCCATGAAGCGCAGTATCCGCATCTGAAATCATGGGTGATTCAGCAGATCGAGGATACCGGTGTGGGCGATGCTGAAGGCGAGTACCGTCAGGCGCTCGACAATGTGCGCAACTGGGACTTCGGCACGGATGAAGAGCCGGATATGCCGACTATCACCGTGGATCTGAACTACGGCAGGAAGCGTCTGATGAGCTCGATTGCCGTAAGCGTGTCCGGCAAGGACGAATACGGCGACTCCTACAAAGGTTCGCTGTCGTTGACGCTCAGCCAGCAGAACGCGGTGTCTGTGGACGACCCCGATTTGACTGATACGGTGAGCAAAGCCAAGGACAACAACGAGCTGGATCTGTCTTGAGCAGAATCAGAATGTGCGGAACGCCGTGAACAGATCATCGACGTGACGTCGCATGTGATTCACAGAACGGGTTTTGGGGCTTTTCCGTTCGTCAGGTAGCCGAAGCATGCGGATTGACCGAGCCGGCGGTCATATACCATTTCAAGAACAAAGTCGGCTTGCTGATTGCCGTGCTGGAGCATCGTGATCGGGAAGACATGGCTACGTTTGCCCATTCTCTTGGCGTTGAACCTGAGGATATGTGGAGCGGCAACGCGCAGTTCGGCATTCGTGATATCTGTGCTGCCCTTATGGAGCGCAATGCGGCTCAGCCAGAGATGGTGCGGTTGTATATACCGTGCTACAAGGCGAATCGTTGAACGAGCATCATCCTGCCTATGAGTATTACCAAAAACGAGAACATCGCGTGATGGACACCTTAACCCGAGCAGTCGAGCGTGACGGTTTGGCAGATCCTCGTCGCGAGGCGCGGACTGCTTTGTCGATGATGAACGGCATTCGGGTCCGTTTGGCTCAGGGATCGGGCATCGGTCGATTTAGTGGCCGATTGGAATGCCTATGCCGACTTCCGGTGGCCTCGACAGTCGTGAGGCAATAAGACTTTTCTCGTGAGATACGCTATCGGCGTGTCGTCATCTTTTTGTTGCAATACGCAGAAAATGCAAGAACAAAAACCCTTGGAATCGGACTGATTCCAAGGGTTTTGTTGTGTCTGTGGAGCTAGCCGGGTTCGAACCGGCGACCCTCTGCTTGCAAAGCAGATGCGCTACCAGCTGCGCTATAGCCCCATAGGTGAAAAAAAGCGGCTGTGCCGCTTCCTTACCATCTACGTGGGCCCGGGAGGACTTGAACCTCCGACCTCATCCTTATCAGGGATGCGCTCTAACCACCTGAGCTACGGGCCCAACTTGCTGTGTCTTGAACACAACGAATTGAAATGATACTTGAATCACAGGGAAAGTCAAGTGCCGCCGTGTCATCGGCGTGTCGTGGCATAATGCAGGCATGACATACGGGCAGCGCAACGGCGGTAACGGCCGTTACGGCAGGGGAGTGGGGCATCGCAACCGCAATCGCGTGATTTCCGAAACGACGGCGAGCATCGCCGGCATGCGGGTGGCCATCGTGCGCAAACCCATCAAAAACATGTACCTGCGCATCAAACCGCCGAACGCGGATATCGTCATCTCCGCGCCGCAACGAATGTCGCAAAGCGCTATCGAACGGTTTGTGACGGAACGCAAGCCGTGGATCGAACGGGCGCAATGCAGCATGCGGCAGGCCAGAGACGCGCAACTCAACGCGCAGCGTGCGCAAAACGGCAATATTGGCGATACTGGCGCTTCCGCCAACCCGCCCGCTTTCGTATGGACGGACGAGGCCAAGGCGCGGGCGCAACGCAACATCGAATCGCAATTGCCTGTGTTGCTTGCCAAATGGGGCCCGATCGTTGGCCGTACGCCGACGCATATCACGTTGCGTCTGATGAGTTCGCGTTGGGGATCGTGCACGCCGAAGACCGGACGTATCCGACTTAACCTGCAGCTTGGTTTAATGGCCCCTAGATTCCTCGAATACGTGCTGGTGCATGAGATGACCCACCTGTGGGAGAACGGCCACGGAGAGGGCTTTCAAAGGCGTATGAGCGCCTATCTGCCGCAATGGAGGCAGTTACGCCGCGACATCAACCGGCAGGTGGTGCTGTAAGAGGCCGCTCGGGTTACTTGCCGTCCGCCGCGGAATCGCCAGCCGCGGAACCGTCCTCATCGGCGGTGTGCCGACGCACTTCCAGCGTTTCGATACGACGGCCGTCCACCTTGGTGACGACCATGTCATAACCGTCATCGGACGACAGCACGTCGCCCACTTCGCCCATTTTGCCGGTGTGCGCCAGGAAATAGCCGGCAACCGTCTCGTATGGGCCGTCTTCCAGCTCGATGCCGGTCAAATCCGCGAAATCCTCGATCGTCATGCCACCTTCGATGGTGGCCACGCCATTGACGAAAGCGGCGCGTTCTGTGCGTTCACCGCCCTTTTCCTCCGGCAGGTCGTATTCGTCGCGGATGTCGCCGACCAATTCCTCGGTCATGTCTTCCAACGTGACGATGCCGTCGGTGCCGCCGTATTCGTCGATTACCACGGCCAGGTGAATGCCTCGTTTGCGCAGCAGCTCAAGGCTTGGCAGCAGCTTCGACGTGCCCGGCAGGGAAATGCCCTCACGCGTCACGTCGGCAACGGTTCTCGCCTTCGAATCGCGGATGTCAAGCAGGTCGCGCACATGCACGAAGCCGAGCACGTCATCGAAATCCTTGCCGGTGACGGGGTAACGCGAATACGGCATTTCACGCACGTACGCGGCGGCTTCCGCAATCGGCATGGAGCCGTCCAGGAACGCGACGTCGGCACGAGGACGCATGACCTCCGCCACGATGGTTTCGGATGCGTCGAACACGTCGTCGAGGATGGTGCGCTCGTCCTTGCTGAGGTTGGTGTTGGTGTTGACGAGCACGCGCAGCTCGTCGTCGGACACCTCGCTGTCGGTTTCGTTCGGATCGAAGCCGAGCAGCCGCACGATGCCGTTCGTGTTCTTGCCGATCAGCCAGATGATCGGCTTGCACACTTTGGCGAACACATGGATGGCCGGCACCACGGCACGCGCGATCTGCTCGTTGCGTTGCATGGCGATACGCTTCGGCACCAGTTCGGAAATGACGATCGAGCAATACGAGATGATCAGTGTCAACGCGATGGTGGTCAGGGGAGCGGCGACGTTATGCGGCACACCCCAGTCTTCGATGACCGGCACGATATACGGGGCGATTGAGGATTCGCCGAACGACGCGGACAGGAAGCCGCACAGCGTCACGCCGATCTGCACGGTGGACAGGAACGTGTTCGGGTCGCGTGCGATCTGCGCCACACGCTTGCCGCGCGCATCCTCCTGTTCCATCTGGTCGATCTGCGATCCGCGCAGGCTGACCAGCGCCAGTTCGGTGCCGGCGAACACGGAACCGAGCAGCAGGAAAATGAAAATCAGAAGGATGTTCAAACCAAGCGACATGATTCCAATCTAAAGCAACGGCATGTCAAAACAGCGCGACGCAACGGATCCGGAAGCCGTCTTTTTCCGGAAAATCGTCAGAAGCTCAGCACTTCCACCTTGCCGGAATCGAGCTGGTAGCGTGCGCCCGTGATCATCAGCCGATCCTCGGCCAGCGCGCGCTGGATCACTTCGGAACGTTCCACCAGCTGTTCGATGGTGCGTGCGATGTGCACGCGCTCGAAATCCTCCGCCGATTCCAGTTCCGATTCGTGCGCCTGCCAAATCGAAAAACCGACCGTGCGCATCATGATCGAATCCGAATCGCAGATGCGTTCGTCGATGTCGGAAATGCTGTCGGCGGCCATCAGCGAATCCTCCGCGTCGGCGGTCAGCTCGTGCAGCAGCGCCTCGTATTCCTTGCATGCCTGCTTGATCGCGCCGCAATTCTGATGGCCGAGTACCACCAAAAGGCGCACGCCGAGCACGTCCACCGCGTATTCCAAAGAGGCGATCACAGCATCGTCTATGACCTGCCCTGCCGTGCGCACGGTGAACAGATCGCCGATGCCTGCGTCGAAAATAATATCGGGGCTGACACGCGCATCAGAGCAGCTCAGTATGGCCGCTTCCGGTGCGTGTGTGTCCACAAGTGCCTCGCGTGCTTCAGCGCCACGATTCGGATGTTCCGGTTTGCCCTCCGCAAACCTGCGATTACCTGCCAGCATGCGGCTCCAAACGCCGCTTGCCGTGCCTTCGACCTCGTCTTGGTCTACAAACAGTTCGTCTGCCATTGACTCCACCCCTCATTGTTCAGGCTAGCCAACATCATACGTTTTGGTCTGACCGTTCGCTGGGAAATAGAGCGATATCTCGCTTATGTATGGCAGATTTCGTGTTCTGTCCGGTGATATTTCGCTTATGTATGGCAGTCCCAAAGGTGAAAAACCGGAAAAATGTACCCCCGAAGTGGGTTTTTCGCATGATGGTCTGCCATATATAAGCGAGAAGGCTCATGACAAGGCTCCGATTCTGCCATATATAAGGCAGATATAGGTATGAAAAAGGGTCCCCGATCGGCAGTGCGAACGGGGACCCTGAAAGAAACTGGCTAAAATCAGCCGGTGTTCTGCAGGCCTGCTGCGACACCCGACACGGTGCACAGGATCAGGTAGGTGTTACTGCAGTCTGCAGAAGATGAAAAGAATAAGAGCTAAAACAAGAAAGGCGGCACCGCTTATTCTCATTAAGGATGTGTATAGATTGCTCGGATCTCCTTTTTGAGTCCAGAGGAAATTGCTTATTTTCCAGAGTTGCCTTGGAAAAATAAGCATACATAATCCTAGCAGGGCAAGTGCTGTGAGATATATGTACTGCACTGTTCTCCTTATTTTAGGTAGTCGGAGACGCAAGGGTATGGTCCTTGTTTATTATAAAAAAGGCTGCTGGTGCAGACAAGCTTCCTGCTGAGAGAGAAGCTGAAGTGAGTGCTCGGGCTTTCGCCGCGTTCATAGCTCAACCAAGACGGTAGTTCGCATAATGTGTAATATGTGGGCAGATATGGCATATGCCACATCTGCCCACACATTATCTTCTACTTAGGATCCTTCTGGTGGATGAATGGAAAGCTGCTACATAAGGAGTGCCAGTGCGAGGAAGAATCCTGTAATACCCGTGGCTATCAATACGGTGATGGTGATGATTCCGGCGAAGATACGTACAGCCAAGATCTTCCTTCCATGACTCGAGGGGTTGGTTGCGGCTAATTTCGTTATTCCAACCACAGACCAGCAAGCTATGCCCAGTGCCAGTGTCAAAAATTCTCGAAACCATTCCGCCTCAAGCAAGGGAAGGCCGACGATCGATGACGGATCGCTTGCTAGTTTTGGCGGAATGGCGCATAGGATACGTTCCAACATCAGGTAAGGGCCATCGAAATGGACCAGATTCAGAGTGAATGGGAGCAGCAGCACCAGCCCTATCCACCATAGGATGCGCCGAGTGATTATGAGCTTGGCATCCAGTGTCCCGGCGTCGCCCTTCGTCTTGATGCCGTCCGTTGGTCCGGTGTTCCCGCGCTCATCCGCTGACTTGTCCATGTCCCCTCCGATCAGCCGAGGTGCCCCGTTCCGTGTGCGTCCGTTCCGTGTGCGTCCGTTCCGCACACCCGCCCGGCGTGCCCCGCCGCCGGCCAGTCTAGGGCGGATGACGCGAGCGGGGAGGCCCGCGCCGTCGATCGGCACGGAACCTCCCCGCTCGCTTTTGTCAATCGGTCATCCGAAGATCAGCCCGTGTTCTGCAGGCCTGCGGCGACGCCCGAAACGGTGCACAGGATCAGATAGGTGTAGTTCTCCTTCTGGCCGTGCGTGAGCTCTTCCTTGTCCACGCGCTTGCGCAGCGAGCCGAGGGCGAGCACCTGGGTGACGGACAGCGCGTCCACGTACGGGGAGCGGATGCGG
>ENA-OURZ01003282-OURZ01003282.1-human-gut-metagenome-genome-assembly--contig:-NODE-3282-length-13788-cov-9.432826_pt1 | contig 13788 bp, 10 predicted proteins | sample MGYA00242073_ERZ509195 | MGnify/ENA primary metagenome ERZ509195 (study PRJEB26280, sample SAMEA2338837) | human gut metagenome | biome: human gut; feature: human-associated habitat; material: faeces...
GATGACCGCAATCACCGTTGCAAAGCCGAGCAGAGCGAGGATCGTATCACTCATGGGTTTGTACTTCCTTTCCTTTTTTCATTTGCCGGGGATGCATTCCGTTTTATCCTCCGGAATCATTCCCGTTCGTTATGGTTCCAGTATACAGACTCAAACTTACAGCCCAAAGCCCTTCTCGTTACGGTTTGTTAAGAAATTCCTTAATATCCTGTAAGATTGTGTATGGAAGGTTGGATACAATAGAGTGCAACACAAAAGGCGTCCTTTCGGACGCCTTTTGCGTTGTTTATTCTTTCCGGCTGTTCCGTATCTGGGCCAGCAGCGTAGACGCCGACACCGGTTTTACCACATAGCCGTCGATGACGCCGTGGCTGCGGGCGTCCACGATCTCCCTTGTAGGGGCATTGGTCATCACGATGCGGGTCATGCCCGGGTAGCGGCCCCGGATGGCCATGCAGAAATCCACGCCGCTGCTGCTCATCAGGCTCTCGTCGATGGCGAGAACGTCGAAGGGCTGCTGCTCCAGCAGCTGGCGCAGCTCGCCCCGGCGGGAGCAGGTGGACACGCTCAGGCCCAGCGCGCTGAGGTCTTTGTCCAGCAGGTCGAGGACCTTGTTGTTGTCGTCCGCCGCAAGAATGCGCAGCTTGCTGTCCACGCCCCACTGCAGCTGTTCGCGCTCCTGCTGCTGTTCCAGCACCGGCAGATAGACATAGAAGGTCGTGCCTCTGCCGATGGTGCTCTCCGCCCGGATACGGCCCCGGTGGGTGCGGATGATCTGGTCCGCCAGGGCAAGGCCGAGGCCGGTGCCTTCGCCGGTCTTCTTTGTGGTGAAGAAGGGCTCGAAGATGTGCTGCATCGTCTCCTTGTCCATGCCGCAGCCGGTGTCGGTGACGCTCAGGCAGACGTAGCTCGACCATTCCTCGGAGATCTTCTCTTCCGGGAAGAGCGCCGCCAGCTCACTGCGCGGCACGACACTGCCCCGGATGGTCAGCTTTCCGCCCTCGTTGCCGATGGCGTGGATGGCGTTGATGCTGATGTTCAGCAGCACCTGCTGCAGCTGGGTCGCATTGCCCAGAACGCATTCACCGCTCAGCTCATTTTCTTCCTTCAGCTCCACGTTCTTCGGGCAGTTCGTCTCCACCAGTTTCCGGGTCCGATGGAGCAGTCCCTCCACCGACACGGCGTCGTAGACCGTCTCCACGTTTTTCCGGCTCATGGAGGAAATTTGTTTCACGACCTCCTGCGCCTTCTGCGCCGCCTCGCTGATCTCCATCGCGTTGTCATAGATCTCGCTGCCCGGGTCGGCGTCGGCCATGATGAGGTCGGCATAGCCGGTGATGGGGGTCAGGAAGTTATTGAACTCATGGGCGATGCCGCCGGTGAGGGTCCCCATCATCTGCAGCCGCTGGCCGTGGGCCAGCGACTCTTCGCTGCGGTGGAGCTCTTCGAGGGTCTGGTTCAGGGTCTTCAGATCGCTGATCTCGGTCGCGCTGCGGCGGTCGCGCTCCTGCAGTCGGAACATCTGGAACATGAAGAGCACCAGCACCAGCGCCACGCCGCCGAAGATGAGGACCACCTTCACGAAGCTCTGCTGTACCGGCTCGTAGAAATCGTCGTAGTCCACCACGGCGCTGACGATCCAGAAGCTGCCCCCCACGTCCAGATGACGAAAGGCGCTTATCTTATGCACCCGGGGCAGATCCGGGTCGGCCCACCAGTAGGAGTAGTAGTCCAGTGTGCCGGATTCCTCTTCCTGCTGAGCGCGCAGCAGCTCACTCAGACTGCTCATGTCCAGTTCCTTCCCCTGATAGATGCGCTGGCGGCCCTCCACGACCTTGATGCCCCACTGAACGGCTTCGGGGTGCATGACCACAAGGTTATCGTCATTCTTTATCATGATGTAGCCGTTCCTGCCGACATGGATCTCCGAGATGAGCTGCTGATACATGACCGTGGAGTCTACCACGAGGCAGGCTGTCTCATCCCCGGCCTTCTTCTTCATCACAAGATAGTGCTCGTCACCGCTGTGGTACTGCCAGTAGGAGATGTCCTCCGTCCGGGTGATGAGGACATCGCAGACGGCGCTGAGGCCGTAGCAGCTGTAGATGACCTCGCCGTTGCTGTTTTCCAGCCAGACGTCCCGGATGGTATCGCTCCGGGCCACCGTGGGGCGGAACGCTTTGCTGGCCTCCGCTTTTCCGGCGATGGAGTCCAGCCGGTCGGCGTATTCTTCCAGCAGGACGCGGATGCTGTCGGCGGTGCTCTGCACCACCAGCTCCATCTGCCTCGTCTGGCTGTCCATCATGGCGGTGCGGTAGTCCTTCCACACCATACCCACCACGACAGCCAGTGCGGCTACCGTGACGACGCCGATGGCCAGCGGCAGCCACAGGGTGCGCAGCGTCTGGAAGCGTATCTTTTTCGGGGCGTTCTCCTTCATATCGAGTCCTCCTTTGGGGCGGTCTTGCTCTTCCTGTCTAAAAATGTTATAATTTTATTTATCGCAAGTGAAACAAATTTTTCCGGTCAGAAAAGTGCAGGGAGTTATCATGTCGTATCATGTTCTTATTGTAGACGATGATCCAGCGATTTGCAAACTTTTATCGAAAGTTATGATAAGCAATGAGATGGACCCTCTCGTCGTCAACAGCGGCGCGGCGGCGCTGGACCTCATCGCGCGGCAGAGCAGCACGCTGGATATGATCCTGATGGACATCACGCTGGGCGACATGGAGGGATTCGATGTCATCCAGACCATCCGGCGCAACGGCGTCACCACGCCGGTCATCATCATCAGCGGCCGCAACGAGGACTACGATTTCATGTACGGCCTCTCGCTGGGCGCCGACGACTATGTCACCAAGCCCTTCCGTCCCCAGATTTTGGGCGCAAAGGTCAAGGCCCTCATCCGCCGCAGCAAGAGCTTCTCGCAGGAGAACAACCAGCAGATCAGCTGCGGGCCTTTCCTCTGCGACACCACCACCATGCGCTTTTATAAAAACAATGTGGAGCTGAACCTCTCCGAGAAAGAGCGCAGCCTGCTGCTGCTCTTCGTGCGCCACCCGCAGCAGGTGTTCACCAAGGATATGATATACGAGCAGATATGGGGCAACCTCATCGCCGTGGACGACAACGCCATCATGGTCTACATCAACCGTCTGCGCAGCAAGATCGAGGACAACGCCCGCACGCCCCAGCACATCATCACCATCCGGGGCGTCGGCTATCGTTTCGTGCCGTAAGAGCGTCATTTATTTTTTCATAGAAACAAAGAAGAGCAGCCAACTGCGCGCGGTGCAGTTGGCTGCTCTCTGGTTTTATGCCGGTATAAAACACAAAACCTTGAAAAAGGAGAATCGCATGAAGTTTGTGTGCATATTTAGCCGCAAAAGCGGGGGTGAGAAGAGCGAAGGAATCTCCGTGAATCCATTCCGAAGCGTGGTTGGCAAGCCACATTCCCGCTTTTACGCTATATCACTCAATCTTCGCGGAAAGAGAAAGGCTTGACTTCGCGGACGACGTCCATGACAGTGCCGTCGCGGGCCTCGATGATGCCCACGATGCGGTCGCCGAACTGGACCTTCTCCGGCTCGCCGACGATGGAGTAGGCGATGTCGCGCAGCTCCTCGATGGTCTTCAGAGGCACGCAGTCAGCGGCCTTCAGAGCCTCCAGCAGATCGGGACGGCGGGGGTTGACGGCCACGCCGTAGTCGGTGACGACGATGTCAACGCTCTCGCCCGGGGTGGTGACGGTGGTCACGTCGGTGCAGATGGCCGGGATGCGGCCCTGCAGCAGAGGAGCGATGACGATGGTGCACTTTGCACCCTGTGCGGTATCGGGATGGCCGCCCTGTGCGCCGGTGATGATGCCATCGGAGCCGACGACGACGTTGCAGTTGAAGTGGGTATCAACTTCCAGAGAGGCCAGGATGACATAATCCAGCTTGTTGACGAAAGCGCCCTTGTTCATCGGGCTTGCATACTCGCCAGCAGAGATGGGGAAGTGGTTGGGGTTGGTGCGGACATTGTTGACAGCGTCCAGGTCGAAGTCCTGGGTATCCACCAGCTTGCGGGCCAGACCGCGGTCCAGCAGCTCGCACATGGGCTTGGTCAGACCACCGACACCCAGACCCATATGGATGTTCTTCTCCTCCATGATCTTGCTCAGGGAGATGGTGGAGGCGATGGATGCGCCGCCGACACCGGTCTGATAAGAGAAGCCGTCCTTGAAGTACGGGGTGTTTGCAACGACCTGAGTGCAGTACTCGGCCATCAGGATCTTGCGCTGGTCGGTGGTGGGCTTTGCAGCGCCGGTAGCGATCTTCTCGGGGATGCCGATCTGGTCCACGACGCAGACGTAATCCACCTTGGTCTGGTTGATCTCTGCGGGGTAGTTGGGGTAGTCCACGAGGCAATCGGTGACAGCGACGACATAGTCAGCCATCTCAGCGTCCACGTAAGCATAGCTCAGGACGCCGCAGTTGGTCTTGCCGCCCATACCGGAGCAGTTGCCGTACTCGTCACAGGAGGGTGCGCCGATGAAGGCGATGTCCACATGGGTCTCGCCGGTCTCAATGGCGCGGACACGGCCGCCGTGGCTGCGCATGGTAGCCAGACCCTTCAGCTTGCCGTGGGAGATGGCATCGCCGATCTTGCCGCGGACGCCGGAGGACTCGATGTTGACGATGGTGCCGTCCTCGATCATGGGGACGAGGGCGTCATGAGCCTTGCCCAGAGAGCTTGCGCTCAGGGTGATGTTCTTGAAGCCCATCTTGTGGATCTCTTCCATGACCATGCAGACCACGAGGTCGCCCTCGCGGAAGTGGTGGTGGAAGGAGACGGTCATGCCGTCGTGGGCATTGCACTTGACCAGAGCCTCGTGGATGTCCTTGACCATCTTGTCGTGGTCATTGCGCATCACGGGGGTGACCTTCGGGCTGGCCTTCTGGAAGGCCTTGCCGTCCTTATAGTTGTTGCCCTGGAAGACCTCTTTGCCGGTGCGCTCGAGGATCTCTTCGGGAATTTCTCTGCCGACTGCGTTCAACATAATTACAAATCCCCCTTATACACGCCGGATGCCTTTGCCAGATCGATGGTGCGCTTTGCACCGTCGTAGAAGGCGATGTCGATCATCTTGCCGTCAACGGTGAAGACGCCGATGCCCAGTGCCTTCTTGGAGTCGATCTCCTTGACGACCTTCTCAGCGAAGATGATGTCCTTCTGGGTGGGCGTAAAGATCTCGTGGACGATGGGGATCTGACGGGGGTTGATGATGGACTTGCCGTCGAAGCCCATCAGGTGGATGTTTTCGACGTCCTTGCGGAAGCCGTCCATATCCTTCAGGTCGGTGTAAACGGTGTCGAAGCACTGCACGCCTGCTGCACGGGCGGCAATGATCATCTGCTGGCGGGCGCCCATCAGCTCAATGCCGGTGCCGGTGATGTGGGTCTGCAGGTCCTTGGTGTAGTCGCCGCCGGACAGTGCGATGCCGAACAGACGCTCATCGCTCTCGCAGATCTCCAGAGCGTTCATCACGCCGCGGGCAGACTCCAGAGCGGCGATGATCAGCACCTCGCCCTCGGGACGGCCATAGGTCTTCTCGTCCTCGGCGATGGCAGCAGCCACGCGGCGGACATCCTCAGCGTGCTCGGTCTTGGGGATGCGGATGGAATCGCAGCCGCCGGCCACGCAGGCACGGATGTCTTCACGCCAGTAGGGAGTGTCCAGACCGTTGATACGGACGACGCGCTCTGCACCGCGGTAATCCACGGTCTTCAGGGCGTGATACAGGCTGAAACGGGCGACATCCTTCTGGTTCTCGGCGACAGCGTCCTCGAGGTCCAGCATCAGGGAGTCGGCCTTATAGATGTAAGGGTCCTTGATGAGGCCGGGCTTCTGCGCATTGAGGAACATCATCGTGCGGCGCAGGCGCTTCTTGTTCGGATTATTCATCGAATGGCACCTCCCCAGGGCAGATTCTCATACTGGTCAACAGAGCGGAACACCGCGCCCTCGATGCGGGCCTTCAGGGTGCAGTCCAGTGCGCCCTTGTCCACGATGGTGATGCGGACGTTGTCGATGTCCAGATTCTTCAGGGTCTCCAGTGCGACCTTGCGCAGCTGGTTGCCGTACTGATGGATGACGGAGCTTTCGAGGGAGAAATCGATCTTACCCTCACCCGGCTCGACGGTCACCATGCAGTCGCTGGATTCCAGAGTGCCAGCCGTGGCTGCTTTCTTGATCTCCATGCTTTTTTCCTCCTTGGCAGGTGGTTTCTTCAATCGTTATACCGTACTTGCGGGGCAGCGCCTCACTGCGCCGCTCCTGATGGTTCTATCATAATCGGACAATCTTACAAAAGGCATAGCGTCCGTCTTAATATTCGTTAAGAATCGCCAAAAATTTCTCTTGTACACAAGACATATTCCATTTTGGCATAGTTTCCGAGCCACCACAATGCCGATCCACCGTTCCCCGGTTTCGGAGAGCAGCAGACCGACTCTGAAACTATGATACCTTAAGACCGGACGTTTGTAAAATCGTCAGATCCGATCTTGAACCATTCTCTGGGAGAATGGTTGCTTACTGGTTGTTCCGATAGTAGTTGATGAGGCAGCCGTCGGCGATGATCTGACGCTCCGGCTCGGTGAGGGCACCGGTGGAGACCGGGAAGGCGGTCACGGTGCCGTCCGGTTTGACGGCGTAAGCAGTAAAGCTGGCCTTGTTCTCGAGAACGGCCTCGCGGATACCGGGCACAAAGATGTAATCGCCCAGTTCAAACACCTCGGGGTTCTCTACGAGGAAGGGCGTCATGCCCCAGTTGATGCAGTTGGAGCGGTAACGCTTGGTGGCGTACTGCTTGGCAAAGTTAGCGGATGCACCCATGACACGCTGGCAGGAAGCGGCCTGCTCACGGGCGGAACCGTCGCCGGGCATATTGGCGAAGATGGTGGAGCCGATGTCGGTGTGGGCGGGATCGTTCTTCACACCAGCCTTAGTCAGGGCAGCATAGACGTTCAGGACTTCCTCGGGCAGGGCCTTGCCCGCCTCGCGGTCGCGCTCGATCTGGCGCATGACCTTGCTACGGGAGACGTACTGGGGATCGCGGCGGCTCAGAGCGAACTCCGACAGACGTTCGGGGTTGGAGCGATAGGAAGAAGTCTCACCGGAGGGGATCAGCTCGTCGGTGGTGGTGACGGGGTCGGTGATGTAGGAGCAGACCTTGACCAACAGATCGTCGGTCAGGGCAGGCATCTCGGGCCAGTCCTTGATGTTCGGGCCGAAGCGCAGCTCGGCATCCGGTTCGGCATGGCCCCAGCCGTTGTAAACGCGCTTCTCGTACAGGGAGGCGTTGTAGTGGTACTCAGGGTTCGTATACTCCACGTCCAGATCGGTGGCAGCGGTCAGCTTGCCGCCGTTGGCTGCGGTGGCGGCGATGGAACGTGCGTCCATCAGTGCCACGCTGGACATCTGACCCTCGCCCGGCTTGGAACCCTCGCGGTTCGGGAAGTTGCGGGTGGTGTGGCGGATGGAGAACTCGCCGTTGGCCGGGCAGTCGCCTGCACCGAAGCAGGGGCCGCAGAAGCACTCGCGCATGATGGCACCGGCGTTGACCAGATCGTTGGCACGGCCATTCTTGAGCAGTTCGCTCAGGGCGGGCATAGAACCCGGATAGATGCTCAGGGTGAAGGCACCGTTGCCGCAGCTCTGACCCCGCAGGATGTCGGCAGCGGCGCAGATGTTGTCGAAGGTGCCGCCGGCGCAGCCTGCGATCTCGCCCTGATCGACCCAGATGGCACCATCGTGGAACTTGCTGTCCAGATTCATCTTGGCACCCTTGATCTGCTTGTTGGCCTCTTCCTGTACAGCGTGCAGGATGTCGGCAGCGTTGGCCTGCAGCTCGTGGATGGTGTAGGTGTTGGAGGGGTGCATCGGCATAGCGATGGTGGATTCAATGGTGCTCAGGTCGATGTAGACGCAGCCATCGTAGTAGGCCACCTCCGCAGGCTGCAGCTTCTTGAAGTCCTGCGGACGGCCGTGGATAGTGTAGTAACGCTGGGTCTCCTCATCTGTGACCCAGATGGAGGACCAGCAGGTGGTCTCGGTGGTCATGACGTCGATGGCGTTGCGATACTCGATGGGCAGGCCGGCAATGCCGGGGCCGACGAACTCCATGACCTTGTTCTTGACATAGCCCTTCTTATAGACGGCACCGCAGATGCTCAGAGCCACGTCGTGGGGACCGATGCCCGGGCGGGGCTTGCCGGTCAGGTAGATGGCAATGACCTGCGGACGAGCGAAGTCATAGGTGCGGCCCAGAAGCTGCTTGGCCAGCTCGCCGCCGCCCTCGCCGACCGCCATGGTGCCCAGTGCACCGTAGCGGGTGTGGGAGTCGGAGCCGAGGATCATCTTGCCGCCGCCGGCCATGGTCTCACGGTTGTAGCTGTGGATGTTGGCCATGTTGGTAGGGACGTAGATGCCGCCGTATTTATGAGCGGCGGACAGGGCGAACTTGTGGTCGTCCTCGTTGATGGTGCCGCCGACAGCGCAGAGGCTGTTGTGGCAGTTGGTCAGGACATAGGGCAGCGGGAACTGCTTCATGCCGGAAGCGCGGGCCGTCTGGATGATGCCGACATAGGTGATGTCGTGGCTGGTCATCGAGTCGAACTTCAGTTGCAGCTGGTCAGGATCACCGCTCTTGTTGTGGGCCTGCAGGATACCGTAGGCCATAGTGCCTTTCTCAGCTTCCTTTGCGTCCACGGTGCGGCCGGTCTTCTGGGCCACTTCCTCAGGGCGGGAGCAGATGGTCTCGCCGTTTACAAGGTAGATCCCGTTATCGTATAATTTCAGCATGGTACTCTCCATTTTTCACACATTTGCGTTCTTATACTCTCTCAAAAAGGCACTCCGGAAAAGGGGAGCCTCCCCTCCCCGGAGTGAATCAGACTTTTACAGAACCATCGAAACGATGAGGTTGAATATAGCTGCAACACCGATGCTGATAGGCGTTGCGACAAACAGCAGACGGTTGAACAGGCTGCTGCGCTCTTCCTCATTGCCACAGGAACCCAGAATCAGGGAACCGCCGGAAGAGAAGGGGCTGATTGCACTGCTCTGCGCGCCGAGAACCGTGCAGGTGAACAGATTGGCCGCGCCCAGACCCGTCGTTGCGGACAGACCGGGGATCAGCGGGAACAGAGCCGGGCAGACAACACCGGTGGTAGAGCTGAAGAAGCTCATGACTGCGCCGACCAGACTGAATGCGATCGGAACCAGGAAGGTCGGAACGTTGCTGCCGATCCAGTTGGACAGCAGGTCAATGGTTCCAGCCTCAACTGCAACGGCGATCAGCATACCAGCTCCGGCGATCATCAGGATAGTATTCCAAGGAACACGAGCGATGATCTCCTTCTGCGGAGCAAGCTTCATCAGCAGCGCAATGACAGCGAAGACGAATGCGACCAAGCCGACGTCGATCTTTCCTGCAACCAGCTTGATGACCGCATTGCCGGGGATCAGCAGCTTGAGCAGCGGGAAAACCAGAACGACTGCCATCATCGCGACCATGAGATAGAGCGTCTGCTTCTGTGCGGTGGTGTATACTTCCGGTTTTTCAAACTTGACATCTTTGCCGATGTTGCGGTTTGCAGGCAGTGCAAAACGGAAAATCGTAATGAGGATCAGAGAGAATAGGACTGCCAGACCGAACATTTTCAGGCAGGTCACGAAAGAATCAATGGCTTCCAGTTCGGGAGCTGCCTCATAGGAGCTGTCCATCAGACCACGGAAGATAACGCCAAGCGCAGCCGTCGGGAAATCACCGCCCGCCAATGCGCCGCAGTTGATGGCGACTGCACCGGTCAGCTTGTCCATCTTGGACTCTTCGCAGATGAGCAGCGTGATGGGAGCGAGGAATGCCAGAACCGTGAAGTATGCTGCACCCATGACCGACAGGATGACAGCAACGGCGAACAGTGCATATGGCAGCATTCCCGGGAATTTACGGCAGGCATACAGCAGCGAGCGGGAAATCTTTTCCAGCGTGCCATTGGCTGCTGCAACATTATAGAACAACGAAACGGAGATGATGACGAACATCGTGTTCGTCGGCCAGAATGCAATCAGAGCTTTCGGCTTGAGATCCAGCCAGAAACAGCCGATAAAATATGCAAATACAATGCAGAAGAAACCCGTATTGATCTTGGTTTTATAGCCAAGAAAGACTGCCAGTGCGATGGCAGCGATAATAACAGCACTTTGCATGGAACATCCTCCTTATTCCACTTCTTCGGCGTTACTCGATGCCGAGCAAGCCTGCCGCAATGGTATGCGACATGTAGTAAATCTGGTCGTCCGGCACACCATGATCCGACAGATATTGGAGATACTGCCGCATCGCGATCTCCCAGTGAGGATTCTCGGTCTGACCGCCGTCTGTGCTGATGAGCACGTTCTTATAGCCGACCTCACGGATGACCTCGAGGTTTTCGGGCAGGTTGCTCTTGTATTGGCCGCCGCCCATATTCTGGGCGTAGCAGCGTTCCAGCAGAACATCGTAATCCTTGACGATTTTCTTCTGATCCTCAATGCTCATATCGACGACCCACCACTCCGGATGGGTGACGACCAGCTTCTTGACACCGGCAGTGCGGGCTGCATCGCAGACGATGAAGCTCTCTTCGGGGGAGATATGCGCCGTGCCGAGTACTGCGTCATAATCCTTGACCAGCTGGAAGATGTCCTTCATCTCGGGAACAATTTTTCCATTCTCGGTCACCTTCACGCCATCGTCCGGGTTCTTGCCAAACTTTGCCAGATGGTTCTGGGCGTGCTGGGTCGGCAGCCAGACCACTTTGGCTCCCAGCTTCAGCGCGACCTCGACCGCCGCCGGATTCAGGCCGCCGACCGGATGGTTCAGGGTGATGCTGCCGAACATGGTAAAGTCGTTGTCGCCATGGACGATCTTGTTATAACGGTTGCACAGATAAGCCCGATCCATCGTCGTACCCTGATGGGTCTTGATGACAATGGCTCTTGCGCCCACCTTGACCGCGGCATCCGTCAGCTCCAGATCGTCATACGCTCTCAGTCGAAGATCCGGATTGGTGTGGACGTGCATATCAATAACGCCCTTCATTGGATATACGCTCATGTTTTACCTCTTTTCCATCATGATCCTGTACAAAAGAATCCTCATCTGCAGTTGAAGTTCTGGTGATTTTAGTATATAATCATTTCTGTGATTGGAAAAGTCCTGTTTTTATAATAGCCCCTATAGGCAAAACCGATAGAAAAAAAGAAATTTCTGTCGTTTTTGGAGGAATTGTCATGGATCTCCGCGAACTATACTATCTGAACGCCCTTGCCGAAGAGCAAAGCATCTCGAAAGCCGCCGAGCGGCTGTACATCGCGCAGGCCAGCCTGAGCCAATTCCTGCGCCAGTTCGAGGCGCAGCTTGGCTCCCCCATCTTCGTGCGCACCAACAAGGGTATCCGCCCCACCCCTTCCGGCAAGGTTTTTCTGAGTCACGCTAAGCACATCTTAAAAGAGTACCAGCAGGCCCAGCAGGAGTTCTGGGACAACGAGAACACCGTCGGCGGCACCGTGTTCTTCGGGGTCAGCTCCTTCCGCGGCAGCTATGTCATCCCGCCCATCCTGAAAAAATTCTACGACCAGAACCCTCGGGCTACCATCAACATCTACGAGGGCAACAGCATGAATCTGGTAGAGAAGATCCGGGAGGGCGAGCTGGACCTTGCGCTCTCCGCCTACCCCATCGTCAGCACCGAGGGCATCCAGATGGAATACCTCTACCGGGACGAGGTGCTGCTGGTCGCCACCAAAGACCACCCGATCTTACAGCAGGCCCGCATGGACGAGACCGGGCGGCTCCGCGTCTCGATGGAGGAAGTCACCCGCCATGAGTGCATCCTCAGCGGCAAGGATACCATGCTGGGTCACCTGATCCGAAGTGCGTTCGAAGCCTACGGCCTGCGACTGAAATCGAAGCACGACAACATCACCGCCGCATTTGCCGCATCCATGGCACGGGTTGGCCTTGCTCTGGCTTTCACCTACCGCTCCTGCATCGTCGAAGAGCCGGATGTCGTCTATCTCTCGCTGGGGTCGCAGGGGCTTTACCTCCGGCTGGCCCTGCTCTCCCCCACCACCGACTACCGCTCCAAGGCGACGCTGGCCCTGACCAAGCTGCTCCGCGAAGAGCTGAGTGGCAAAAACGCAGATAAAAAGACACCCTCGCCGTCCAATCAGATCAACGAAGGTGCCCTGTAAGGTTCGATTCTGTTTATGCGTGGTTGAAGCCCTTGCCGAACACCTCGGTGGTGCTGAGCATCGAGATAAAGGCGTTGAGGTTTTCCTTATGGATAAATGCCTGCAACTGCAATGCCTCGCGGTGGGTGAGGGTCGTATAGATCATGTAGTGGGGCCGGTCGGTGTAGGCACCGTAGCAGGGCGTATAGGTCGCGCCGCGCACCAGCTTGCGCATGACGAAGTCACAGATGGGGTCTTTGTCGTCGCAGATGATGAGGATGGCCTTACACATCTTCATCTGCTCGAGAACGGCATCGACGACGAGGCTCTTGACCGTCAGACCCACGAAAGAGTAGAGAGCGGTGTAGAGGTCGAAGACGAAGCAGGCTGCCAGCACCATGGCGAGGTCGGTGATAAAAAGCGCCTCGCCGGTGTTCTTCATATGGGCGTATTTTTTCAGGATGAGGGCGACGACATCGGTGCCGCCGGAAGACGCGCCCACGTTGAAGAGCAGAGCCGACGCAATGGCGGGCAGGGCGATGGCGAAGACCAGGTCCAGCATGGGCTGGTCGGACAGGGGGCCGCTGAGGGGGACATATTTTTCAAAAAGGGCCAGCTCTGCCGTCATGACGACGGTAGCCCAGCCGGTGCTGATGGCAAAATCCCTGCCGAGGAATATCCAGCCCAGAATGAGCAGGAGGATATTGGCGCAGGATGAAAAAGCTGAGGCCGACAGGGGCGTGAGCTTTGCCACAAGGGCCGCGCCGCCGGTCACGCCGCCGAAGACGAAGTTGTTGGGGAATTTGAAGAAGTATACGCCGATGGTCATGATGCTGATACTCAGGGTGATGATAACGTATCGACTGACGATCTGCAAGGTCTTTTCCCGCGTGCTGATCTCCATTTGACTGTTTCCTTTCGCCGTCCGCGCGGCACTCTCTTCTCACACAAAGGGCCGTTTCTCTGCCCATTACTTGTGTTATTGTAACACTGCCCACTGCGCCGTTCAAGAGGAAAAACTTTTCCGCACAAAAACCGCCCGCTTCGTTTTCCACAAAGCGGGCGGCAGATGTTGAATTTATGGAAGTGCTTACAGCTTCTTGCCGGTCAGCATCTCGTAGGCTTCCTCATACTTGGCGATGGTCTTGTCGATGACGTCCTGCGGCAGGTCATAATCACTGTCGGGGTTGGCCAGCAGCCAGTTGCGGACGAACTGCTTATCAAAAGAGGGCTGACCGTGGCCGGCCTCGTAGCCCTCCAGCGGCCAGAAGCGGGAGGAATCGGGGGTCAGCATCTCGTCGCCGAGGATGACATTGCCCTCCTCATCCAGACCGAACTCAAACTTGGTGTCGGCGATGATGATGCCGCGGGAGAGGGCATACTCAGCGCACTTCTTATACAGAGCGATGGTGTAGTCGCGCAGCTTGGTGGCGTACTCCTCACCCTTGCCGGGGAACAGCTTTTCCAGCACGTCGATGCTCTGCTCGTAGGAGATGTTCTCGTCGTGGTCGCCGATCT
>ENA-OURZ01003291-OURZ01003291.1-human-gut-metagenome-genome-assembly--contig:-NODE-3291-length-13754-cov-3.569604_pt1 | contig 13754 bp, 10 predicted proteins | sample MGYA00242073_ERZ509195 | MGnify/ENA primary metagenome ERZ509195 (study PRJEB26280, sample SAMEA2338837) | human gut metagenome | biome: human gut; feature: human-associated habitat; material: faeces...
CGATCTCCGCTTCCACAATCGACCACACCGTCACCTGGTTGCCGTTGGTGTGCAACACCTTCGCGAGCGCTGTCCCCCAGCTTCCCGCTCCGATTACCGCTACTTTTGCCATATCATCCTCCATGTAATTTTCACTTTATTTTATAAAATCAAAGTGATGCATCGCTGCTTAAGATTTTAAGGTATCTTACCCCACCAAGCTGTTCTATTTCCTCAATCATCATAGATGCATCTCCGGTCGTTGGAAGAATCTCAACACTCAATGTTAATGATGCAATACCATTAACCGGTATAGTCTGGTGAATCGTAAGTATGTTAGCCTTAAACTCAGCTACCTTGTTAAGCACAACTGATAGAAGTCCTGGTTCATCCTCCATAGACAGGACAAATGTTATTGTCTTACCTTTAGAATTATCTCTGAATGGAAATATATCATCTTTATACTTATAGTAGGAGCTTCTGCTTATCCCTACTTTTTCGGTAGCATCTGCTATAGAAATATTCTTATTCTCTATAAGTCTGTTTGCTTCCGCTACCTTTAAAAGCACTTCAGGCAGAGCTTTCTGCTTAACAACATAATATTTAATATTATCTTTCATTTTAATAATCTCATGCCTTTCCGCATATTTAAAGTATATAAGTATGTCAACGCCTTTTGTGTATTCCACAGAAAGACAGTTGTACTCAGTACAAAGAATAGTAGCACATGTTCTATATAAAAGCAAGTGTTTTATGTCTGTTTAAACAATAAAAAACCCTCGCACAACGGGAGAGGAATGCGAGGGTTATATATAAAAACAATGTCATAAATACATTGTCTTTATCAATATTAAACTTCTTAGTACTATATAACATTTATGCATGTTGTAAAATAGTGCTTTAGTACTATTTTGCAGCATTATTTTCTTTCACGGTCGAAAACACTGGCCAGATATCTCATCGCATTAAGGTGTTCCCAATTCAGCTGGTTTTTCTTCATACGCCATTTCCAGTTATTTCCAAGACTTGAAGGAAAATTCATACGGGCTGAATTATCAAGCTTTAATATGTCCTGAACAGAAAATATAGTGAGTACTGCAATGCTGGAATATGCTGCACGGAAAACCATATCAACCATACGGCACTTATCTCTTGTATCCAGATAATCATATGCATATCCCAGTTCACCATCATTTCTTTCATTAAAATATCCAAGAAGTGTTTCATTATCATGAGTTCCACCATAGCATACACAATTATGTGTGTAGTTATATGGAAGATGTGGATTCTTTCTGTCTCCACCAAAAGCGAATTCTAACACTTTCATACCTGGATAATTATTATATTCAAGCACTTTTTCAACCTCTGGAATACTTACTCCAAGATCTTCAGCTATTATCTTTTTATTACCGATGGATTCATTAACTGCATCCAGAAGCTTCTGTCCTGGTCCCTGTTCATAAGAACCCTGTATTGCATCAGGCATATCATATGGAATCGTATAGTACTTAATAATCCCAAGAAAATGGTCTATTCTTATAACATCATACAGTCTTGCTGAATTCTTCATGCGCTTTCTCCACCACAAAAATCCATCAGCTTCCATCTTATCCCAGTCATATAAAGGATTGCCCCATTTCTGTCCTTTATCAGAAAATGCATCAGGTGGTACTCCTGCAACCTTAACAGGTGTAAGATTCTCATCAAGCTGGAACTCCTTCTGTCCGGCCCATACGTCAACACTGTCATATCCCATGTATATAGGAATATCACCTATTATTTCTATTCCCTGTGAGTTGGCATATTTTTTCAGGCTGTCCCACTGTTTATAAAACTCATACTGTATAAAACACCAATATCCTATATCATCTTCAAGTTCTTTTTCATACTTTTCCATAGCCTGCGGACGTCTGAACTTTATGTCTTCGTCCCATTCGCCCCATGATTTCTGGTCAAAATGTTCTTTAAGTGACATAAACAAAGCATAATCCTTAAGCCAGTCTTTGTTATCATTTATGAAATTTTCAAACTTTTTATAAACAGGAAGTCCTTTATCAAGCGTTGACTTTGCTTTAAGGCACTGCTCTTTAAAACGCTCATATGCTTTTCTTAGTATGGTAAATCTTTCCCTATACATTTTTTCGTAACTTACATATCTGTCATCACCAAGATACCCATCATAGTTAACAGGATACCTGTTACTAAGAGCCTCCTCCTCAGATACATTGACCGGAACAAAACCATCTCCCCAGTCAACTGCAATAACCTCTGACTTAAGAAGCAGTCCATCCTCTATAAGCGTATCAAGGTCTACAAAATATGGATTACCCGCAAATGCTGAATATGGCTGATATGGGCTATCTCCATATGTTGTTGGCCCAACTGGCAGAACCTGCCAATACTTATGATTAGTATCTCTTACAAAATCAATGAATTCATAAGCTTCTTTTCCAAGTGTTCCTATTCCATATGGTGATGGAAGAGAACTTATAGCCATAAGTATTCCTGCATTTCTTTTAAAAACATTGCCCCTTCTCATACAATCTCCATTCCGGGTGCATATAACTGCACTCACTGTGTTATTAGTTATTCTTCATCTGCTCAGTGAATTCCTTAATACCCTGTGCTTCTTCTTCTGATAATATTTTGTTAATATCAAGCAGAATAACAAGTTTATCATCTATACTTGCAACTCTGTCAAGATATTCTGTATTCTCTGTTTTTGCCAGCTTTGGCATAAGTGATATCTTATCTGGCTGAAGTTCACCTATCTCTATGACCTCATCAACCTCAAGTGCGATCTTCATATCTGGAAGATTCACTATCACTGTATTGTCACCTTTAGACTGATCCTCCATGTTGAACTTTTCCTTAAGACTCATAACTGGAATAACTTCACCCCTTAAATTCACTATACCACTTATATACTTCATTGAATTAGGAACCGGTACAACATCAACCTGCTTTTCTATTGACTGTACAAGATTGATATCTACTCCAAACTCCTGATCTCCAAGTCTAAATACAACTGGTCTAATATAATCTGCCATAATTGCTCCTTTCTGCTTATATATGTAAGTTATGCTTCTTCTCCTTCTTTCTTACCTGTTGATATCCAGTTAAGATATGCATTAATAAATGGATCTATATTGCCATCAAGAACGCTTGCAGCATTGCCAACATCCTTGTTAGTTCTATGATCTTTAACCATAGTATACGGCTGAAGTACATAACTTCGTATCTGATTACCAAAATTAATATCTTTAACATCACCTCTGATATCTGATGATTTCTGTGCATTTTCTTCCTGCTTCATCATGTAAAGCTTTGCCTTTAACATCTGCATGGCTTTGTCTTTGTTCTGATGCTGCGACCTTTCGTTCTGGCACTGGACAACAATACCTGTAGGAAGATGTGTGATTCTGATAGCAGAGGATGTCTTGTTGATATGCTGTCCACCAGCACCACTTGATCTGTATGTATCTATTCTTAAATCATCATCATTGATCTGGACATCTACGTCTTCATCTATATCTGGCATAACATCACACGAAACAAACGAGGTCTGTCTCTTACCAGCTGCGTTAAATGGCGAAATACGTACAAGTCTGTGAACACCATGCTCTGATTTTAAATGTCCATATGCATTTTCTCCTGATATCTCAACTGTTACAGACTTAACACCAGCTTCATCTCCTTCAAGATAATCTATTATCTGTGTTGTATATCCATGCTTTTCTGCCCATCTTGTATACATACGAAGAAGCATCTGACACCAGTCACAGCTTTCTGTTCCACCTGCTCCTGCATGTAATGTAAGTATTGCATCACAACTGTCATATTCACCAGAAAGCAATGTTTCTATCCTGATTTCTTCCATCTTTTCCTCAAACGAAGTAACCTCTTGTTCTATCTCTGGAACTAAAGATGCATCGTCAGATTCATCAGCCATCTCTATAAGAACATTAATATCCTCAAGGCCTGACTTTAAAGAATCATAGCCTTCAAACGAATCCTTAAGTCCCTTAAGTTCCTTCATAGCCTTCTGCGACTTATCTGGATCATCCCAGAATCCGGGTGCCTCCATATCGGCTTCAAGCTCTTCTATACGCTTCTGCTTGTTATCAAGGTCAAGCGACTTTTTTATACCTTCCAGCTGCTTATCATAACCTGATATTCTATATCTGAACTGATCTAACTCTACCACAATACACTCCAATCTGTATATATCAACTCTACATTATCTATACTTAATATTAGTTCTATATAATCTGCACTTTATCAGCCCGGAAGACACATAAAAAGAGGATATCCCTCTATGTATTCTTCCAATCAATGATACTATCATATCATATAATCGCAGAATTTCATAGTATGATATCCTCTGTCTTTTTAAATCTTTTAAATATATATTCTATGCCTTTCTTCCGCAGCAGTTCTTATACTTCTTGCCACTTCCACATGGGCAGAGATCGTTTGGATATATCTTCTTGTCTGTACGTTTAACAGGTCCCTTTACCGATGGTCCTTCATCCTTGTTTGTACCTGTAACCTTAGCTACCTGTTCTCTTTCTACCTTTTCTTCAACCTGGATATGCATAAGGAGTCTTACTGTATCCTCTGTGATAGCCTGTGTCATCTCATCGAACATATCATAGCCCATCATCTTGTACTGAACAACAGGATCCTTCTGTCCATATGCCTGAAGTCCGATACCCTGCTTAAGCTGATCCATATCATCGATATGATCCATCCACTTTCTATCTATAACCTTAAGAAGTACTACTCGCTCTATCTCTCTGATAGTTTCTGGCTCTGGGAACATAGCTTCCTTATCTTCGTATAACTTAACTGCCTTTTCCTTAAGCACATGAGTAAGTTCATTCTTATTCTTAACATTCTCATCATATACTACTGGTTCAACAGGGATAGTTGGAAGAAGAAGCTCGTTAATCTCATCATAGTTCCACTCATCAGCATTCTTATCATCACTTACGCAGCGATTAACAACACCTTCTACGAAATCTGTAATCATCTTCATGATAGAAGAACGCATGCTCTCTCCGTTAAGAACTCTTCTTCTCTCACCATACATGATCTCTCTCTGCTCATTCATAACCTGATCATACTCAAGAAGATGGCATCTGATACCATAGTTGTTAGTTTCTATCTTCTTCTGTGCTGTCTCTATAGCATTGCTTAACAGCTTGTGTTCTATCTGGTCATTCTCGCCTACACCAAGCTTGTTAAATGTATTCATAAGAGTTTCCTGTGCGAATAATCTCATAAGATTATCTTCGAGTGAGATATAGAATCTTGATTCACCTGGATCACCCTGACGGCCTGCACGGCCTCGTAACTGGTTATCTATACGTCTTGACTCATGTCTTTCTGTACCGATAATCTTAAGTCCGCCTGCCGCTCTTGCTTCATCATCAAGCTTAATATCTGTACCACGGCCTGCCATGTTAGTAGCTATAGTAACTGCTCCATGCTTACCTGCCTCAGCAACTATCTGTGCTTCAAGCTCATGATACTTGGCATTAAGTACATTATGAGGTATCCCTCTCTTCTTAAGCATATCACTTAAAAGCTCAGATGTATCAATGTTTATAGTACCAACAAGTACTGGCTGTCCCTTCTCGTGGGATCTTACAACATCCTCAATAACCGCATTGAACTTACCCTTCATGGTCTTAAATACTGCATCATTGTGATCTATTCTGGCAACTGGCTTGTTAGTAGGAACTTCTACAACATCCATGTTATAAATCCCTCTGAATTCTTTCTCTTCTGTAAGGGCTGTACCAGTCATACCTGCCTTCTTATCAAACTTGTTAAAGAAGTTCTGGAATGTGATAGTAGCAAGAGTCTTGCTTTCTCTCTTAACCTTAACATGCTCCTTAGCCTCTATGGCCTGGTGAAGACCATCTGAATAACGGCGTCCTGGCATGATACGTCCTGTAAACTCATCTACGATAAGTACTTCATCATCTTTAACAACATAATCCTTATCCCTGAACATAAGATAATGTGCTCTTAAAGCTAAAGTAACATTATGCTGTATCTCAAGGTTCTCTATATCAGCATAGTTATCTATGTGGAAGAACTGTTCAACCTTGTGGACACCTTCTTCAGTAAGGTTAACAACCTTATCCTTCTCATTAACGATAAAGTCTCCATCTTCCTCTATCTCTTCCTGCATCATAACCTGCATCTTAGTTCTTTCACCATGATATGTTCCTTTAACAAGCTGTCTTGCAAGTACATCACACAGTTCATATAACTTAGTAGACTTTCCACTCTGTCCTGAAATAATAAGAGGTGTTCTTGCCTCATCAATAAGCACTGAATCGACCTCATCAATAATACAGTAATGAAGATCTCTAAGTACAAGCTGCTCCTTGTATATAGCCATATTATCACGAAGATAATCAAAACCAAGTTCATTATTAGTAACATATGTAATATCACATGCATATGCTGCTCTTCTTTCATCATCCTTCATATCGTGAAGAACAATACCTACTGAAAGACCAAGGAAGTTATGGATCTGTCCCATCCATTCAGCATCACGCTTTGCAAGATAATCATTAACTGTTACTACAAGTACACCTTTTTCTTCAAGTGCATTAAGATATGCTGGAAGTGTACATACCAAAGTCTTACCTTCACCTGTACGCATCTCTGCGATACGTCCCTGATGAAGAATAATACCACCAATAATCTGCACTCTGTAATGCTCCATACCAAGCACTCTCTTGCCAGCCTCTCTTACTGTTGCATATGCTTCAGGAAGTATATCATCAAGAGTCTCACCCTTAGCTAATCTTTCCTTGAATTCCTTAGTCTTAGCTTTAAGCTGCTCATCTGTTAATTTACCATATTCTTCTCTATAACTTTCTACTTTGTCAGCAATAGGAGCTATCCTTTTTAACTCATGCTGGCTGTGTGTTCCGAATATTTTATGAACTAAACCCATATTACTCTCCATTCTTGCCAGATTCTGGCATTTTCAATTTCTTTGCGCAAATCACAAAATAAGCTGAAATCTTTTAAATTGTATCACTATTTGTATATTTAGGCAATAACAGTTATGTAAGCAATGCCTAAATTTTATTAAAAACATATAAAAAAGATTGTCGCTTTAGCTATATTGTTAAACATAGTCAAAACGACAACCTTGATCAAATCACTTTATAAAATCTTTTATGTACTAGTCAAGCTCTGGTTCAATAAGTCCGTATGTATTGCCTTTTCTCTTGTAGACAACATTAACTTCCTCTGTTTCTGAGTTAAAGAATACATAGAAGTTATGTCCTAAAAGTTCCATCTGGACACATGCTTCCTCAGGGTCCATAGGCTTAATGCCAAATCTCTTTGTTCTGATAATCTTCACATCATCTGTTGGTTCATAATCATTATCTATAAACTCCTTTGCAAATGCTGCTTCATTCTGATGTTTATCGATTATCTTGTTCTTATACTTCTTAAGCTGTCTTTCGATAACTTCCTCAACAAGGTCGATAGATACATACATATCACTGCTGACCTGTTCGCTTCTTATAATGTTACCCTTTACAGGGATTGTAACCTCTATCTTCTGTCTCTCCTTCTCGACACTTAATGTTACATTCACTTCTGTTTCTGGAGCAAAGAATCTATCCAGCTTTCCTAACTTTTCCTCCACTGCTGATCTTAAACCTTCTGTTACATCAATATTTCTTCCTGTAATAATAAAACGCATGATGTCCAACTCCTTCTATCACTTTATTATCGTGTTGCTAACCTTTAAGGATTATATAAGGAATATAGCCAACTAAATGTGCCTCACGATTTTTGATACTGTTATTATAACACAATTTTACATTTAGACAAGTATGTTCACACAATTTACTCTAATTTTATAAAGTTATTTTACACTTCACAGTGATTTAATTTTGTCAAGTAAGATTATACATTTTTTTAATATTCCTTTTATTTTCAGTGCTTTTAACAAAACATGTATTCTGTTTAATCTTGTAAATCCACAGACTGTTTTATACACTTTTTTGTGGATATTGTGGATAACTTAGTGTATAAGTCAAAATGTGGTTAAAATCAAGGTATTTTGATGTGGATAACTTCTTGATTTCTTGTCAATTTGTGTCGAATAACTTTTTAAGATTGTTTCTTTTATGTTTTCATTTGTAAATGATGCACAACATTTAAAAAGTCAAGGTTGTTTTATATATTTTTTTGATATAGAATCTAGGCAGGTGTTAACTATATGCTTTTTTGTTTTAAACATCTCATAATCAATACTTTAACAAAATATGGTTTGCTGATGATATATTTTATGTATATTATTTTCTCCTGCAATCCATATTTTATATATTAAAAAGACACGGAGGCAGCATGAATTCAAGCTTTTATAACAACAATAATACTATTAACAGATTAAACCTGATTAATTCTGACAATTTTAATTCTGACAAACCCAATTCTGAACGTACAACCATAATCGTTACAGGCGCATCCCGCGGAATAGGAAAGGCTATAGCTATAGCTCTTGCTTCTCCTGATGCTAATATAGTCATAAGCTGTTCTAAAAGCTCAGATGAGTTAAAAGAAACATATGATGCCATAACCGCCAGGGGAGCTTTATGTACAGCCTATGTCGGCGATATGGGAAGCTTTTCAGATGTCCAGGAAATGTTTGACTTAACTCTTAGCCTCTATGGAAAAACTGATGTACTTATAAACAATGCTGGAATTGCATCTATAGGGCTTTTTCAGGATACGACACCAGATATGTGGAATAACATCATATCCGTAAACCTCAATTCGGTATATAACTGCTGCCACTTTGCAGTTAATGATATGCTTCGCCGTCACTGTGGCAGAATCATCAACATATCATCTGTCTGGGGACTGTATGGTGCAAGCTGTGAGGTTGCATACTCTGCTTCCAAGGGAGCTGTCAATTCATTTACAAAGGCTCTTGCCAAAGAACTGGCACCAAGCCATATACAGGTAAATGCCATAGCCTGTGGTGCCATTGACACGTCTATGAACGGACACTTAAGCAAAGAAGAACTAGATGAACTTGCCTGCGAAATTCCTGCCGGAACACTGGGAAAACCAGAAGGGGTTGCAAGACTTGTCAAACTGATGCTTGAGTCTGATGACTACCTCACAGGACAAGTTATACAATATGATGGTGGATGGATATAAAATAAAGGTATGTATAAAACAATATAACTTTGTTTTATACATACCTTTGTTTTATCATAGCTTTATTTTTATATGCGGCATGCTCCAAACACGCCATCAAACTCGTTGAAATAAGTTTCTTCCAGCTTCTTTAAAAATACTGATGCGTATTTATCACGATATGAAAGTGATACATAAAGATTACCGACTGCCGAATCAATTATCTGTATCTTTATAAGCAGATTGTTATCCGCCTTCCATGCTCCTGAAGCAACGCATCTGAAATTGTATACAGGAAATACTGATTCTATATTGTATCCAAAGCCGAATTTTATGCTGTGCTTTCCTGTATTGTTAGTATATGTGAGTATGCCATATCTGCTATCTTCATCAACAATCTCAACGCATATATCCTTCATATTACATTCGTTATCATCGCATCTATATGTAATACCATTTATTATATTCTCATATGATGATGTAATGTCTGTAGAAAGCGCGAAAATCTTCCTGCTTTCAAGATATTCCACGTACTGTTTCTTATCCTCCTGTGTTTCAGGCTGGACTGTCGTGCTATCGTCAAGCTTGTTATATATTTCTTCCCAGAATGCATCATATATACACTGTACACCACCCTGGCGTCCCTGTGTATCTGCTGTTGTCACCATATATATATCTTTATCCGGCACATATAACGCAAGCTGGCCTGCCATTCCGTAAAGGGCATAACCACCATTTCTTGTCATCCATATCTTATATCCATATCCCTGCATTTCCTCAATAGTGCCACTCTTGCCATATGGATCACTCTGCTTTGTATGTGCTTTTCTGACATAATCTGCTGGTATAAGCTGCTTTCCGTTCCATGCACCATCCTTTGATATAAGATATATTACTTTAAGCATATCTGATGGACGTGCACATAAACCAGAACCCCCCATAGGTACTCCATATGGGTCATCTATTATAAATGCCTCCTTTGAAAATCCAATCTCATCAAGGAAGCTTTTTCTTAGATACTCTAACAGATTCATTCCTGAAAGCCTTTCTATAAGCGCTCCAAGAACATGTGTAGATGATGTATCATATGAAAACTGTGTACCTGGTGCATGAACTGGTTTTGTTGTAAAAAATGAACCAACCCAGTCAGTCACTCCCTCACCTTTATATGTTGTCTTGTCATGACACGTGCGCATAGTAAGCATATCTCTTATGGTAAGCATACTTGTATATTCATATGCCCCTTCTTTTGGAAGCTTGTCCTTAAAGTAATCAACTATATGGTCATCTAAGGATAATTTTCCCTCTCCATACAGCTTTCCTATGCCGAGTGATACAAGTGTCTTTGTCATAGAGAACATACGATGCAAAGTATCTTTTTCATATGGTGCATAATAAGTTTCCATACATATCTTGTCACCTCTCATGATTGTAAGACTATGCATAGGTATATCCTGATTCTCCAGACGTTTTGCAAAGTTCATAAGATTGTGATAGTCTATGTTACATTCCGATGGTGCCACGTGCTTAAATAAATCACTCATAATTACTCTCCTATCCTATCATAATATAATATTTACTATATCCTTTATACTACAGCTTCAATACGAAAGTATCTACTTAAAATTATATTCAATAATAATCTTATTACATATTTTTCACACTGTTTTTCTGTGGTTACGACATTTTACCAATTACATCTAATATATATTTTACCCTGTTTATGTAGCTGTGCTTCTTACTTACAAGTTCATGTCCTTTAGCAGCAATCTGCCTTCGTTTATCTTCGTGTAAAAGATAATACTCGGCTTTTTTACAGCAGTCATACATATCCTCATAATACACAATACTTTCTTCATTTTTAAAATAATCTGTAAGTTCTATCTGATAATTAGTAAGAAGAAAACCTCCTGCACCAAGTATATCCCATACACGCAGTGGTATGCCAGTACGGATATTTCTTATCGTCATATTAAGGTTAATGGATGAATTATTAAACACCTTTGGCATATCATTCATGTAGTCAACCGTCCCTTTAAAATCCACATTTATAAGTGAAGTATCCTGCTCATCTGTATATAAAGCAACTTTGTTTTTCTTTGCCAGAAGGTTAAGCGTTCTTACACGTTCTATATTGGCAAGCTTAAAGCCAAGAAATGTAGACTCAAAAACCAGCCTTATATCAGAAAATGCCCTCTTATCCTGCCTGAAATCCACAAACTCTGATAACTGCTTTAATATATCCACTGTCAACAGCTCATCAATTATATTATCTCCGTATATATTAAGCTGTGCAAGCATAGCTGCATCAAAATAACCCCTTAAATATGGAGGAAGCTTATCTTTTATATCATCATATGAATTCTTATGATACATACTCCCTACAAATGATATATCAGCGCTGAATCGGTCTTTTTCTTCCCTGGTCTGGCTGTTAAGCTGGCTGTTTAGCCTGTCTGTATTCACAGCCAGTGGAAGATAGTATATATTCTTAACTCCCAGCTGCTTTAATTCATAATAAAAAAACTTATCAAATATAAATATATTGTTGCAGCTGTTAAATACAGACTGATGATAAAGCGATATAAGCGGACTATCCACTGTCCATGCCACATATTTTCTTCCTGTCTGTTCACATATATCAGAAACGTGAGGAAAGTAATTAAGTGAAAATATCACATCATATTCCCTGAATACATCAGCAAGCATTACATAATCATGTTCTTTTATGCCTGTTATGCTGTCACTTGACAGCGGCTTTTCTTCATACATATCTACTGAATGTCCGAAATATTCAAAAGCCGACTTAACATCTGCCTGATTAAACACCTTCCACTTGTATATAAGAATATTCATAATAATCCCCAGTTCCTTAACCAATAAATAATATGAAGTCAAAGATGAATTTGAATTTAATCAAACAACTTTCCCTACTCTCTTGTTGCAGCTTCAAGTACCTCAAAATAATTCTCAAATGTTTTTGCACAGCACTCGTAATCATCTATTATGATGCCATCCACCTTAAGTCCAATAAGTGCAAATGCCATAGCCATTCTATGATCTGAATATGTCTTAACTACACCAGGCTTTACCTTTCCTGGTAAAATCTCGATTCTGTCCCTGCCCTTTTTGATATCTATGCAAAGACTGTTAAGCTCATTAGCAACAGCCTCGATTCTGTCAGATTCCTGAAATCTGATATGTTCGATATTTCTTATGATAGTCGGAGTCTTAGCAAATGGTGCAATAGCTGCCAGCGTCATGGTCTGATCAGAAAAATCATTCATATCAACATCCACGCCATCATATTCACCTCCTGCAGGTCCCGTAACACTTATACCTTCCCGCTCCTCTGTAACTGTACAGCCAAGCTGCTTTAATACATCAAGAAACTTCATATCTCCCTGCATAGATGTTCTTCTTACATTCTTTACAAGGCAATATCCACCTGTAAGAGCCGCTGCTGCATAAAAATAACATGCTGCTGATACATCCGGTTCTATCTGGTATGATCCTGAAACATAACTGTCATCTGCAGGTATCACATATTCAGCGCCCTCATGGTCTACTTCACAGCCAAACTGTCTCATCATATTGGATGTTATTCTTATATATGAGCCATCTGTCTTTTTACTTGTTATATTAATCTTCAAGCCACTTTCAAGCATAGGCGCTGTCATCATAAGTGCACTTAAGAACTGTGTGCTTTCACTTATATCTATAGATACCTCCGCCTTTGGCTTTTTACCACCAAAAGCTGCTCCTGTTACTTCTACTGGAAGATGTCCCTTTTTTTCAAGGAACTTAAAATCAGCACCCATATCTGTAAGTGCTTCAAACAACGGAAGCATAGGTCTTTTTTTCATCTGTTCAGATGCTTCTATTGTATATTTTCCATCTGATAGTCCTAGCATAGCTGTAAGAAATCTTGCTGCTGTTCCAGCACTTCCTACATTAATAGTGCCTTCCTTCCTTGGAAGATCTCCGCCATGACCTTCTATGATCACATATTTTTCAACTTCGTTCACCTGGATTATATATCCAAGCGATATAAGACTCGTAAGAAAATATCTTGAATCATCACTAAACAACACTCCGTTAAGCCTGCACTCTCCGTTAGATAATGCTGCCATAAGAAGCGCCCTGTTAGTGATACTTTTAGATCCTGGCACCTCTACAACGCAGTTAATTGGCTTATTTAACTTCCTTACCTTATACTGTGACATCTTGATTATTACCTCTGTTATTATCTTATTAGCAGCTTTATAAATGTTGCAATATATGTAATGATTCATACCTACAAGTATTGTACAAGGCAACACTTATACCGGCTGCTGCTTCTTTCTGCTATAGTATAACACCACTACTGTACAGCTTAACAATAAATATTGCTGTCATATAATTTTCTTATGTTGTAAATATCGATTCAATTATACTTAATATTTTTAAGTGTAATTGAATATTTGCTTATTATTATTAATGTAACAAAAGTTGTACCACACTGAATATTTCCCTGATACAGCCCTGTTTTTACTATCTATCTTCCATCTTAGGATAGTCTCTGTGCCATCCAACATATT
>ENA-OURZ01003296-OURZ01003296.1-human-gut-metagenome-genome-assembly--contig:-NODE-3296-length-13712-cov-3.639233_pt1 | contig 13712 bp, 9 predicted proteins | sample MGYA00242073_ERZ509195 | MGnify/ENA primary metagenome ERZ509195 (study PRJEB26280, sample SAMEA2338837) | human gut metagenome | biome: human gut; feature: human-associated habitat; material: faeces...
CTTCCGGCAACCGGCATTGCTGCTGCCGCACGTCTTGAAGTCAGCTCTTTCATCTTTCTGCTGTTACCGCCGGCTAAAATAATTCCTACTGCTCTCATACTCTGTCACCTGCCTTTATCAATGTCTCACCGCTTGCAAGTACTCCATCTATGTAATCCTCGGATGATGTCACTCCACTGATGGCGGTATTCTTTCCAATCTGTACTCCTCCCGGAATCACTGAATTCTCTCCGATCGTAGCCAGTCCACCGCTGTAAATATTCGGTTTCATCTTATTCGGGACTTCACTTCCGATTCCGATAGAAACATCATTTCCAATTACCGTGTCTTCTGCTATGATTGCTTTCTCGATCACGCAGTTTTCTCCGATCGTAACTCCCTGCATAATAATTGAGTCACGGACTACGCTGCCCTTTCCTACAGTAACACTTCCTCCAAGAACAGAACTGTGGACTTCTCCGTAAATTTCTGTTCCGTTTGCAATGATACATTTGTCTACAACAGCATTCTCTGCAATATACTGTGGAGGAATATTCGCACTGTTCGTATAGATCTTCCAGAATTCTTCATAAAGATTAAACTCCGGAATGATGTCGATCAGCTCCATATTTGCTTCCCAGTAAGAACCAAGTGTTCCAACATCTTTCCAGTAGCCATTGTACTCATAGGCAAAAAGACGCTGGCCTTTTTCCTTACAATACGGAAGAATATGTTTACCAAAATCACATCCGTTCTGATCTTTCAATGCGATCAGCGCATCCTTAAGAACCGGCCATGAGAAAATATAAATACCCATAGACGCAAGATTACTGCTTGGATGCTCCGGTTTCTCCTCAAACTCAGTAATACGGTTACTCTCATCAGTGACCATAATACCAAAACGGCTGGCTTCCTCGATCGGAACAGGCATACATGCAATGGTAATATCTGCCTTGTTCGCCTTGTGGAAATCCAGCATCACTTCGTAATCCATCTTATAAATATGGTCACCGGAAAGAATCAGTACATAATCCGGGTTATACTGTTCCATATAAGCCAGGTTCTGATAAATCGCATTTGCAGTTCCTGTGTACCATTCACTGCTTGTACTCTTCTCATATGGAGGAAGGACTGTAACACCACCTTCATTGCGGTCCAGATCCCACGGAATACCAATCCCAATATGTGTATTCAGGCGGAGCGGCTGGTACTGTGTCAGCACACCCACCGTATCAATTCCCGAGTTAATACAATTGCTCAGTGGAAAATCGATGATACGATATTTACCACCAAAAGCGACTGCCGGCTTTGCAACCTTTTCTGTCAAAACTCCTAACCTGCTGCCTTGCCCACCGGCCAAGAGCATGGCAATCATCTCTTTCTTAATCATGCGATCACCTCTTGTATGTTATGATTATTTAATTATAGCATACTTTACCGTATTAGTGAACATTTTTTACAATTATTTTAGCTGTATTTTACTTTTTTTATCGCTATTGTATATTATAAATTGGTAAGACTCATCATTTTTTTCATTTCTCTGGTAATTTTCAACATTTTTTGATATTATTTTCTGGTTACTTTTATATTCCACAGAGAAGCATTTTTTTAGCCAAAAGTACCACTTTTCAATTGTTTCTGTTGGCGTTATAATAAAACAGACAAAAGAGCTACGAAAATAACATATATATAAGGAGATTATTATGTATCAGATAGACTTTCATAAACCGCTTCATATTCATTTTATCGGTATCGGCGGCATCAGCATGAGCGGACTGGCCGAGATTCTTCTCGGCGAGGATTTTGTCATTTCCGGTTCCGATTCCAAATCCAGTCCTCTTACCCAGGCACTGGAGAAAAAGGGAGCCACCATCTATTACGGACAGCGTGCCACAAACATTACCGATGACGTAGATGTTGTGGTATATACCGCAGCTATCCATCCTGACAACCCGGAATTTGCCTGTGCAAAGGAAAAAGGACTTCCAATGCTCACACGTGCAGAGCTTCTCGGACAGATCATGAGGAATTATGATACTCCTGTTGCCATTTCCGGAACTCATGGAAAAACAACCACGACATCTATGGTATCTCACATTCTTCTTGCAGGAGACTGTGACCCGACCATCAGTGTGGGAGGTATTCTTCCTGCTATCGGCGGAAACATCCGCGTAGGCAATTCTGAGACTTTTGTCACAGAAGCCTGCGAATACACAAACAGCTTTCTGAGCTTTTTCCCGAAGATCAGTATTATCCTGAATATGGATGCAGACCATCTGGATTTCTTTAAGGATATTGACGATATCCGTCATTCCTTCCGCCGCTTTGCAGAGCTTCTTCCTGCTGACGGTACACTGATCATCAATGCAGATACTCCGAAATATGAAGATATCATCCGGGATCTTCCATGTAATGTGATCACTTATGGTCTGGAACATGATGCAGATTATCAGGCAGCAGATATCACTTATGACAAATATGGACATGCTTCCTTCTCCGTTCTGCGCAATGGCGTTAAGGTTGGCAGCTATTATCTGAAAGTGCCGGGCATCCACAATGTTTCCAATGCACTGGCAGCAATTGCCCTCGGTCATCTTCTTGGTCTTTCCGAAGAAGTGATCATCAAGGGACTTGGAAGTTTCACAGGAACAGACCGCCGTTTCCAGTATAAAGGAGAAGTTGCAGGGGTTACGATCGTAGACGATTATGCACATCATCCTACAGAAATTGAAGCAACTCTTCATGCCGCACACAATTATCCCCATAAGAAATTATGGTGTGTATTCCAGCCACATACATATACCCGTACCAAAGCTCTGCTTCCGGAGTTTGCCAAAGCACTCAGCCTGGCAGATCATGTGGTAGTTGCGGATATTTATGCAGCAAGAGAAACCGATACTCTTGGAATTTCTTCAGAGGATCTGCAGAAGCGTATCCAGGAACTTGGAACGCCATGCGAATATTTCCCGACCTTTGATGAGATTGAGAATTATCTGCTCTCCAACTGCCAGGAGGGTGATCTGCTCATCACCATGGGAGCCGGAGATGTTGTAAATATCGGGGAGCATCTGCTGGGTAAATAATGTTTCTGCCTGACATAAATATCAGCAATTTACACAGGACAATTCGGAAAATAATTTTTCAGAATTGTCCTGTTTTTTACAACCGCCCAACTTATAGCACTTATAGCAATAGAAGATACTGAACACTTGTGTCTCTGTCGACAATTTCCATTAAAAAGTTATAAACATTTTATCCCCCTCAATTCTTCCTTTATTTATAACAGTTCAGATCACTTATCCACATTTTCCACATCGTTATACACATTTTCATCTGCCTGCATATGTGGATGTATATGTGCATAAATCACTTAACATAATTCGACATTATTCGTCCCCGTAATACTCCGTTTTTCCCTGAAATTCAACATTTTTCAGGTTTCCAATAATATATACCACATTTCACCTTTCCACATTATCCACATTATCCACATTCAAATGTGGATGAAATCTTCGACAAAAATCCCCTATTCTCTTTTAAAAAATGTTGTGCTATAATTCATAGATATCAAGTCAGAGGAAAAATATCTTTTTTTACTCTGACATCTTATTATTATGATATCAGGGTCAAAAGGTCAAAAAGTCGTTCGTGCTTGCACGATAAGACTTTTGAACTTGGGACCCGCCAAACATGAGAAAGTAGCGATTTACGCAGTAAATCAGCGGATTTCGAATGTTTGAGAATTGTGGGAGCTGCTTTGCAGCGGAGCAATTCGTGGATATCAGGTTAGGGGCAAAATACCTTTTGACCCTAACATCTTATTATTATGAAAGAGAGTGGAAATTCATGGCTATGATCACTTTACAGAATTCCCGCAATGCGGAAGTAACTGTATTAACCAACAATTTCATAGACAACTATATGCCTGGGGCCAATGGAGAATTTGTGAAAGTATATATCTATCTTCTGAGGCTTCTTTCTGACACCTCTGTACCCTTCAGTCTGGAGCAGATGGCTGATCATTTCTTCTGTACAGAACGTGACATTATCCGCGCTCTGAAATACTGGGAGAAAGAAAAACTCCTTACTTTAACCTACAGAAATAACGAAGATATAGCAGATATCATATTGAATGTACCACCTGTAAAATCTGCTGCTTCCGACACACCTGTTTCGGCAGCCCCTGTTACAAAAACAGAAACCCAGACTTCTTCTGCGCCGGCACAGCCTGTGAAGCAGACCACCAGATCAGCCACTGCACTGTCTCCTGACCGTGTAAAAGAATTAAAGCAAAATGATGAGATCGTACAGCTCCTCTATATCGCAGAACAGTATCTCGGCAAAACGCTCACTCCTACCGAGATGAAAAAGATCCTGTTTTTCTATGATGAGCTGAAATTCTCGCCTGATCTGATCGAGTACCTGATCGAATACAGTGTCAGCCGCGGGCATAAGAGTATGCGTTACATAGAAACCGTTGCTCTTGCCTGGGCAGATGAGGGAATCACCACTGTCACCATGGCAAAAGAGGCAAATTCCCGTTATGCCAAAGAATACTTTACTATTTTTAAATCAATGGGAATCAGCGGACGAAATCCGGTAGATACAGAGATTTCTCTTATGAACACCTGGCTGAATGATTATGGTTTTACCATGGATATCATCCAGGAAGCCTGCAGCCGTACAGTTCTCTCTACCGGACAGCCAAGTTTCCAGTATGCAGATAAAATCCTTTCCGGATGGAAAGATAAAAATGTCCGTACACTTGCAGATGTCCGGCTCCTCGATGCTCAGCATCAGCGACAGAAGCTGGAAAAGAATACCCAGCGAAAAGCAGCTTCCAAACCGGCTGCATCAAACCGGTTTAACAATTTCCATCAGCGACAGTACGACTTTAACGAATATGAAAAGAAATTACTGAATCAGTAACGGCAGTGACATAATCGTCTGAAAGTCACTGAACAGCTACAAAAAAACAAACGAAAGGGTGTGAAGTCATGCCTTTACAGAATTATCAGTATGATACGATCATGCGGGAATACAGCAAGACCCAGTCTCAGAACAGACGTATTCTGGAGGAGCGTACTCAGGAGATTTATAAAAAAATCCCGCGCATCCACGAAATAGATGAAGAGGTTGCCACCTTAAGCGCCAAAAAAGCAAGAGCACTCTTAAGCGGAGAATCATCAGGTCTTGAGGACCTTAAAGCTGCAATCTCTCTTCTGTCCCAGGAGCGCAATGCCCTGCTGGTATGTAACTCATATCCGGAGGATTATCTGGAACTTCCATATAAGTGTCCGGTCTGTCAGGATACCGGTTACGTCGGAAGCCAAAAATGTACCTGTTTTAAGAAAGCAGAGATAGAACTGCTCTATACGCAGTCCAATTTAAAAGAAATTCTCAAAAAAGAAAACTTTGACCACTTTTCTTTTGATTATTATTCTGATACAATGAAGAACGAAGCTACCGGACTGACAGAAAGAGAGACGGCCCGGAGAGCTTATGATATTGCCAGAGGTTTTGTGAGAAATTTTGACAGTTCCTTTGAGAATCTGTTTCTTTACGGTGATACCGGTGTGGGTAAGACTTTTCTTTCTCACTGTATTGCTCATGATCTTCTGGAATCAGCACATTGCGTTATGTACTTTTCCGCATTTGATCTGTTTGAACTGCTGGCAGACTCCAAATTCTCCAGAGATAAAACAGAAGGACAGGAATTTGTATTTGACAGCGATCTGCTGATCATCGACGACCTGGGAACTGAACTTACAAACAGCTTTGTCTCTTCCCAGTTGTTTTTGTGCATAAATGAACGCATCATGCGCAGGAAGTCTACGATCATATCAACAAATCTGAAACTGGAAAATTTCTCGGATACTTATTCCGAACGAACCTTTTCGAGAATCGCCAGCAACTACCGTATGGTGAAGCTGGAAGGAAAGGATATCCGTATACAGAAAATTTTTTTAGGAGGAAAATAAAACATGGCACAGGCAACAACTAAAGATTTAACTACACTTCCGGTGGGCAGACTTGGTCTGATCCCTCTGATCAGCTGTAAGGATCTGGGTGAAAAAGTAAATGAATGGCTGATACAGTGGCGTAAAGAGCGCAGCCACGAAGAGCTTGATTCTTTTGCATTTGAGGGTTATCAGAGAGATTCCTATCTGATACCGGTCCAGACAGCACGTTTCGGTTCCGGTGAGGCGAAATGTACGATCATGGAATCTGTACGTGGTGACGATATCTATCTGATGGTTGATGTATGTAACTACAGTCTTACCTACAGCATCGGACCATACGAGAATCTTATGTCTCCTGATGACCATTTTCAGGATCTGAAACGTGTGATCGGTGCAATCGGCGGCAAAGCCCGCAGAGTAAACGTGATCATGCCTTATCTGTACGAAAGCCGCCAGAATATCCGCAGCGGCAGAGAATCCCTGGACTGTGCAACAGCACTTCAGGAGCTTGTAAGTATGGGTGTGGAAAACATCATCACTTTTGACGCACATGACGCGCGCGTGCAGAATGCAACACCTCTGCATGGATTTGAGACTGTACAGCCATCCTATCAGTTTATCAAAGCTCTTCTCAACCATGAGAAAGGACTTCACATCGACAACGATCATTTCATGATCATCAGCCCTGATGAGGGAAGCATGAACCGCGCAATCTATCTTGCCAATATCCTTGGTGTTGATATGGGTATGTATTACAAACGTCTGGATTACTCCAAGAGAATCAATGGACGTCACCCGATCGCAGCTTACGAATTCCTCGGTCCAAACCTTAAGGGCAAAGATATGATCCTGATCGATGATATGATTTCTTCCGGTGATACAGTTCTTAAGATTTCTTCTCTCCTCAAGGAAAGAGGAGCAGGCAGAATTTATATCTGCTCTACTTTCGGACTGTTTACAAACGGACTCGAGAAATTTGATGAGGCTCATAAGGCAGGAGTGTTTGACAAACTGCTCACTACAAACCTGATCTATCAGTCTCCTGAGCTTCTTGCAAAAGATTACTATATCTCCTGTGATATGAGTAAATATATCGCCCTGATCATTGATACTCTTAATCATGATCAGTCTGTAAGCTATCTGCTCAACCCGGTTGACAGGATCAACCGCTGCGTAAGCAGTTACATGGCTCAGTATGATGAGAAATAAATAACTTCTGTAAAATTTATAAAAAGAGATTTCATGTTCTGTTCCGGCTGTTTCATCCGAAATTCCTGCAGTACATGAAATCTCTCTTTTTGTTATATATAATGCAATCCACTCTTCTATGCGGCCCTACACTGAATAACTGCTTCGCAGTCTGGTTAAAAATTCAGGAAATAATTTGCTTCCCATAAGGGATTCCCTCTCTGTCCAGAAGTTCCATCTCGCGTTTACTGCAGGTACTGATGATAACCTGCTTTTTCTCCTTATACATCCATCCAAGAACTGCCTCAAGATCTTCTTCCTCATACATCCCAAAGATATCATCCAGTATCACCGGCAGACTTTCTTCCTGACACAGAAGCTCTCCTGCAGCCATGCGCATGGCAAAATAAATCAGCTCCAGAGTGCCACGGCTGAGACATTCCAGTGCTTCCACTCCGTTCCCGGTAGTTACTGTCATGTGGGATGCCGCATCCATCTGTACGTCCTGATATTCACCATCTGTAATCTCACTCAAAATCTGAGAAGTACGTATCTGCAGCTTTCGTCCCACCTGAAGATGAATATTTCCTGACATTCTCTCTATGGTTTCCATCGCCATATTCAGAGCCTGTACCTCCCGCTCTTCCGATGTAAGCAGAAAAGAATTTTCTTCGTATTCCCGGTATTCTTCCTTAAGGTTACAAAGTTCTGTTTCTTTCTCATCATAGTCCTGTCTGAGATTTTCTTTACTGCATCTGAGTTTCTCCTGCCTGGATACCCAGCGTTTCTTCATCCGTATTCTCTTCTGAAATTCCCTTGCATACTTCAGCTGCTGTTTTCCACAAAATCCCACCAACGCAGCTGCAATAACCGCTACGATCAGACTTACCGAAACACTGTCCGCTATAATCGCAGTCAGAATCAATCCAAAGATGCCGGCAGCGGCCGATATCAGCATTCCCATTGCAAAGCTGTTTCTTTTTGCCTTTGCCTGTGCCATTCTCTCATCCAGAATAACCGCACCATTTTCATCTCCGGGATGCATCCGTAACGACTCCTCTTTCTCATTAATCTGATCCAGCTTTCCATTCAGATTATTCAGATCACTTATGATATCATCCATCCTGGTCAGAAGTTTCTGCCTCTCCTGTTCTGTCTCTTTCTGTTTTCTGTCTGCCTGGACCAGATAACCCTTTCTGGACATCTTGAGCATCTGCATGGCCCGTCCCAGATCCATGGAGCTGTCTGCAGTTCCCTGATAGCCGGTCATAAATTTTTGCAGTTCCCGAGCCAGATCCTGTTCTGTCGGACTCTTTAACTTCGCAGCAAAAACTGCATTATCGTAGATTGCTTCACTGATATCTCCGAGAAACATATTTTTAATATACGTATGTACTATCGCTCTTTCGCTTTCATTCTCTCCATACAGAACGTTAATTCCCGGAGAAAACTCTAAAGTTTTATCATGGATTTCTCCAGAGTTTTTAATATTTAACTGTCTGATAATCATATTCTGTCTGTCACCTGCTTGTTTCCAGTAAAGCCTGAAGACCATAATATAATGCCTTCTCCTCCACTGCATTTCTGTCTTTTTCAAGAAAATAACTGATATAGTCACCGATCAGTGTTCCACTATATTTTTTTTGAAGTGCTTCCAGATCATAGGAAGGCTTTGATTCATCCAGAACCTCTGTTACGTAGCCAAAAGACTTCAGTCTCTCGGGAAGCAGCAGAAGCTCCGGTGCCCTGGTTCCCTGGATCACAATCCTGTAGATATTCATGCGTCCTTTATTCGCCAGATCCGCCTTCAGCATATCTTCCAGAGATGCCTGTGTAGAATCTTCACGCAGCATCAGAAGAATCTGCTCATAGGAACGGCAGGCAAAAGGAACAAAATTTGTCTTAAGCCTTCCGTTTTCCAGATGTCCTTCTATGTATCCATGATCACCCAGATCATTTCTGTCAACAGGCTCCAACGCACCTGCATAAGCTGCATTATCCCGGATCAGAATCTGGGGTTTATGAATATGTCCTAATGCAATATAATCAAATCCTGACGCAGCAATTGATTTGATATTCATGGGGATATGCTTCGCATCTCCACCATGAGCCAGTAAAATGTGAACCCCCTCTCCCTCTGCAGGATGTATGGAATCATACAGAGGATTCTCTATTTCCTGATGTTCATAGCTCAGTCCATATACATAAACATCCAGTTTCTCATCTTTCACACAGGTAAGCTGTTCATTCTTAAAAAATGTCACATTCTTTTCCCACTGAAAATCCCGGTAAAAAGAATCAGCCTTAATATAGTCATGATTTCCTGCCATCAGATAAACCCGGGTATCCGGGATGGTGGAAAACAGGTTATTTACTTCTTTCAGTTCCCGTAGAAGAGGCTGGCGGTGGAACAAATCTCCTGCTATAAATAACAAATCCACCGGATTCTCGCGGATACCCGCAATAACCCGGCGGAAAGTTTCCCAGATTTCTTCCTCCCGCCTGCTGCTCCATGGACAGCCCCTGTCAGGAACTGCACCAAGGTGTACATCTGCAAGATGAATAAATCTCATGCCAATCTCTCTTTCTATAACATTTTTGATATCTGCGGATTGCTCTGCAGCTTCAATGCTCCCACAATACTGATATCAGTCAAATTATAAATCACAGTTTTTAACAGTTCTTGGGAATGGAATTACGTCGCGGATGTTGCCCATGCCGGTAAGGTACATTACGCAACGTTCAAATCCAAGACCAAATCCTGAATGGCGTGTGGAACCATATTTACGAAGATCAAGATAGAAGTCATAATCCTCTTTCTTAAGTCCCAGCTCGTCCATACGTTTCTCAAGTTTCTCAATGTCATCCTCTCTCTGGCTTCCACCGATGATCTCACCGATTCCAGGCACCAGACAGTCCATAGCTGCAACAGTCTTGTTATCCTCATTCATCTTCATGTAGAAAGCTTTGATCTCCTTCGGATAATCTGTTACAAATACAGGTTTCTTAAAGATTTCTTCTGTAAGATAACGTTCATGCTCTGTCTGCAGATCGCATCCCCAGAATACTTTGTAGTCAAATTTATCGTTGTTCTTCTCCAGAAGCTCTACTGCTTCTGTGTAAGTAACATGACCAAACTCAGAATTGATCACATGGTTCAGTCTGTCCAGAAGTCCCTTATCAACAAAAGAATTGAAGAAATTCATCTCTTCCGGTGCATTCTCCAGTACATAACGGATCACATATTTCAGCATTGCCTCTGCAAGATCCATGTTGTCATTTAAATCTGCAAATGCGCATTCCGGCTCGATCATCCAGAACTCTGCCGCATGGCGCGTGGTGTTGGAATTCTCAGCGCGGAAGGTTGGTCCGAAAGTATAAACATTGCGGAATGCCTGTGCAAAAGTCTCGCAGTTTAACTGTCCGCTTACTGTCAGATTAGTTTCTTTTCCGAAGAAATCCTGAGAGTAATCTACAGCACCCTTGTCATCTGTCGGAACGTTGTTCATATCCAGAGTAGTTACCTGGAACATCTCACCTGCACCTTCACAGTCGCTTCCTGTGATCAGTGGGGTGTGGACATAAACGAAGTCCTTTTCCTGGAAATACTGATGGATGGCATAGGCAATCAGGGAACGTACGCGGAATACGGCCTGGAAAGTGTTGGTCCTTGGACGTAAATGTGAAATAGTGCGCAGGTACTCGAAAGAGTGGCGCTTTTTCTGCAGAGGGTAATCAGATGCAGATGCACCTTCAACAGTAACCTCAGTAGCCTGGATCTCAAATGGCTGCTTTGCCTGTGGGGTAGCAACTAAAGTACCTTTAACGATGATAGCGGTTCCAACGCCTAACTTGGAAACCTGAGCGAAGTTTTCCAGAGTGTCGTGGTAAACAGCCTGAAGTGTCTCGAAATAGGTTCCGTCGCTGATAACGATGAAACCGAATGCTTTAGAATCGCGAAGGCTGCGGATCCATCCGCCAACGGTAATTTCCTTGTCCAGGAACTTTTCCGGATTTTTATAAAGTTCTCTTACTGTAACTAAATCCATGATGAGTAATATCTCCTTTTCTCCAATACAAAATTTCTAAAAGCAAAAATGCAATATTATAAGGTATTATAAGGTATTTCACATAATGTTTCAAGGTTTTCATGCGTTTATGCAGGTTTTCCTAGCGCTTTTAAATGCAGGGTCCCGGTACAGCCATGAAAAGGAAAAAATGTCCCACCTACCAACACACTTGGTTAATGGCGGGGGATATATAGTGCCCGGAGGATTTTTAGGGCACAACATCTTGGGAAAAGTGTAAAATATAAAACATGATATCGAAAAATGTCGGAAAACTGCATAAAAAACACAAAATATATTAAAATATTTGTGTACTATTTATAAAGTTTGTGGTATAATTATGTTTACCAAAATTATATAACAGCAAGAGGTGATAACGTGATTAAAAAAGAAATGATTGCCATGCTTTTAGCTGGCGGACAAGGAAGCCGTCTTGGCGTTCTTACACAGAAAGTAGCCAAGCCGGCGGTATCTTTTGGGGGGAAGTACCGAATCATTGATTTTCCGCTGAGTAACTGTATCAACTCCGGTGTTGACACCGTTGGTGTTCTGACACAGTACCAGCCTTTACGTTTAAATTCACATATCGGAATTGGTATTCCGTGGGATTTGGACAGAAATGTTGGCGGCGTGACAATCTTACCTCCATACGAAAGAAGCAAGGGAAGTGACTGGTATACCGGTACTGCCAATGCTATTTATCAGAACCTGGAGTATATGGAAGCATATAACCCAGAGTATGTGCTCATCCTTTCCGGTGACCACATTTACAAAATGGACTATGAAGTAATGCTTGATTATCACAAAGCAAATAATGCGGATATCACCATTGCTGCTATGCCGGTACCGATCGAAGAAGCAAGCCGTTTCGGTATCCTGATCACTGATGAACATAACCGTATTACAGAGTTTGAGGAAAAACCAGCTGTTCCAAGAAGCAACCTGGCTTCTATGGGTATCTATATCTTTAAATGGAAACTGATCCGTCAGTATCTGATCGATGATGGAAATGATCCAGAGTCAGAACACGATTTTGGTAAGAACATTATTCCAAGAATGTTAGAAGATGGAAGAAAGATGTATGCTTACTCATTTGATGGATACTGGAGAGATGTAGGAACGATCGACAGTTTATGGGAAGCTAATATGGAACTTCTGGATGAAAATCCTCAGATTGACTTAAATGATGATAAGATGAGAATCTACACAAGAAACTTCTCATTACCACCTCATTTTGTAGCACCAGGTGCATCTGTTAAGAATTCTATTCTTGCCGATGGATGTGTTATTGAAGGTGAAGTAGAGAACTGTGTCATCCATTCTGGTGTTAAGATCGGAAAAGGCAGTGTAGTTAAGAACAGTGTGATCATGAAAGATACTGTGGTAAGAACAGGTTGCCAGATTGACAAAGCACTGATCGATGAAGAAGTTGTTATCGAACAGGGTTGCAAGGTTGGAGAAGGAAATAATGTAACTGTAATCGGATATCATTGTGTAGCATTAGAAAATGCAACTGTTGAAGACGGAGCAATGATCTACCCAGATACCATCTTACACTAGGAGGATTGAAGATATGGATAAACAGATGTTAGGTATTATCAATGCAGGAGAAGAAAATAGAAAGTTAAAAGACCTTGTACGATCCAGAAGTTTATCAGCACTTCCTGTTGGTGGACGTTATCGTACAGTAGACTTTATGTTAAGTAACATGGTAAATGCAGGAATTAAAAATGTTGGATTATTAACAAGAAGAAACTATGATTCCTTATTAAGCCATGTAAGCTCAGGTAAAGACTGGGGATTAAATAAAAAACGTGGTGGATTATATATTTTCCCACCATATATCAATGATGCATCTCCATCTGGAGAATACGCAAGTGTTATGGACGGACTTCGTGGAACACTTGGATTCTTAAAGAAAGCAAAAGAAAAATATGTATTATTAGGACGTTCTTATGTGATCTTTAATGCAGATTTTCAGGATATGTTAGATAAACATATCAAATCTGGAGCAGATATCTCACTGATGTATTTTGATAACAGTGATGATTCAACAAACTGCGATTATGATGGTGTTTATTTAAAAACAGATGAAGACGATAAAGTTCTTGATATGTGCTATTCTGAAGGAAAACATCGTTCAAATAAGAAGAGCATGGATGCTTATATCATGAAGACAACATTATTGATCGATTTTATTGAGACAGCGATCGCACATAATAAGAAACACTTCTTCTTTGATGTTATTGTTCCAAACTTTGACCGACTGGCTATTCAGGGATATGAATACAAAGGATATGTTGGATGTATCACATCTTTGGAAGCATACTATAATGTTAATATGGATATGTTAAAACCAGAAGTTTACAATGAGTTATTCCTTGCAAGAAGAAGAATTTATACAAAATCTGCCGATGGAGCACCAGCAAAATATGGACCAAATGCGAAAGTCAGCAACAGCCTGATCAGTAGTGGATGCGAGATTGATGGTGAAGTTGAAAACTCTGTTATCTTC
>ENA-OURZ01003299-OURZ01003299.1-human-gut-metagenome-genome-assembly--contig:-NODE-3299-length-13708-cov-3.068556_pt1 | contig 13708 bp, 10 predicted proteins | sample MGYA00242073_ERZ509195 | MGnify/ENA primary metagenome ERZ509195 (study PRJEB26280, sample SAMEA2338837) | human gut metagenome | biome: human gut; feature: human-associated habitat; material: faeces...
AATGCAATCCAGTATACAGTTCCTGTTGACGAGGCTGTTGATCAGGTGAGAAGTGGAAGTGAGCCAAAGCTGACTACAAGAGACAAACATACGCGTGAGTGCTATGTCGTAGCGCAAGAGGGTGCCAACAAAGCTGAGATTGAAAATGCGATCAAGACTATGCCGAATTATTTTGATGAATACAACACGACCGTTCATTTTATTTCTGAGGAAGAGCTGAAGAGAGACCACAGCAAGATGCCTCATGGTGGATTCGTGATCCGCACAGGTGAAACTGGAGAAGAGGGCAACAAGCATGTGATTGAGTATTCTCTGAAGCTGGATTCTAATCCAGAGTTCACAGCGAGCGTTCTGATTGCTTATGCAAGAGCAGCTTACCGCCTGAATCAGAAGGGCGAGAACGGAGCAAGAAGTGTATTTGATATTGCGCCTGCATTGTTATCTATGAAGACACCAGAGCAGCTCAGAAAAGAGATTCTGTAATATGATTATCGATACACATGGACATTACGATGACGAACAGTTCGATGTGGACCGGGAAATGTTGCTGACGAACTTAAAGGAGCGTGGGCTGAAAGCAATTGTGACGGTGGGTGCTTCTATGCAGACAAGTGAAAATGCACTTGCGCTGGCACATCAGTATCCGGCAGTTTATGCGGCTGTCGGTGTCCATCCGGACGAGGTCGGCGAGTTGAACGATGATGCGCTGGCGCGTCTGGAGGAAATGTGTCACGATCCGAAGGTGGTTGCTGTCGGTGAGATTGGTCTTGATTACCACTGGGATGTGGAGCCGAGAGAGGTTCAACAGAAGTGGTTCATCAGACAGCTTGATCTGGCGAGAAAGGTCGGGCTTCCGGTAAATATCCACAGTCGTGATGCGTCGGAAGATACATTTCGTATTATAAAGGAGCACGCATCGGATCTGACCGGAATTATTCACTGTTTTTCCGGTTCAAAAGAGCTGGCGGCTGAGTATGTGAAACTGGGATATTATATCGGAGTCGGTGGTGTCGTCACTTTTAAAAATGGAAAGAAACTAAAAAGTGTCGTGGAAGCAATACCACTGACATCGATTGTACTGGAAACGGATTGCCCGTACCTGGCACCGGAGCCGAACCGCGGCAAGCGAAATGAATCTGCATATATCCAGTATGTGGCAGAGGAGATCGCCCGGCTGAAAGGAATTTCTGTGGAGGAGGTTCTTACACAGACTGAGATAAATGCGAAGCAGGTATATCAGCTGCGGGCATTATCATAAATTAAAAATATGTGAAGTGATATGTCGGAAATTTCATACAATCTTAATAACATTTTTTATCGACATAGTGTATAATATCTTTAATGGCAACAGTGCCGGTACGAGGAGGACAATCCTTCCAGTACCGGCACTTGAGCCAAATGAACATAAATTGCTGTTTGTTCATCTGGCTTATGGTTTGATGGAATGAAGGAGTAATAGAAAGAAGTATGAGTAAACCAACACTTGGAAATCCACAAAATACAATTGAAATATTGCAAAAGTATCATTTTAATTTTCAGAAGAAATTCGGACAGAATTTCCTGATTGACACGCATGTGCTTGAGAAGATTATCAGTGCGGCCGGAATTACAAAAGATGACATGGTTCTGGAGATTGGACCGGGAATCGGTACCATGACCCAATATCTGGCTGAGGCGGCAGGAAAGGTAGCTGCCGTGGAGATTGATAAGAATCTGATCCCGATTTTGGAAGATACCCTCAGCGAGTATGACAATGTCATGGTGATCAATGATGATGTTCTGAAAGTAGATATCCGTGGTCTTGTGGAGAAGGAGAACGGCGGACGTCCGGTGAAGGTGGTTGCGAATCTTCCGTATTACATTACGACTCCGATCATTATGGGGCTGTTCGAAGGAAATGTCCCGGTTGAAAGTATTACGGTCATGGTGCAGAAGGAAGTTGCAGACCGCATGCAGGTAGGACCGGGAACGAAAGATTACGGTGCACTGTCGTTAGCGGTGCAGTTTTATGCAAAACCCCAGATCGTTGCCAATGTTCCGCCAAACTGCTTTATGCCGCGCCCGAATGTCGGCAGTGCAGTGATCCGGCTGACCAGACACGAAGAGGTGCCGGTGCAGGTGGATGATGAAAAACTGATGTTTCACATTATCCGGGCATCATTTAACCAGAGAAGAAAAACACTGGCGAACGGATTGTCGAATGCGCCGCAGGTACATCTTTCCAAGGAAGAGATACAGGAGTGTATCGCAGAACTTGGCGAGCCGCTTACCATCCGGGGGGAGGCACTTACGTTAGAGCAGTTTGCAGCGCTTTCCAATATTATTGGAAACAGACAGAAAAAATAAAGTTGGAAATGAGGAGGAGAAGGCTATGGACGAAAATCAGAACATGAACAATGGACAACAGACTTACGGGGATCAGCAGTATAACAACGGACAGCAGACCTATGGCAATCAGCAGTATAACAATGGACAGCAGACTTACGGGGATCAGCAGTATAATGGAGGACAGCAGACCTATGGCAATCCGCAGTACAGCCAGAATAACTGGACACCACAGGAGCAGCATGGTCCGGTTTCAGATATTTTCTGCTATCTGTTACTGATCGTAATGCCGCTGCGTGAGATCATCAGCATGGTTGCGACATCATCTGTATTTCAGGCAATGACTTATGACAGCATTATGGATGGCAGCTATATGAATGTGATGTACAATGGAAGTTATGTGATATTTTCTCTGCTTAATTATGCATTGCTTGCGGCATTCATTATTTTTGTTGTCATCGACATTGTAAAGATCAACAAGCAGAATTATAAAATACTTGGACTGATCCTGTTTGCAATCTTTTTAAAGCCTGGTTATTATGTATGGCGGGCACATCTTTTAAAACGCAAAATGGCGTTTCCAATCGTGTATACCGTACTTTATGCACTGCTGATCATGGCAGAGATCGGATTTGTAATGATGCAGGCATTTAGTCTGGTAATGAATGTGATGTAAAAAATCTGAATGAGAAGTCTCTCTGTTTCATATATTAAATGGACAGGGAGATTTTTTTATGGGAAAAAGACGAAGAAAACGTGCAGGTTTCTGGCTGAAAGGAATATGTCTGATATTACTGGTGCCGGTTTTTATCACAACACTGATGCAGCGAATGCGCCTGGAAAACCTCATTTATGGAAAGGAAGGGGCGCAGGAAGTACTGAACACAATAGACAGTGTAGAGGGTATGGAGAGGGAAGTCCGGGAGCATCAGGAAAATAAAAAAGATATCTTATCAGGACAGGCAGAGACACAAAGTGGAGACAGTAAGGATGAGGATGAAGAAACTGAGATGAAGGTCTTGCAGATCGTGGCGCAGGAGATCGGGATTGATAAATCAGCGGAAACGATCAAAGCACAATGTGTGATCGCCAGAACGAATCTGTATGATGCCATGCAGGCGGGGACGAAGGAACCGGAGAGCATGCCGCCGGATCAGCAGCAGGAGCTTTGGGGAGAAAATTTTGATAAAAATTATCAGAAACTGAAATCCTGTGTGGAAGCGACGGCGGGGGAGACACTCTTATATAACAGAACTTACATATATGCGGCATATCATGCGATCAGCAGTGGGCGGACACGCAGCATGTCAGAGTTATATGAAGATGCAGACATGCCATATCTTGTTACGGCAGAATGTCATGCGGACACCACGGCGGAAGGTTATCTTTCCGTGTTTTATTATGAAAAAGAGGAGTTCCTGGAAAAATGCCGTGCGGCATATCCTGATGCAGGGCTGACGGAACTGACACAGATTGAGATCGTAAGCCGCGATGCGGCAGAGTATGTGACAAAAATCAAAGTTGCGGGGGAAACATACGATGGAGAGCAGTTCCGCCATGCATTAGAGCTTCCATCTGCCTGCTTTACGATCACGGAAATAGACGATCATGTGCGTATCGTGGCAAGGGGCATGGGACATGGTTTTGGATTAAGCCAGAATACAGCAGAGAAACTTGCAAAAGAGGGATATGGTTATCGGGAGATTCTTGCTTATTTTTATAAGGGAGCAGTGATCGGGCAGGCTGGTAATTTATAGGAAAGAAATAAAAAAATAATCGTATAAACCATCCGGGATGTGGAAACACTATGGTTAAAAATAAATAATGGATGGTGAGAAATAATGAAAAAGAAAGGTTTTTTGGGGTACAGACAATATGTGATTGCGGGGCTGCTGATCGCTTTAGCGGCAGTTGGAACGACTGCGTTATACAGCAGCCGACAGGAAAAGGAACGGGAGCAGATGGAAGCCGAACTTGCAGAAGAAATGCAGAAACAGGCAGATGATATTGCAGCAGAGGAGAGTTCGGAGCAGTCTGCCGAGGCATCTGCACTGGTTCCTCCAAAACAGTCTTTAAATGAAATGGAGAATGAACTGGATGATCCTGCCGTAACGGCGGAACTTGCAGAAGAAAATAATGCAGCGGAAACGGAAGAAACAGAAGCAGCACAGAGCATTCAGACGACAGGCAAAGCACAGACACTTCATTTTTCGGAGGAGCTGCTCTGGCCGATGGAGGGAAACGTGATCATCAATTACAGCATGGATTCCACGGTTTATTTCCCGACGCTTGACCAGTATAAATATAATCCGGCAGTGATCATTGCAGGTGAGGTCAATGATAAAGTCTATGCAGTTGCCAAAGGCCAGATTAAGAGTATTGAAAATGATGAGGTGACAGGCTGTACAGTTACGGTCGATCTGGGTGATGGCTATGAGGCAGTTTACGGACAGTTAAAGGAGCTGAATTTTGCAAAGGGAGATTATGTGGAGGCCGGACATGTATTAGGATATGTTGGAGAGCCGACGAAATACTTCACGGTAGAGGGAAGCAATCTGTATTTTGAACTTGATAAAGATGGCACACCCGTGGATCCGGTAGCATATTTCGAATAAAAGAAAAAGCATTCTTCCTTGAATAAGACACAGTTCTATTTTATAATAAAATGGCATTCTTTTTAGAGAGAAAACGTGAAAAGAAATGTCTGTTGTGGAATGAGAGGAGGCAGTGCACATGGAATACGACGGATATGATGAAATTGTCCGCGCATGGATACAGGGAGTGTACGACAGCCGGGGAAACGATGCAAAACGGACATTGAAGTTGTGTTATGATATTGAACAGTATGCAATGAAAAAAAATGATCCAAAGCTACTTGGATTTGCATACTATTACAGTGCAGAGACTTATTATCTGTTAAATGAAAGTGAAAAGTTTTTTTTCTGCATCAGCAAAGGCGTATCTTATCTGAATGAATCAAATCAGTGGGAACTTGTGGCGCGTGCATATAATCTGATGGCAATTACGGCGATCAATCGGGGAAATGAGCCGATCGCACTTGACTATTATCTGACCGGATTGAATTTCTGTACGAAATATCAGTTAAAACAGGAAGAAACCATGATAGATATAAATCTTGGAAATTTATATTTATCCTGTGGACAATATTTAGAGGCACAGAGATATTTTGAAAATTGTGGACAGCATGTAAAGGATTTTGTGAAAGATGATAAAAATTACCGCCTGATCACCTGTGTTTATATAGGAATGGGAACCGGTTTTTTGTATCGCGATATGCTGGAGCGTGCAGCACATTATGCAGAGCTTGTCTCGGATGAGTGCGCGGGTCGTATTGATGGCATTGAACTGCTCAGTTTTCGCTGTTTTAAGGCGGAGGTATGCCATGCAACCGGAAAGACGGCGGCGCGTGATGAATGCATCCGGTTGATCTGTGAGGAGATCAATGCAGATATTCCGATCATGGATATTTTTAGTGATCTTTATGAATTCAGCCAGCTTTTGCTTGAAATCGGAAATGATGATGCTTTTTTGCGGGTAATGGAAATTTTAGAGCCATTGACATGGCAGTCAAAGATCGTCAATCTTCAGAGGCAGATTATTTCCCTGAAAATTAAGTTTTACCGTATGCATAAGGATAATGATGCATATTTAGAGGCTGCGGGGCAGTACTACGAGTTGTCCGAGATCATGGAAAAAGAAAAACAGCCGATGATCGCAAATATGCTTGATGTGCGGGAATCTTTAGAGCGGGCGAACAAAAAAAGACGCGAGATGGAAGAAGCAAATATACGGCTTCTGGAAAAGTCAGAGACGGATGCACTGACGCGCCTGGCAAACCGGTTCCGCCTTAATGATTATCTGGATCAGGTATTTGAGAAGGCATTATCAGAGCAGACGCCGCTTGCCATGGAGATCCTGGATATCGATTATTTTAAGCAGTATAATGATAACTACGGACATCAGGCAGGGGATGAGTGCATTAAGCGGATCGCAAAGCAGCTTGAGCTGATGCAGAATGATATGATATTCTGTGCGAGATATGGAGGGGATGAGTTTATCATTCTCTATCAGAATATGACGGAGGAAGCGGTCAGACATGCGGCGGAGGGATTGCGGCAGCGGATCATTGATCTTGGAATCCAACATGCATATTCTAAGGCAATGCCTATCGTGACAATCTCACAGGGAATCTGTTATGATATTCCGAAAGATGATACAAAGAGCTGGGATTTTCTGCATGCGGCAGATGCGATGCTTTATCAGGTTAAGAAAAAATCCAGAAATGATCTTGCACTGGGACACTTAGCAGATGTGAGTGACAAATAAAACAGGAAACATTTTATGAATGCGGCATAGAATATAACAGATAGAAACAAAAATCCGCAATCGAGTTTTTCACACGGAAAACCGGAAGTAAAAAGTGATGCAGTAGAATGGATAATATACATGATTGTCGATTGCTTTTAAATAAGAAGTAACACCCAGACCAAAAATCGGCGACGATTTTGTCGAAAGATGAGGTTTGGGGTACATAATTCCCGAAAATCCGCAGCTGATGCGAACTGTTGCGCGGGGGAATTTCTTGACAAAAGTACGGGCACCGTGTTATCATTCAGACTGTTGCGCTTATGGGGGCTGTTGATCAGCCCCTTGTTTTACGCGCGCCAATGGCGCACGTTTCTATAGAAAGGAAATATATGGAAACAGTTAGATTCGATCAGTTAGATTTATATCCGCAGGTATTGCGTGCGATAGCAGAAATGGGATTTGAAGAGGCAACACCGATCCAGAGTCAGGCAATTCCGGTTGTGATGTCCGGTGTGGATGTCATTGGACAGGCACAGACAGGAACCGGAAAGACGGCATCATTTGGAATCCCGGTACTGCATAAAGTAGATCCGAATAATAAAAAAACACAGGTTATCATCTTATCACCGACAAGAGAGCTTGCCATCCAGGTGGCGGATGAGATCCGTAAACTTGCAAAATATATGCACGGTGTAAAGATCCTTCCGGTGTACGGCGGACAGGAGATCAGCCGTCAGATCAAGGCATTGAAGGGTGGGGCACAGATTATTATCGGTACACCGGGACGTGTTATGGATCATCTGCGCAGAAAGACGATCCGCTGTGAGGCAGTGAACACGATCGTACTTGATGAGGCAGACGAGATGTTAAACATGGGATTCCGTGAGGATATTGAGACGATCTTAGAGTATATCCCGGAGGAAGGACGTCAGACGGTGTTATTTTCTGCGACCATGCCAAAGCCGATCTTAGATATCACCAAGAAATACCAGCACGATGCCGTGACGATCAAAGTGGTAAAAAAAGAGCTGACCGTTCCGAATATTGAGCAGTATTACTATGATGTAAAGAGAAAAGACAAGATAGAAGTTTTGACCAGACTCCTTGATTATTATAATCCAAAACTCTCTCTGGTGTTCTGTAACACAAAACGCATGGTGGACGAACTGACCGAGGAACTGCAGGGACGCGGTTATTTTGCAGAGGGACTGCACGGAGATATGAAGCAGACACAGCGTGACCGTGTGATGCGCGGTTTCCGTACCGGAAAAACAGAGATCCTGATCGCGACCGATGTTGCAGCGAGAGGTATCGATGTGGATGATGTGGAAGCAGTATTCAATTATGATATTCCACAGGATGACGAATATTATGTTCATCGTATCGGAAGAACCGGACGTGCCGGAAGAACCGGACGTGCGTTTACTTTCGTCAAAGGCAAAGAAGTATACAAATTAAAAGATATCATGCGTTACTGCAAGACCAAGATCGTTGCAATGCCGATCCCGTCCACGGATGATGTGGCACAGATCAAGGCTGAGAAGGTCATGGAAGAAATCGGAAGAATTATCGACGAGGAAAATTTAAAAGATACGATCGATATCATCGAAAAGCAGATCAATGAATCTGATTATACTGCAATGGACATTGCAGCAGCATTCTTAAAACAGGCGTTGGGACAGATCAATCTTGACAATGACAGAGAGGACTCTTTTGATTTTGACAATACCGGAGCTGAAGAGGGCATGGTGCGTCTGTTTATCAACATCGGTAAAAAAGACCGCGTGAAACCGGGCGATATCTTAGGTGCGGTTGCAGGCGAATCCGGCATGCCGGGTAAACTTGTCGGAGCCATTGATATGTATGATAAATACACATTCGTGGAAGTGCCGAGAGAATACGGAAAAGAAGTTTTAGAAGCCATGAAAAATGCAAAGATCAAAGGCCGCTCCGTCAATATGGAACCGGCAAACCAGAAATAAAAGAGCAGTAAAAAATCCCGTGTGAGGATGATTTTTAAAATCAGTCTCATACGGGATTTTTTTGTAATGTTACTGTCCGATCTTACTGCCCGATCCTGCTCACAATACTCCGGTTGATCTTCATTAAGAAAAATGCAGTTGCACCCACAGATACCAGTTCAGCGATCGGGAATGCCCACCATACCAGATTGACATTGCCGGACTGTGCTAACAGGTATGCTGCCGGAAGCAGGATCACCAACTGCCTTGCAATGGAAATGCACATACTGTAGACTGCTTTTCCAAGTGCCTGGAAAATACTACTGCAGGAGATTCCAAAGCCGGCAAGCAGGAAACTTAAACTGATGATACGCAGCGCAGGGACACCGATGGAGAGCATTGTGTCGGAAGCCTGAAACATGGAGAGAAGCTGCTTTGGAAAGAGCTGGAATAAAAGCAGGCCGACTGCCATGATGCTGACTGCATAAGCGACACAGTGTTTTAAAGTTTTTGTGACACGCTCTTTGTTTCCGGCACCGTAGTTGTATGCCATAACCGGGATGACACCGTTGTTTAAACCAAAAGCCGGCATAAATACGAAGCTCTGCAGTTTAAAGTAAACGCCGAACACTGCGGTTGCCGTGGAGGAAAACGCGATCAGGATACGGTTCATACCGTAGTTCATCACGGAACCGATCGCCTGCATTACAATAGAAGGAACACCGATCACATAAATCTGTCCGATAATATTTTTGTCCGGGCGGAAATGGTGCAGGTCAATCTGTACTTCCTTATTTTTTGTGTGGTTTAAAACAACTGCCAGAATACCGGCAATCATCTGTCCGATGACGGTTGCAGCAGCAGCACCGGAAATGCCCATTTTCGGGAGACCAAACAGACCAAAGATGAGAACCGGATCGAGAGCGATATTGATGATCGCACCGACACCCTGTGTATACATGGTATAAATGGTTTTTCCGGTTGCCTGCAGCATACGCTCAAACATAAGCTGCGTAAAAATACCGAAAGAAAGACAGCAGCAGATCGTCAGATACTGTTTTCCATAAACGATGATCTCTTCAATATCTGTCTGGCTGCGGAAAAACGGTTCTGCAAAAAACAGACCGATGATCAGAAAGAGCAGATAGCTGACAAGAATTAAAAATACAGCATTTTCTGCGACCTTATTTACTTTTTCGGTATCCTTTTCTCCCAGGGAGCGGGCTAAAAGCGCATTTACGCCGACGGCAGTTCCAACACCGACAGCAATCATAAGATTCTGGATCGGGAAAGCCATAGACACTGCGGTCAGGGCATTTTCGCTGATCATGGCAACAAAAATACTGTCGACAATATTGTAGAGAGCCTGAACGAGCATGGAGATCATGATCGGCAGGGACATTGAGATAATGAGTTTGTCAATCGGCATGACACCCATTTTATTTTCTTCCATAAATCCTCCTTTGTTTAACCTTTGTGTAAAAAATTCCATAATTTACTCCCGGAAAATAAAAACTTCCGGGAGCGCTACCTTCCTATATTAGCATTCCTTTTATCCGAATACAAGGTACAACTTCATCAAATCTTAATGTTTTGACTGATTGGAAATTCATAATTATTCCGTTACAATAAAAGCATGATCATAAAGAGACAGGTTTATGTAAAAATCTATCGAAAACCTGTGGAAAAGGGGAAAACATGTACAGTATACTGGTGTGCGACGATGAGAAAGACATTGTTTCAGCATTAAAAATCTATCTGATGGCGGACGGTTATCAGGTATTTGAGGCATATAACGGAAAAGAGGCGCTTGAGGTGTTAAAGGAACAGGATATTCATCTGGTACTGATGGATATTATGATGCCGGAGATGGATGGGATTGCAGCGATGGTGAAAATCCGTGAGACGAGCAATGTTCCGGTTATTTTACTGACAGCAAAAAGTGAGGATACAGATAAAGTGTTAGGACTGACTGTCGGGGCGGACGATTATATCACCAAACCGTTTAATCCGATTGAAGTGCAGGCGCGCGTCAAATCACAGCTCAGACGCTATATGCAGCTCGGAGGCGGAGCTATCAGAAAAGATGTTCTCTCGATCGGCGGGATCGAACTTGACGACCGCAGCAAAGAGGTGTCGCTTGACGGCGAAAAGATTTCTCTGACACGCACGGAATACGATATTTTAAAACTTCTGATGGAGCATCCCGGAGAGGTGTTTTCCCCGAACCAGATTTACGAACAGGTATGGCAGGATAATCCCTACGGAACGGAGAATACGGTGGCGGTACATATCAGGCATCTGCGGGAAAAAGTGGAGTATAACCCGGCAGAACCGCGGTATTTGAAAGTTGTGTGGGGACGCGGTTATAAAATGGAAGGACAGGTGTGAGAAAAGTGAAAAATTGGAGAGGATCGACAGCGGCAAAGATCATTGCCTGGATCGCGCTCAGTGCCAGTGCACTGTGTTTTGTGTTCAGCGCGGTGGGTGTGATCTTTATGTTTGATGAAGGAATCTATAGAAATTCAAAGGATGAAACAAGAAAGCAGTGGTTTGAAAATGTTTCCTATGAATATGGTCTGTCCGCGGTGGATGATGTAAGGCGGGAACAGCCGGCAGGTTCTGTAGAAAGCAAATATTTTAAATATGGTATTATCAAAGCAGACAGTCTCGAGGGGATTGACCTGAATGATGAAAAATCGTATGCGGAACGCAACTTTTCGGATAAGATCAGTCTGGAAGATGTGTATACAAACAGTGTGGAATTATCGGACGAAGATCAGATTGTATACACAAATGGAAATTTCCTGACCGGCGGCGGTGTGCAGCTCATGTATTCTGGGGATAATTCGTGGGTGAGCGTTTATGCGGACCGGGTCTGCTATGATGAGGCAAAAGGTGTTTTTGTTTATCTGGCGGGAAATGAGTATTATCCGGTGCAGACGATTGAGACGGACATAGACGGATATGGAAGCGCAGTTTTTACTTATGATACCGAGAGAAAAATGTATCTGTTTGAACACACAGACGGGACAGGAGATGCTGCTTCTGCGGAAAGAACGGTTACAGATGAGACATTGACCGATGCTGTTTCTGTGGAAAGAATGGCTGCAGATGTGGCATTGACCGATGCTGCGGACGGGGATACAGTAGCAGAATCAACCGAAGAGCCACTGACGGATGTCACAGACAGCGGCATGGATGATATTGCAAATGGAGAATACGTCACGTTTGACATGTTTGATGGCACGCGCATGGATGTAAATCACTGGGGAAATGTGTTATTAGACGGAGTCCGGGAGATATCCATGGATGAGATCGACCGGGTGGACTCATCTGAAAAAAACAAAGAAGATGCCAGCGTTTCGTATACAACACACGAGGATTATTATCTTGACAGCAACTATACACTCTGGGTAAACATGGGGAACACATCACCGAAAACCACTTATCAGATGGTTGTGATCCTGCCGCAGAATGTTGGGACAGACTGGAACAGTACGGACTTGTACGTACAGGCAAATACCCTGCTGAATTTTGTATACAGCATGCGTTACACGGCGCTAGTCACAATGTTTGTAAGTTTTATCATCGGAGCAGCAGCCTTTGTATTTCTGATGTGTGCGGCGGGGCACCGGAATGGAACGGATGAGATCGTTACGACTGTCTGGGATCATCTGTGGCTGGATGTTTTTGCAGTGGGGGCTGTGCTGGCAGAGGTATTTGTTTTCTATGTGGCAGCGATATTCCTGATAAATGTCGATGTTGCGTATCTGCCGTTTATCTTATTTGTTACTGCAGTTGCAACCCTTTGCATGGGATGGCTGTTGTTACTGTTTTTATTAAGTTTTTCCGTGCGGGTAAAATTGGGAAAATGGTGGAGACATACCCTGTGTTACCAGCTTTTCCGTAAAATCGGACAGTTCGCCCGGATGATCTGGGAAAATATCGGGTTTCTCTGGAAAGTGATCCTGGTCATGCTGGTACTTGCATTTTTTGAGGGCATAGGGGTATTGATGTTTTTTAATTCAGACATAGCCCTTTTACTCTGGCTGTTAGAAAAACTGGTTTTATATCCGCTGGTCCTGTGGTACTGTGTGCAGTTGAACCAGTTAAAGAACGGAACGGAAAAAATTGCAGGCGGTGAGCCGGGCTATCAGATCAGTACAAAGCGTATGACCGGTATATTTAAGGAACAGGGAGAACAGATCAACCATATCAGCGACGGCATGACACATGCGATCGAAGAGCGGATGAAGAGTGAACGTTTCAAGACAGAACTGATCACGAACGTGTCCCATGACATTAAGACTCCACTGACATCGATCATCAACTATGTGGATCTGCTGGAAAAAGAAGAACTGCACAACGAGACAGCGCAGGAGTATTTAGAGGTGTTAGAGCGTCAGTCGAGCCGCTTGAAAAAGCTGATCGAAGACCTGATCGAGGCGTCCAAAGCATCAACCGGAAATCTTCCGGTACATTTAGAGCGGTTAGAAGCCGGGATATTCATGACGCAGACGGTCGGGGAATTTGAGGAAAAGACAAAAGCGGCAGGACTTGATCTTGTGATCGAGAAGCCGGAGACGCCGGTCTATATCATGGCGGACAGCAGACATTTCTGGCGTGTGATCGATAATCTGATGAATAATATCTGCAAATATGCCCAGAGTGGGACGCGTGTCTACATCAATCTTGAAGTAAAAGAGGCACAGGTGTCTATCACCTTCCGCAATACGTCAAAATACCCGCTCAATATCAGCAGTGATGAACTGATGGAACGTTTTGTGCGGGGCGATGCATCCAGAAATACGGAAGGAAGCGGACTCGGACTTTCTATCGCAAACAGCCTGATGGATCTTATGGGTGGTACATTCCGTCTGTATGTGGACGGAGATCTGTTTAAGGTCGTGCTCGGGTTTGCCGAGACAGCAGAGAAAGAAACAAAAGAAAAAATCGAAGAACTGTAATTGTTGGAAGTTGCACTACAGGTGTGAACAATAGCCCAAAAGCATGGTTGTCCAGAGGGATGCCATGCTTTTTTCATTCATAGGAAATTACGTCCTATGAATGAAAAAGCCCTCCGGGCGGGA
>ENA-OURZ01003312-OURZ01003312.1-human-gut-metagenome-genome-assembly--contig:-NODE-3312-length-13663-cov-4.235303_pt1 | contig 13663 bp, 12 predicted proteins | sample MGYA00242073_ERZ509195 | MGnify/ENA primary metagenome ERZ509195 (study PRJEB26280, sample SAMEA2338837) | human gut metagenome | biome: human gut; feature: human-associated habitat; material: faeces...
ATAACCTCTTGTGTGAGCAAGCTCCCACCGAGGTATTCCGTTCTATTTTTGCATGACTCGTAACTTTCAATTTAGTTCTTAAAGCTATGGATGGGGGCAGGGATGCGTCCGCCGCGGTTGACAAAAGCATCACAGGAGAAGGTGTTCACAGGCATGATGGGCGCGTAGCCTAACAGGCCTCCGAATTCTACGGTCTCTCCCACTCCTTTTCCGATGACGGGAATGATTCTCACGGCAGTGGTCTTCTGGTTCACCATTCCGATAGCCATCTCATCCGCAATGATACCGGAGATAGTAGTTGCCTTGGTGTCTCCGGGGATGGCGATCATGTCCAATCCAACGGAGCAGACACAGGTCATTGCTTCCAGTTTTTCAATGGTAAGAGCTCCCGCATTGACAGCATCGATCATACCCTGATCTTCACTGACGGGAATGAACGCTCCGCTTAAACCGCCGACATAAGAGGATGCCATAACACCGCCTTTTTTCACCTGATCATTTAACAGAGCAAGGGCTGCGGTGGTTCCGGGTGCTCCGGCACGCTCCAGACCGATCTCACAGAGAATATCCGCTACACTGTCGCCGATAGCCGGGGTCGGTGCCAGGGACAGATCCACGATTCCGAAAGGAACATTTAACATCCGGGATGCTTCCTGTGCTACCAGCTGTCCCACTCGGGTTACTTTGAAGGCAGTCTTTTTAATGGTCTCACAGAGAACCTCAAAATTCTCTCCGCGCACCTTCTCTAATGCAGTTTTGACAACACCGGGACCGCTGACACCGACATTAATGATCTTGTCCGCTTCGGTCACACCATGGAATGCACCTGCCATAAAGGGATTGTCATCCGGTGCATTACAGAACACAACTAGTTTTGCACAACCCAGGGAATCATCTTCCTTGGTATACTCAGCGGTTTCCTTCACCATCTCTCCCATAAGCTTGACTGCATCCATATTGATGCCTGTCTTGGTGGAGCCCAGGTTCACAGAGCTGCACACACGCTCTGTGGTGGACAGCGCAAGAGGAATGGAACGGATCAGCAGCTCGTCTGCCGGAGTCATTCCCTTGCTTACCAGTGCAGAATATCCGCCAAGGAAATTCACACCCACTTCATGTGCTACTTTATCCAGGGTCTTTGCAATGCTTGCGAAATCCTCGATGGTGTGGCATGCGGCGCCGCCGATCAGCGCAATGGGTGTTACGGAAATTCTCTTATTTACAATAGGAATACCAAATTCTCTGGAGATCTCTTCTCCGGTCTTCACCAGATCCTTGGCTGCTTCGTAAATTTTGTTATAAATTTTCTCGTTTAATCTGTCCAGATCGGAATCGATACAGTCTAACAGACTGATTCCCAGTGTGATAGTACGCACATCCAGGTTCTCTTCCTCAATCATTTTGTTCGTCTCGGTTACTTCATATAAATTGATCATTACAGCTCCTATCTGCCCCTTCGGGTCTTTATGATTTATCGTGGGGCATTAGATGCGGTGCATCTTGTCAAAGATCTCTTCCTTCTGGCATTTGATCACTACACCGATCTCTTCTCCGAGAGCAGACAGTTCATCTGCCATATCACCAAAAGGCTTCTGCATCTGATTGGTGTCAACGATCATCATCATATTGAAATATCCCTGTACGATGGTCTGGGAAATATCCAGGATATTGATGCCGTTCTCCGCAAGATAGGTACATACCTTTGCGATAATGCCTACTGTGTCCTTACCAACTACCGTAATAATTGTTTTTTTCATAATCGCCCTCATTTTCCGCATGTTTTCATGCTATTATTTCTATCTATATTTCTATCTATTAAACTACACTTTGTTACATTTTGCAACCTTATGTTCATTCGCTGAACGCCAATCTATGAGCAAAGTGAGTCACGAAGTGCGTAAAACGTGCTGACGCGACTTTGCAAATAGCGCGGTCTGAAACATAATTAAGCAATATTGATGACCGGAGATACATTACTCCTGTCCGCCACCATCATTCGGAAGTCCTCCGCCCGATAAGGATTCTCTCCCATGGTGATCTCCATGCGGACCGCCTCATAGGCCAGCTCGGGAAGATTATTTTCCTTGCTCAGATGCCCTAACACAATAGCCTGTAATTTATCATGTAAAATACGACAAAGAAGCTTTCCGGAATTTTCATTGGAAAGGTGCCCTCTCTCCCCTAAGATTCTCTGTTTTAAATAATAAGGATAAGGACCTACCTGCAACATCTTCACATCGTGATTAGCTTCTACAAGCAAAGCATCCATCCCCTTCAGGCACTCCACAGTGTAATCGTTATACACGCCCAGATCCGTACAGATTCCGACTTTTTTATTCCCATATGCAATGCGATACCCTACAGGCTGTGCCGCATCATGTGAAATCTTCATGGGATTCACGGTCAGATCCTTGATGGTCAGTTTCACATCTTCCTTCACCTCACGGAACAGTTCCGGATCGATCTTCCCAAGATTTCCCATCTTCTGAATCTCTTCCAAAGTCCCGGGAGTAGCATAGATGGGCACATCGTATTTTCTGGCCATGACACCTAAGCCAGCCACATGATCCATATGTTCATGAGTCACCAGGATACCGTCTAAGTCTCTGCCGGTCAGTCCCAGACTGTTCAATCCGGCCTCCGCTTTTTTCCCGCTGATTCCCACATCCACCAGCAGATGCGTGGCTTCGGAACCCACATAAATACAATTGCCGCTGCTGCCGCTGGCAATACTGCATAATCTCATAATTTTACTAATCTCTTTTCTATCGCATTATTATTTCAAATTTTTCCAGTAGATCTCGATCACATCACCCTCAGTCAGTGTCTCCATATACTGTGCCGGACGGCCATTCAGATTTGTCACAATGGATCTTCCTGCGGACGCAGCGGAGCCCAAATCAAAATCAATATAATCAAACACATCCACAAATACATAGGAAGCTTTTCCCTGCATGGTAATAGGCGTATGATTTACGATTACAGTCAGGGGATGCGGAAGCTGCGGCACCGTAGGTGTTTCCTGCACAGTCTGCGCCCCGGGCTCGTTTTTTCCCTCATCTGTCTGTGCTTCTGCTACCGTATTCTTCGGTTTTTCCACCGGATCCGGAACCGTAACACTCTCCTCCAGCAACGGATTCTCCATATCCCAACTAACCGTAAAATGTTCATACACTCTGGTCTCCGGCTGTGCCGCTGTATCATTGACTTTGATACCTGTCCCCAGTGGTACATCCAGGAATTCCGCAATTTCTTTTACGGTATAGGAATTGCGAATCTGGATATCATCTTTCTGACAAATATGATAAAATTCATTCTCTCTGCGGCCATTGATATCTGCCGTTCTGGGCAGACTGATCTGTCTGCCGTTAACGTACACCGCCAGGGCATCTCCCATCTCCGGAAGACTTCCCAGTTCCATGACCGCTGCCACACCTTCCGTGGATGGCGTTATCACAATGTGATCCCCATTATGTACCTGCGTATACATATCCGCTTCTTCGTCATTGACGCGGATGACTGCTGCCTCTCCCTGTTCCCCCCTTACCATGCGGCTCTTACCGTTTACGGTAAATAAAAGAGCCTCTCCTCTTCTGGGGAACAGTTGATCATTGGGGAACTGCATCTGCATGGCCGCATCCGTCACGGACAACTTTCCATTATCATACAGCTTTACTCTTTCCCCATTGAATTCTACGAAAATAAAATTATTGCTCTGCACATAGTAGCTCAGGCAGATTCCGATCGGGGTTACCATCATGGCATCTTTTCTGGCATTTTCCAGTTCGAACACAATCGTCTGCATGACCTCCTGTCCACGGATTGCCACACGTTCCTTCACAATACCCAGCTTCGCCGCCAGCTTTTCCGTATAACCCGGCACCATTCCGCCACCGCCTACTACGAACACAGCGCTGACCGGTTTGTCTCCGTTTAACTCCTTTATCGTATCGGATACCATCTGCGTCATACGCTCAATCTCAGGATCCAGAAGCTCCAGTACCTCACCGGCGGTAATCGTCTGGGGCAGACCCATGATGTCTTCATATTCAATGATCTCCTGGGTCCTGCATTTTCTCTTGATCTGTTCCGCAGTCTCAAATTCTACCAGGCAATGTTGTACCAGGATATCCGTCAGGCTGTCCCCGGCTACGGGAATCATTCCATACGCGGTTATGGTACCTTCTTTGGTAATGGAAATATCGCTGGTTCCCGCGCCGACATCCACCAGTGCCATATTTAACATCCGGAACTTTTCCGGGATAGCCACCTGAATGGCCGCAATAGGCTCCAGTGTCAGATTTGCCACATGTAAACCTGCAAGTTCCACTGCCTTGTACAGTCCGTCCACTACATCATCCGGCAAAAAGGTAGCAATCAGATCCACCGCAATACTTTTGGCCTTATGTCCTTCCAGATTTCCCATCTGGTAACCGTTCATATAATACCGCATAGGTGTATAACCCACGCAATAAAATTTCATATCTGTGTCCGTATTACTGTTTTGGAATTCCTCATAGGCTTTTTCGACACCCATGGTACACAGAGAATAAACATCTTCCTGCATGATTTCCCGATCATTTTCAAACGTATGCTCCACATAGGTCGTAACCGTACGCAGTACACGGCCTGCTGCCGCAATACAGACATCCGTCAGTTCTCTCCCCAGATCTTCCTCCAGCTGTTCCTTTACCTGAGAAATCGTCTCACCAACCTTGCCGATATCATGAATCTGTCCATCCAGCATGGCTCTCGTCTCATGCTCTTTGGAACGCTGTGCAAGCACATGGAACTTTCCGCCGTTTAAGTATCCCACCGTACCTACGATACTTCTGGTCCCAATGTCCAGTCCGAATATCAACTGTCCCTGTTTTTCTTTTACTCCCTCCATGTATATGCCTCCAGTTTCTGTCTGATCTGTCTGTAACTGTTCTCCAGACTGTCGCTGTTATCTATGACGAAATCACAATGTTTCCGGAATTCATTCTCCGACAGCTGCGAAGACATGATCCTATCGATCTTCTCCGGTGTGTATCCACGACTTACAGACAGACGTTTTCTGCGTACCTCTTCCCTGGCATAAATATACCACATCTCATCCACGACTTCACCGAAACCGTTCTCGATCAGAAGGGCTGCCTCGACGAAAAACAATTCCACATCTCCCTTAGCACGCGCCTCCGCCGGTCAACCAGATATTTTTTCACCGCCGGGTGAATGATCTGATTTACTTTTTCCAACAATGCGGGATCCGCAAAAATCTTGGCTGCCATAGAGGGTTTATCAATCTGCCCATCCGCACGCAGAATGTCTCTGCCCAGCAATTCCACCAGTGCCTGATACCCTTCCGTTCCCGGTTCTTTTACTTTATGTCCGATATCATCTGCCAGATAGATCTCGCATTTGTAATGCTGACCGATGTATTTTAAAATTTCCGTTTTTCCGGCACCCACGCCGCCGGTAATTCCTATAAAACGCATTTATTTTGCCTCGTACCAGTCTTTTCCCGTGTGCAGATCGATCTCCAGCGTAACCGCCAGATCTGCCGCAGATTTCATGTTCTCTGTAAGGATCTCCCGAACCCTTGCTTCTTCTTCCAGTGCTGTCTCGATCAGAAGTTCATCATGCACCTGTAAAATCAGTCGTGACTTTAATCCTTCCTCTTTCAGCGCTTTCCATACTTTGATCATGGCGATCTTGATAATATCCGCCGCGGTTCCCTGAATGGGTGCGTTCATTGCCACACGTTCTCCAAAAGATCTCTGCATGAAATTAGACGATGACAATTCCGGAATCGGTCTTCTCCTGCCGAACATCGTTTCCGTGTAGCCTTTATTCTTCGCATCCGCCACCAGTTTATCTATAAATTCCTTCACCTTGGGATAGGTTTCAAAATACTGTTCAATATACTGCGCCGCTTCTTTTTTGCTGATGCTGAGATCCTGGCTCAGTCCAAAGGAACTGATGCCGTAGACAATACCGAAATTTACAGCCTTGGCATTACGTCTCTGCAGATCCGTAACCTCTTCGAAAGGAGTATGGAATACCTTGGATGCTGTGATCCGGTGAATATCCTCTTCCTGTCTGTAGGCATCGATCAGCTGCTCATCTCCGGACATATGGGCCAGTACACGCAATTCGATCTGCGAATAATCCGCATCCATGAATTCATATCCCTCCCTGGGGACAAATACCTTGCGGATCTTTCTGCCCAGTTCCATACGCATGGGAATGTTCTGCAGATTCGGTTCTGTGGAGCTGATCCGCCCCGTGGCTGTAATGGTCTGATTGAAGTTCGTATGAATTCTTCCATCCGCCTCGATAAAAGCTGCCAGCCCATCCGCATAGGTTGATTTCAGTTTTGTAAGTCCTCTGTACTCCAGAATATCCCGCACAATCGGATAATCCGCAGACAACTTCTCCAACACATCCGCTGCGGTAGAATAACCGGTCTTCGTCTTTTTCCCGCCCGGGATCTGCATCGTCTCGAACAGTACCTCACCTAATTGTTTGGGGGAATTAATATTAAAATCAACTCCAGCCTGTTCGTGTATTGCATGCTCCAGTTCTTCAATCCGGGCAACCAGCGCATCACCGTAAGATTTCAATTCCTCTCTTCTGACAGCCACGCCTTCCTTCTGCATATCGTAGAGTACCAGCGACAGAGGCATTTCCATCTCATTCATGAGCCGCTTCATGCCTGCTGCCTCCAGCTTGTCCTCGAGCACTTTCCTGCACTTTACGGATACCCAGGCCCCATAACAGGTATATTCCGCGGCTTTTTCTCTCTCTTCCGAAAGCAATGTCCGGAAGGATCTCTTTCCAAATACTTCCGCCTTTCCCTGGATCATGATCCCCAGATGCTCTGAAGCAATGGACTCCGGATCATAATCATTTTTCAGAGGATTCAATAGATAGGCAGCTATGAGAATGTCAAAATATTGTTCGGTACCGCTGTGGTCCAGATAATCGTACTGACGCTTTACATCAAATGTAACAATCCGGAGTCCTTTCACGGAAGAAAGTTCCTGCAAGGCTGCCGTGATCTCTGCCGTTTCATCCACCGTCTGTTTCACCTCTTCAAACAGGCCCAACTGACCCTCCGGTTCCTGCTCCCGCTTCAACGCATAAAATACCGTTTCCGCATCCGGCACAGAGACTGCCGCTCCCAGCAGTTCTTCCTTCTTTGTATTGGATCCCACCGCCGGTTCCGTGATCAGCCACAGACCGATTTCTTTTTGTTTCTTGGCCTTTTTTAAAAAATCCAGGAATTCTTTTTTCTCCTCAATGATCCGAAAGTTCTCTGTGATTTTTGTGTCTGTGGCAGCAGCATTCTTCTCGAATCTGCCGAGCAGATTCTTAAATTCCAGACGCTTGCACAGGGTATACGCTTCCGGTGTATAGAATCCTTCGGCTTTTGCCTGATCGTAATCCAATTGCAGATCACAATCTGTCTTGATCGTAGCCAGTGTCTTACTCAGTTCTGCCAGATCCTTGTGTTCTATCAGCGACTCCCGAATACTTTTTTTCGAGATTTCCTCTACGTGGGAATAAATATTATCCAACGAGCCATATTCCGCCATCAGCGCATGGGCTGTCTTCTCTCCCACCTTGGGCACACCCGGTATATTATCCGCCGTATCCCCCATCAACGCTTTCAGTTCAATAAACTGCAACGGAGTCACCTGATAGGCTGCCTGAACATCCGCAGCATAATAATCCTCAATTTCCGTTCTTCCCTGTTTTGTCTTCGGAATGCGGATCTTGATATGATCCGTGGCGATCTGCAACAGATCCCTGTCACCGGATACCAGCGATACTTCCATTCCCTCCTGCTCTGCTTTCTTTGCAAGGGTTCCCAGAATATCATCCGCTTCCAATCCAGCCTGCTCCATGATGGTAATATGCATGGCCTTCAGGACTTCCTTCATGACCGGCACCTGCTGTCTTAATTCCTCCGGCATGGGTTTTCTCGTGCCCTTATACGCCTGATACATCTGATGACGAAAAGTCGGTGCATGAACATCAAATGCCACTGCCAGGTAATCCGGCTTTTCCTCTTCCAGAATTTTAAACATAATATTCAAAAAACCATAGATGGCATTTGTATGCAGCCCTTCCGCATTACTCAGATCCGGAACTCCGTAAAATGCCCGGTTCAATATACTGTGTCCATCGATCAATACCAGTTTCTGACTCATCATCTAATCTGTCCTATCCTGTTTCTGCTATTAAATACAATTACACGCTACGAGATGATCCATCCTAGAAATCCCAGGAGAAAAATCACCGTGATCACTTCCAGTACGGCTCCTGCCTTCAAAAAAGACATATGAATCTTCACCTTGCGCTTTGCCTCCGTCAGGCGAATCTCCAGTTCTCTCTGCAGGTCAAAAGCATCACCGTCTTCCAGACGCTGCATACCTTCCGTCACCAGGAACTGAATCACCAGTTCTTCCTTACATCCGGGACATTCCTGCATATGTTCTCCAAACTCCTGTAACGTCAGGAAATCAAGTTTCCCGGCTATAAATTCAGGAATATTTTTTTCAAATTCTTTGCAATTCATGCTTCCACCCTGTTTGCTTCCATCACTATAGGTCGTATTCCCCTATACCCATACACATCTACTATACAACATCTTGTGGAAAAAGACTAGAAAAATAGTATCCATATTTGGGAAAAAAACTCTTGTCAAGCTTTTCAATCTATGTTAAGATAAATTCCGTTGTGAGTGTTTGATTAGCCGGCGTGTCGGAATGGCAGACGAGGCAGACTCAAAATCTGTTGGTGGCAACACCGTATGGGTTCAAGTCCCATTGCCGGCAGTAGGCGCAGAGCTTAAGGTTCTGCGCTTTCTTTTTCCCTTTTTATACTCGAATCCCATTTCCTGCTTTTTCCATTTTATTGCCAATCATCTCCTATGGATAAATTGTTACAAAATTGTTACAATTCATTTGTGCTTAGCTAACACAGACGTAACCGGACACCATGCAACAGGAAAAGGAGGAAGAAAGTATGTGTTTCAGATTCATTAACTGTTCTCAGTGGTTGAATGCATTTTGCGGCTACTTTAATTTCGGCTGCTAATATTGTTTTCGATGAATAGAGCGTGACTCTGTCGCGCACACTGTAAAAAGGCTCTCCCTCCCGGGATGAGCCTTTTGATTTCTATACAATTTATGAAAATTATACGTTTTTACCGATAGTCATAACGGATGGTAATGTCATTGTCACATACCCTTACTTCCGCAAGGCTTCCTGTCACAATAGGCATCATCGGTGCCAGATGTCCCAGATCCACATCCATGATCACAGGAACATTCTTCTCACCAGCTACAGAGAGGATCGCCTGATACTGATCCAGTCCCATCATCTCCTGTCCAAAACACAAGGGTCTGCCGATCAGGAAGCCTTTGACATACCGGAACCACCCGGCTTCTTCCATCTGCCACATGGCTCTGCGGATTGCAAAAACATTCAGATCACAGGCTTCTAAGAACCAGATGATTCCGTCCTCTTTATATTTTTCCAGAAAATCTCCTGTTTTATCAAACCGGGTGCCCAATAAATTCACCAGACAATCCATGCATCCACCTAAAAGTCTTCCGGAAAATTGAATTTTCTGTCCGGCTTCTGCTGCCTGTCTGCCCAAAAAGCTTTTCAATACTCTTGGTTCTGTCGTGTTGTAGGGTAATAGCGGATGTTCCTCGTTTTTCAGAGATTCCTTTTCCCACTTGTCGTAACCGTGTACTTCCTTCGTCTCTCCCTTCAACAGGCCGAATGCATCCGTTAACGACAAATGCCAGGGTTCCATACCGAATGCCGCTGCGCAGGGTCCATAAACAGATGCCGTGTCACAGATGGTTGCCAGCAGATAGGTCATGTTAGTATTGTCGGAATATCCCAGATACCACTTGGGTTCTGCCGCCTTCAGGCGTTCAAAATCCACATGACTCATAGTCTCACACATCAGTTCGCCGCCTCCGCAGGAGATCAGACAGTCGTTTTCTCTGCTACAATAATACTCGGTCAGTTCCTGACCGCATTTTTCCGGTGTATTACTGATACCGATCCCCTCTCCCGCATAGCAGTTGGGTCCCAGTTGTAATTGGTAACCCATTTCACGGAACTTTTTCTGTGCATTACCAAAGGCACTGTAATAAGGTTCTATCTGACAGCCAAAAGAAGGGGCCACGAATCCGATGGTCCCTCCCTGCTGTATATTTTTCGGATATCTCATTGCTTCGTATCCTCCTGTATATACTATGCATAAACGATTACTTCGTACTCTGCACTCCCGAAATTGCAATGACCATTCGCATTCCGGGATATCGCCCTCCTATGGGTAAGAGTTATGCGTCAAAGTCAATCTTGTTATAAATATCGAAGCAGTCAAACGTTGCGAAATAATCTCTCGGTGTCTCAGCACGGCGGATCATTTCCACACTGCCATCTTCTTTTAACAGAAGTTCCGCAGACTTCAACTTACCATTGTAGTTATATCCCATAGCAAACCCATGTGCGCCGGTATCGTGAATTGCGATATAGTCACCGATGTCAATCTTCGGCAGCATCCGGTCAATGGCAAATTTGTCGTTGTTCTCACACAAAGAACCGGTCACGTCATACTTATGATTGCAGGGTTCGTTCTCCTTGCCCAGTACGGTGATGTGATGGTACGCACCATACATGGCAGGACGCATCAGGTTCACAGCGCAGGCATCCACACCGATGTATTCCTTGTGTGTGTGCTTCTCATGGATGACCTGGGTTACAAGATGTCCGTAAGGTGCCATCATGTAGCGGCCAAGCTCCGTATAAATTGCAACATCACCCATACCGGCAGGTACCAGAACCTCCTCGTATACCTTGCGCACGCCTTCGCCGATGGCCCGGATATCGTTAGGCTCCTGATCCGGACGATATGGAATTCCGATACCACCGGACAGATTGATGAAGGTGATATGCGCACCGGTCTCTTCTTTCAGCTTCACTGCCAATTCGAACAGTTCTCTCGCCAGTGTGGGATAATAGTCATTTGTTACCGTATTGCTGGCAAGGAAGGAATGAATACCGAAATTCTCCACACCCTTTGCCTTCAGGATCTTATATCCCTCAAACATCTGCTCCGTGGTAAAGCCGTACTTGGCATCTCCCGGATTGTCCATGATGTTATTACTGATGGAAAAATATCCGCCGGGATTGTAACGGCAGCTTAAGGTCTTGGGCAGATAACCGATGGTCTTCTCCAGGAAATCGATATGGGTGATGTCGTCGAGATTAATGGTAGCACCGATTTTTGCCGCATATTCAAATTCATGGGCCGGAGTATCATTGGATGAGAACATAATGTCCTCTCCCTTTACACCCATAGCATTGCTCAGCATCAGCTCTGTCAGAGAGGAGCAGTCACATCCGCAGCCATATTCTCTCAAAATATTGATCAGGAACGGGTTGGGAGTCGCCTTCACGGCAAAAAACTCCTTGTACCCCTTATTCCATGCAAATGCCTCTTTCAGTGCTTTTGCATTCTCACGAATTCCTTTTTCATCATAGATATGAAACGGGGTGGGATATTTTTCTACGATCTTTTCGATCATTTCTTTGGTAACAAATGCCTTTTTTTCCATAAGTATCTCCTCTAAGTCTATATTTATTACAATAAAGTACTTCTCATCTCTTCCGGAGTCAGAGTACTTAAGTATGCGGGAGCAACATCAAATACGGTCTTGCAGCCCTTCTGACCTTCCTGGTTCATACGATAGGCTGCTCTTGCATAAGCAGTCAGTACACAGGAAGTAAATTCCGGATTAGAATCCAGCTTTAAGCTGTATTCGATCACATGATCATGCTCACCGTTTAAGCCGGTCTTGCCGGTACGCAATACGAATCCGCCATGAGGAATCCCTGCATGATCTCTCTGCAGCTCTTCCTCTGTGATGAAATGTACCGTGGTATCATAGTCTGCAAAATAGTTGGGCATAGTCTTGATCTGCTCTTCAATCTGTGCCTTGTCTGCGCCCTCTTCTGCTACCACAAAACACTCTCTGGTGTGCTTCTGTCTGGTGGTCAATACTGGATTTTCACAATTCCTGACAGCTTCCAATGCGGCTTCTACAGGAATGGTGTACTGCTTGGCGTCCTTAACCCCGGGGATACGGCGGATAGCGTCGGAATGTCCCTGGCTGACACCCTTCCCCCAAAAAGTATAGTCACTGCCGTCTCTTAAAATGGCATTGGCATACAGTCTGTTCAGAGAAAACATACCGGGATCCCAGCCTACGGAGATCATAGCTACCTTGCCACCTTCCTTAGCAGCAGTATCTACCTGTGCAAAATGCTCGGGAATCTTCGCATGGGTATCAAAGCTGTCCACCACATTAAAATACTTTGCATACTCTGCGGTCTGCTTCGGCAGATCGGTTGCGGAACCTCCGCACAGTACCAGTACATCGATCTGGTCCTGCATGGACAGTAACTGATCTACATTGTATACCTTTACATCTGTTAAAGTCTTCACTGTAGCAGGATCTCTTCTGGTGAATACTGCCACCAGCTCCATGTCATCGTTCTGATTTACCGCACATTCCATTCCTCTTCCTAAATTACCATAACCTAAAATTGCAACTCTGATACTCATTTTCTATCCCTTTCTTTTTATAAATTATTTGCATATGGAAACACCATTTCCATTCTTCCACAACAGAAAAAGTGTTGTAAGCTTTATTCATTCCGGGCAATTCTGATCAGGGCGATCTCGTTGCGCATGGCGTCCTTGAAAACTCTGACAAAATTCTTCTGACCGCTGTAGAGACAGGCATCATCACTCTTCCCGGTCACCGTACCGGTAAGAATATACTCGGAATCTATAATAAGACGGATTTGATCTGACCGCTGTTCCTCTTCCTCCGGCTCTCTGAAATGCTCCGGTACACGGTATTGTATGATACCGTCACGTAATTCTTCGTCTTTGGAAAAAAGTTCTTTATTATCCTCTGAGATCAGGACTACTTTTTTCCCTGCCTTCACCAGTTCCCGGATTTCCTCTGTCCATTCTTCCAAAAAAGCTCCTGTTGCGGAAAAATAAATCCGCATTTCCGCTCCGAGAATCATATGCCGGATTTTATCACAGATGTGCTCATATCCTTCAATGGTTATGTACCCTTCCCGGGGGAGAGACTTTTTCGGGCCGTCGGCCACCAGTCGCTCCTTTACTTTCATCAGATACCGGACCCTGTTATCACAAAATTCGGGGAGTGCCACAGCCAGATATTTGGAAGAGGTCCCTTCCATCACGTAAGCAGCACCATGCTCCACCAGAGATGCCAGTCCGTTATACACATTGGACCTGGATATTCCGGTCAGCTTCGCCACCTCATATCCTGTTAATTCCTCATTTTTCAGAAGACACAGGTATATTGCAGCTTCCTGCCTGCTCAGTCCAAACAGAGTAAGTTGTTCTATGATTGCCGCTTCTTCCATGAGCCCTCCATTAGTAGTTCTTTACAGGAACACTATAGTAAGGAATTCTTGTTTTGTCAATAGGGGAAATGATTATTGAGAAAAGATGTCAGTAACTTGAGAGTTAGTAAAGAAATGCTATCAAATCCCCGTAGCCCTTGGCAGGGTATAAGAAACGCGGCACGCTCGCGCTCTGTCG
>ENA-OURZ01003319-OURZ01003319.1-human-gut-metagenome-genome-assembly--contig:-NODE-3319-length-13645-cov-2.367991_pt1 | contig 13645 bp, 12 predicted proteins | sample MGYA00242073_ERZ509195 | MGnify/ENA primary metagenome ERZ509195 (study PRJEB26280, sample SAMEA2338837) | human gut metagenome | biome: human gut; feature: human-associated habitat; material: faeces...
AAACACAGCCACCGTGAGAACAGCAGCACCGTCGCCCGTCGCCACAAGCACATCGGGCTTTTTGTCCCCGTTCAGGTCGCGGACGGCGACCTGGAGAGAATAGCCTTCCTCAAGCTCGCCGTATTCGTCAAACCCCCGCATTGCCGGGGGAAGCGTACCCAGAAGATTCTCCCGGGCATTGCCGTAGAGGGCGGGGAGGTTTGCGCCGTTGGGTGAACCGCGCCGCAGGAGGAACATTACTGACTCCGGCCCGCTTGCTCCCGTAGCGGCTTCCATGACGGCTTCAATACTTGCTTCCTTTCCGTCCCGGATTTCCTCTGCCGTCAACGAAACGGACTCGCTTCCGCTCTCCATAGTAATAAAAGGACCTGCCGCGCACAGGACTGCCGCCGGGAGTAGCGCCAGAACAACGGCCGCTATAAGCATGAAAATCGTGCGCATGGTCTTTTCTCCGTGTTGCCGGGCGGGTCATTTTCGGGCGTATGCGCCGGGGCAGACCTTGAGCCATGCATCGTCTGCGTCCAGATCCAGTCCCGGATCAAGGGACACGGCAAGGACGGCATCGCCATCGCCCAACGTGAATATCAGGGCGGAATAACTGGCCCAGCGTTCATCAACCATGGCGGAGGCCGCACCCAATTTTCCGCCTTTCGCCGCCGTGAAAACGAAATCGAAAAAATACCCTCCTTCCGGGCCTTCCACGAGGTTGGTTATGGAAAGGCAGCGCTCCTCGTTGCAGTATCGCCCCTGCCAGGGGGGTGGAGCATCCTTATCCGCGTTCGCTGCGGCGTGTACGCCCTGCATGACAGGTACGGCGAGAAAAATGACCAGACACATGGCGATGGTCGAAAGTATGATCCGCATGAGAGGTCGCCTTTGTTGGAGAATTACCGCGTCATGCCGATGAGTGTGGAAATATCCGGCATGTACTGCATGGTTACAACAACGGCGTTGGATACCCGCAGCCGGAAACCGGGAAGTGCCGCCTCCTCGCTCTTTGCCGCCTTGGCATAACCTTCCTCTGTAAGAAGAACGACATCAACGGCGGCAGGCTCGCCGCCCCGGTTGACGTCCGCGCAGGCGTCTGCAACCTGTTCCCAGGCTTCTGCTGCGTCCGGGTACTCCTCCCAGAGTTTGACCATTTCTTCCGTATTCATGTCCCCACCGGTTGAAAGTTGCGCAAACCAGGGGCGATAGCCCTCCGCTGCCAGACCTTGCATAAGCGGGATCACCCCTTCGGGTCCGCCGGTATAGGTACGTAAAACGCATGTACCGGGTTTGTCGGCATCGTTTCCGGAGAACGCCTCCGCCGATTCAACAAAAACGGCCCATGTTCTCCCGGCAAACGAGGCCGGGAGATATATCTTCGAATGCCACAACGAGGAATTTTGCGCGCCCATACCCCGGATTTCATCCAGGTTTTTGGCACTCAGAATCGCGGTAAATTTCGCTTGGGTCGGAGCCGAGGGATCAGTGAACGCACTCACCGTACCGACGACGTTTATCAATGACGGAACAGCGACCGGAGCAGGGATATTGTCCGCCCCGGTAACGGTTATGCCGCAAACGCTCATCTCGCCGGGTTTCACGGTGGCCCAGTTTCCGTTCCATTCCGCCTTTTTGCCGGGGTTGGCGGCCAGCCATTCTTCCAGAACCTGCGGGCAGCGTTCCTTGGCGTGGTCGTTGTTCCAGATGGGGCCTGCGGGCAGATCAAAGGAATCGCTTTCCGGAACGGAACCGGAATCCGCTTGCGCCGGTTTGTCTACCAGCGTCAGGTGAGGCCGGCCGCCAGCATCGTAGGTAAGTTCAAGGGTCGGCGCGGCATTGTCCGCCAAGGCGGCCATATCCGTGAACGTGAAAAGCATCAGCCCTGCGTCTATTGTGACCTCATGCAGTTCATTGGAGTTGCCATCTGTAAAAACACAGAAATTGCCCGGCACGACGCGGACCGTGAATTCCATGCTTCCCCCGTCTCCTTTTATGGAGATGGACTGTATCTCAAAGTCGGTGCGGTTGATGAATGTGGCCTTCAACTCCGCCAGTGCGGGGCAGGCCGAGACCAGCACCAGGCAGCAGGTGAAAAATATACGGGAGATATAGTACATGCGAGACTCCTTGCCGGTTAGTCTACCAAGCCGATGGACTTGATAAGGTTTCCTATCTGGGGACGTTCGCCGCCGAAGAGCAGGAACAGGCTCTTTTTATCGAACTGGGTGAACATGCCGCTGGCGCCCTTTTCCGTGGTAAACTCCACAACGCCTTCGCCCGCGTTCACATTTTTGCCCTTGAGAACTTTTACCTGCCCCTTGGCCCAATTGGTAAACGCCGTGCCATCGTCGGAGGCGAGGGAGAAAACACGCACAATGACAAACGCGTCCTTGGCATCGGAGGCGAACACCACGGATTCCCCCTGCTCGGCGGCGGTCCAGCCTTCGGGAACAACGGCGGTGAAGCTCTTGTGCTCGTATGGCGTACCTTTTTCCTTTTCTTCAGTATCACCCGCGTCGCTGCCGCCTTCTTCCCCGACATCCGCATTGTCCTGCTCCGCAAAAGGCGGCACGGCGAACAGAAGCCATTCCACCGCTTCCTCGGAAGACGCGGCGACCGTAAAAATAGTGGCCAAGCCTTTTTCGGCGGCAGCGGCCTTCAAACCGGCAAGGAACCCGCCCAGGCCGTCATATGCCGCGTTCGCGCCGATTTCCGCGAAGGTGCCGTCCCCGGCAATCATACCCCAGCCACGGCCGGAGGAGGCGTCCTCATAGATATAGGTATTGTCCGTCAGCATTTTTACCGGCGTCTGGCCTACCCCCCCGGCGACGATTTCGTTGATCTCCGGCTTGGTGTACTTTTTCAGGATGACCGTCAGTTCCACCGAGCCGTCGGACGCGGCAAACCTGGTCAGCTCATCTTCTCTGGTCATGGTCCAGCCGTCGGGAACCTCCGCGCTGAAGGCGCCAGCGTCGTGCCGGGCGGCAAAGGAAGGCCGCGCGGCGCAGACAAGGATGCAAGTCAGGGTAAAAACGATTCGCATACTGGGTAATTTCATAAAAACTCCAGTTTTTCAGGATAGTCACTCACAAGATTCCGGCGTGGCCGACCGTTATTTCTTGATGATGGTTGTCCTGTCGTCACCCCTTTTCCGGGCCTCGCCGAAGGGCGACGTGGTCGTGAATCTGACGCTCCTGACCTCTTCCATCTTGTGGCCGAAGTCGTAGTTAAGCTGATTTGTGCCGAGTTGGGGGATGTTCACCGTCTTTGGCCTCCTCATGTTGTAAGGGTGAAGGATGCGGCTTGTGGCAAACGGCGCGCAACGCAAAAGGCCTCACCCCGAGAAGGGGCAAGGCCATGTTTTTGGACGGAGTGGAAACGCGGAAAGCCGCGCTACGCCTGGACGCGAGCGCGGTGGATGGGCGATAAGCTGTGTGTAGCAAGAAGCGGACCGGAACGCGCTTGCGTTCAGGGCCGCTTCCGCCAGCCACGTTCCTTGCTTACACGCAACCCGGCCCACCGTCAAAGGATGACGGCGGAAGGACGGCGGATGGTGAAGCGGAACACGCGGCATGGAAGACATCCGATGATTACGGGCAAAAAGGTATTTATGTCAGTTTATGTCTCCTTTTGGGAAAAAAAGCAAATAATTTCTGCGTCTCACCCTTTTGGGGTGATACCAGGATGCCGTTGAGCGAGTCGCACCTCATTGTATTTTGAAAGGGCACAAAGGACAATAAACAGTACAAACGTCTCTTCAGGGGCCATACTGAGGATAAGGCGAAGCGTGTATCAGTCCGCTTCTCCTTCCTTCGCCCGTCTGTTGCGACGATTTCGCTATTTTTCCCCGTGGAGAAGTCTTCTCAGTTCCGGGCGGTTGTTCGCGCCGCATTTCCGGTACACAGTCTTCAGGTGCGTTTTGACGGTGTTGAGGCCGAGGCCCACGCGGCATGCGATCTCCGGGCCGGTGCGTCCCTCGGCGGCGAGCCGCGCGATCTCATACTGTTTGACGGACAGACCGAACGGAATTTCCGAAGCGCGTGTTCCGGGCAGTCCCAGATGGCGCAGCCACGGTTCCGCCAGGGCTAGAATGCGCCGCACGCCGTCTTCATGGCGCGTCTCTTGCGGCGCGAGCAACAGCAGCAGGACAAGATCGGCGTTTTCCACAAAAGGCATGAGCACATCGTCCGGCAGGGCCGCGTCCAGAGCGGCGCGCACGTCCGACAGCAGGCTTGACGTAGGCATACCCGCCGTTCCCATGACCACGACATCCACCGTGCCTTCCCCGCGCGGATGCTGGTCCGCCACATACACGTCCACCACACCAGGAACCGAAAGCGCCGCCGCTTCATAGGCCGCGCGGGTCACGCCCGCCTGACGCTGCCAGGCCAGCACATAGCGCCGTCGCAAACTTGTGTCGCTTTCCGCATCCGCGCCTTCCTCAATCAGCCAGTCCGCCGCATTGGTCACACCCGAAATGCCTTCCACCGGAGTGACAAGCTCGCATATCTGCCCCACTGCGGCGTTGGCTCCCTGGCCGTATTCCTCCGCCGTGGCGGGCACGGCCACGGATGCCGCGCCTTCCGGCAGTACGGCCAGCTCATCCGTCACATAACGGTAGATATCGCCCTTGCCGTCGGGCTGTGTCCGCACGATACGCCCGGCGGGAATGCGCACGTTCCCGGTCTGATCCCCGCGCAAAAACAGCACATTGCCTCGCGCCTTTGTGGCGGGCTTGCGGCTTTCGTCCACCTGCGCCGCGTGCGTGTCCAGCCACTCCCCCGTGGCCTCAAGCGGAATAGCCTGCCTATGGATGACGGCAAGAAAGTTGTAGAGCTGCCACAGGCCCCAGGCGAACAGCTCGATGATGCCCCGCACGATGCCCTTGTTCAGATTGAGGCGTGCAGGCAGCCAGCCCTTGGCCGCATACTCGTCCTGCACGGACTCGATGCGTTCAAAAAGTCCGGCGCGGATATCGCTTATATCTTTGGAAAGTCGTAGGCTCATAGCGCCGCCTCCGGTTCGTTGTATCTGCCGTCGCGTATGACCAGTTCCCGCACACTCTTGTTCGCCGTAAGCACCAGGTTCAACGGCTGGTCTTCTCCGATGAAACGCCATTGCACGGCCACGGTGATGGAATTTTCATTCCAGGCAAGCAGACTGCTTTTGACGCTCCCCACCACCACGCGCGGATCTTCTTCCACGCGCATGGTCACTTCCGCCAGAAAGGCCGCTCGTGTCGTGGCCGTGCTGTCCTCATAGAACCAGTCGGAAATGAGGCTGCCGAAGTCCAGGTCGTAGAACAGCGCGCCCAGACGGGTGAACAGGCGTAGCTTGATATCCTGCACGCCCGTTTCCACGCCGTCCGTCAGCACCAGTTCGCCGTTGGCCGCCACGCGCGCCTGCCCGTTGTCGTCAAGGGCTATGTCCTGTCCCCAAAACTCGTTTGCCGTATTCATGCAACCGATACTGGCACAAAAAAGAGGAGCGCGCCCGGAAAGGACGCGCTCCATGCGAAGGTTTTTCATGGGGATTTTCATCCCTGTTTTTTTGCACAAGAAATGAGAATGGAGCTAATGTGGACAACTCCCGCCACTGCGACTCCCGGCAAAGGCATTGCCGGAGACTGACAGGTCGCCGTTCACTGTGAGCGGCCCGTTGACCGTGATGCTGCCGTTGGTGGTCCGGTGGGCATTCTCCGTGGTGGTTCCCGTGCCGCCGTCTTTGCCCGCGCACGTCTCGTTCCCGTTCTTGATGATGTTCGGCGCTTGCAGTGTCAGCGTGCCGGCTGCTTCCACAGTCGCGTTGCCCTCCGCTTTGATGACGGCATTCCCTCCTACTTCCACAGTCCAGTTTTCAGGCGAAATAGTCAGAAAGGAACCGTCCTTTTCTATCTTGAGGCTCACGCCCGGCGTCTGCTGGATAATGAGTTCGTCCAGTTCACAGTCCGGCGCGCCGTTCGTCTGCCAGCGGAAGTTGCTGATGCGCGGATAGTTCGGGTCCCCGTCGTAATAGGAAAGATCGCACAGCGTCCCCACCGCCGGAGGGCAGACGATACCCCTTTTCGGCCCGCCCCATACGATAGGGATTTCCACCTTGGGAATGACCGGCTCCGACGTGTCCGGGCTTTCGTCGTTCCGGAGCGGCTGCACGTCCGCATAATAGCGCCCGTCGCTGGCATACGCCGCCACGACCTTTGCCTTGCGCGTCATGCGGTAGTAGGCCCGCAAGTCCGGCATGGCCAATTCCAGAGCACGCTTGAGCAGGGAAAGAAGGCTCTGTTCCGCCATTATCCCCAGCCTCCGTCGTATCCGTAACCAATGGTCGTCGTGTTCCCGTTCGCTCCCAAGGAATGGATGACCTCTTCCGCGCGCACCAGCTCGGAAAAATCCCGCCGCGTGTCCCGGATGCGCACCCGGCGACTGTGGGTCAATCCCGGCAGAACGGTGGACACGGCATAACTCATGCCCGCCGGGTTCGGGTCGTTGCGTATGAGGTTGGCCGCAGTTTCCACCACAAACACGTCCCCCGGTTCGTCCCCGTCGGACCAGTACAGGCCCGCTTCCCCCAGCCAGACCGCGTGCCGGGAAAGGTCGTGCCCGAAGCTACGTTCCAGGCTGGCGGCAAGCTGTTTGATGGCCCGTGCCACGGTCACATTGCTGAACACAATATGCGGGAAGGTCTCCGCCGGGATAGTGATGCCCGCCACGGGCAGCCCTGTGGACACCAGCAGGCGGCGGGCCACCACGTCCGCAGGTTCTCCGTGCATGGCTTCCGTCACCGTGGTGTCGATAAGCGCCTGTTCCAGCCCCACGGCCTGCACGCGGATGGTATCCGGCCCGGCAGGCTGAAAATCCTTCACCGTGCCGGACCAGTCGTGCCAGGTGCCGCCTTCGCCCCGGTGCCCGAAGCGCACACGCACCGCCTGTTTTTTAGCGAGAGAGACCTGCACCGAGCCGTCCGCGTCCGGGATATCCACTTCGCAGGTGGAGACCACGGCCCGGCGGCGCAGCGTCAGCACAATGCGCGGGCTGCGCAGCACTTCCACGCCGCCCACGTTGCAGCGGATGTTGATTCCTTCGATCATGGTTATTCCGCCGTAATGATAAGTTCGTCTTCCTTTGGTTCGGCGGCCTGTTTGGCCTTCTCCGCAGCCTGTTCTGCCAGTTCTTTGCTGGTGGGCGTCTTTGCCTGTGCCTTTTCCGTCTTGACCACGGGCGGGTTGTGCTCCACAAAGCCCAGCGTGACCATGATTTCATCCGTCCGGTCATTCTCCGACGAACAGAACTTGGAAAAGACCACCTGCCGCACGCCCCGCGCCAGTAAGTGCCGGTTCGCCACCGTGTAGATTTGCGGGTTAGCCTTGTCGTCCACCTTGCGGAACATGCCGGAAAGCGTCTCCAGCTTGTCGTAGCAACTGGAATCCTCGTCCGTCACCAGGTACAGCGAAATCATGATATCGCTGTCCTCAAAGCCCTGCGGAGTTTTCTTCTTGCCGGAAGAACCATCCACCTTTTGTCCGTCGAAGCGGACTTTGCCGTCCACGCGCAGGGAACGCAAAATGCCCGGCACCTCTTCCCCGGCCAGCGTCACCACGCCGTCTTCAAAGGTGATTAGTTTCGATGTTTGTCCCTGCCCGCCGTCATTGGCCTGACTCATGCCATACCCTCCATCATGGAAATTTCCCCTTGCAGATATTGGCGCATGGCCTCCCCGAAATCCTCCGCATTCTGGACCCCCGGCAGAATGATGTCACCATAAATACTGATGGTCTGGCCGCCCGTATCGCCGCCGGTACGCCGTGAACCGCCGCTATGTTCAGCGTCCGGAACGTCAAAGGAGGGCGCTTGCGGAATGACCACTTCCGGCGTTTCCATCTCAGGCATGGAAGGCAGTTCCGGAGCCGCCATGGCCGGAGCTTCCGGCATGGCAGGAACCGCAACTTCCAGTCCGGGCAGTTCCGGCACGGCTCCCGTGCGCAGCTCCAGAGGAGCGGGAGAGGGCAGCGTCGGGGCTTCCATTCTCAGCGGAGGCACGGCGGGGATTTCCGCTTCCATACGCAAAGGCGGCATATCCGGCACTGCGGCCTGCCGTACGGCGGCAGACAGTTCCGATGCTGCCGGAGTTTTCGGAAGATCCGGAACGGCGTCCTTTGCGGGGGTGCCGAGACCGTTCCACCAGTTGCGGATGGCCCCGCCCACGGCGGAAAGCGCGCCGGACACTTTGGAAACAAGCCCGCCCTGGGCACTGGTCACACCCTCGGCAAGCGTGGTCATCATGCGCGCCCCGGAAAGCGTGAGCTGAGAAAGCGGCCCCACATGGGCGTCCGAAAACGGCAGGTACTCACGCACCTTGGTAAATACACCTTCCACGGATTCCACCACGGATGACGCCATGCTCTTGATGCCGTCCACAAAGGTGGAAAGCAGTTTCGCCCCGGATTCAAAGAGGTTTAGCCCGCCGAAAAATTCCAGCACGGCGTTCCAGGCTTCCGTTATCCCAGCCAGCAGGGACGCCCCGAAGCCCGCGATACCGCCCACAATGGCGTCCCACGCGCCGGAAACAATGCCCTTGATGCCTTCCCATGCCGCGCTCGCCGCGCCACTGGCCGTATCCCACGCGCCTTGCAGACCGGAAAGGATGGATACGCCGAAGCCCGTAATGCCGGAAATGATGGAATCCCACGCCCCAGTAATCGTGCCCGTGATGGCGTCCCATTTCTCTACGGTCCAGGCCGCTATGCCGCCCCATAAATCATTCCACCACGCGGCAATTTCATCCCAGTTTTGAACAAGCCACGCCCCGGCGGCAATCAGACCCGCGATAGCAATGACAACCAGACCTATGGGATTGGCGCTCATGGCCGCGTTGAGAACCCACTGCACGGCGGCCCACGCCTTTGTCGCGGCAGATACCGCCACCATGACACCGCGCACGGCCAGAAGCGCGGCTTTCCAGGCCACAAACAGCCCCAGCACATAGCCGAGTACCTTTCCGAGATTCGACCAGGCGAGGGGGTCCGCTGCCGCGTTGGCTTCATTCGTGGCCCCGCCAAGGTCCAGCAGCCAGCCGCACAGCGCCGAAACGCCGTCTATCAGGTGCCCGATGACGGAAGCAAACAGCCTCACTCCGTCCACCAGCCAGGCAAAGCCCGTGGCCAGTCCTTCCAGCACTCCGCCAGCGATCTCTCCCAGGGCCGCGCCGAAGGCTTCCCAGGACGAGGCGGCGCTGGTCACTTCGTTGCCCGTGAACAGGCCGAACAGACCGGAAAGCGCCTGCATGAGTTCGGCCACTGCTAGACGCACGGGCACAAAAATAACGTCGATGCGCGCAAAGGCATTGGAAAGCGCCTTGCTGAATCCCTTGAACACCGCTTGGATACGGTACACCACGCGGGAAACCGTGGTCACAAGCCCCACCAGCCCGGCGGCCTTGATTTGCGTGGCCAGTTCGCCCCGGATTTCTCCGCTGCCGTCCTTGAGCGTCTGGAACACGGAAAGCACGCCCTTGACCGTCAACGTGATCTTGTTCCAGCATTCGTGCAGGTAATCCGCCATACCGCCGAAGTTGGTACGGTATGCGGCATAAAGCAGCCCCAGCACGGCAATGGCGGCATATATCGGCGCGCCAAGGCCAAGCAGCGCAGTTTTCAGCGGCAGCAGGGCCTTGCCCAGCATGGCGGGCAAAGCCGAAAAGAACCACATGGACGCGGAAAGCGCCGTCAGCACCACCAGCGCCGTGCCCATGGCTCCGGCCAGTTGCAGCAACCATTGTCCTGCCCTGGTCTCGGCTGCGGCCCGCAGCATGTCCACAAATACGCCCAGCTTCTCCGCCGCCCAGCCGATGGACGGCAGAAAGGCGTTTCCCACAGATATGGCAAGATTAGTCAGCTTGTTGGACAGAAGTTGCAGCGTGTTGGCAACGGTCTTGCTGCGTGTGTCGAACTCCGCCTGCATGGAACCGGCGTAGTTGGCCTTGTCCCCCACAAGCTCGAACGCCTGAGAGAGATTGCCCATGTTCTGCAGAAGCGGCGCGATACTGCCCAGCGCCTCCTGCCCGAACATGGTTGTGAGCAGCGACATTTGCAGTTCTTTGGGCTTGGCCGCTATGGCTTCAAGGACCTTGAAAATCGTTCCCTGCGCATCGGTCTGCATGTCCTTTGCCAGTTGCGTGGCGGACAGGCCGATGGACGCAAAGGCGGCGGCCTGGTCCTTGCTCATGGCCGTGCCCTTGACCAGCGTGGTGGTGAAGCTCTTGAGCGCCGTCGCCGCCACTTCCGGGCTGGCCCCGGCGGAAAGGAAGGCCGCGCCGAGCGCCGCCACCTTCGTTTCCGACAGGCCGCAGACCATGGCCACCGCGCCCACGCGCTGGATGACTTCACCCAACGCCGGAGCCGTCGCGTTCATGTTGTTGGAAAGGTGGTTCACCGCGTCGGCCAGGGAATAAACCTGCGGCAATGTCAGATTCATACCCGCGCGCCAGTCGGACATCATCTTGCCCGCCTGATCGCCCGTAAGATCGAAGGCCACGCCCATTTTCGCGGCCTGTTCCGCGAACTCAGCAAGGTCCTGTTTGGCCACCCCGGACTGCCCGGCTGCGGCAATAATGGCCGCTATGCCGTCCGCCGCCATGGGGATGCGTCCGGCCATATCCATGACCGTCTTGTTCATGGCCTGAAATTCGGACTGCGTCTCGAAGTTGACCACCTTCGCCACGTCGGCCATGGCCGATTCAAAGGCCATGGCCTTGCTCGCCGCCATGCCGAACGCCCCCAGCATGACTCCGGCAGCCAGCGCCACCGGAGCCATGGCCAGGGCAAGATTGCCCATGCGCTGTCCCAGCGTCGCCACGCCGCCTTCCACGCTTCGCATGGCGCGCCGTACCCGGTCCAGAGGGCCGGAAATCATGTCCACCAGGGACAACGTGGCAAATACGCTGAAAACTTCCATCTTACTTCTTCCGCGCGGAACTTCCGCGCCTGTTGCCGTGAATCATGCGGGCCAGCGTGGTGAAATATCGCTCTTCCATCCACGCAGCCTGACCTACCTGTGCCCGCCATTCGGTAATGTCCTCAGACGGGGCACAGTGCAGCCAGTGAAGAATCAGCGCGTCCCCCTGCCCGAAGGCATCCGGGGGCGGCGCTAGTTTCCCAGTTCGGCGGAAATGCCCACGCCCTTGATGATGGCCGTGGCAAAGCTGGTGGCGATGCCGGGATACTCTTCCATGGCGTCCGTGAGCGCCTGCTTGTCGTCGGGATGAACGCAATCCAGCACCAAATTGCGGGACGCCTGCCCGGCGTTTTTCGCCGCCTTGTCCTGCAAACGCTGGATTTGCAGCTTGGTGGGCTTGGCAAAGCGGAAGGAAAGGGTCACGTCCTGCGCCTCTTCCGCGTTTTCCCCGGACCACGGGTCGGAAAAGGTGTGCGAGAAGGAAACATACTTGCGGTTTTCAAGCTGAGACATGGAAAACTCCTTGATGTTGCTGCGGGCGGGATTGCCCGTGTTTCCTCCAGCATGGCACAAAACAAAGGAGCGCGCCCGGAAAGGACGCGCTCCATGCGAACAGTTTTTGAACGGAAAATCAGGCCAGGGACGACGTTTCCTTCTTGGCTGCCGTGCCGTTCCACAGGATAGGCTCCAGGATAGTGAACTCACAGGAAATGGGGCTGGCGTTGTCGTCGCCCTGGGAGGCCCCGCCGCCGTCGAACTTCGTAATCTTGCAGCTTTTCAAGGTGTCCACCACCGTGCCCATGTCGTTGTTGGCATAGGCCACAATGATGGTGAACGGCGTGTGGTCATACAGACCGCCGTTGCCCAGCAGGCTTTTCTTGAAGATTTCCCATTCGTCACGGTCCAGCACCATGGAGCCGGAAGCCTCATAGTTGCCACGGCCCCAGCCACGCGGCACGGCACCGCGTCCGTAACGCGCTTCAATACTTTGACCGTCGGAATACTTGATTTCCGTAATGCCCACGGCTTCCCCGCTGGGCAGCACGACGTGCATGTCTTCCCAGTCGTAGTTGCGTCCGTTGATTGCCATGATGCCCCCTTATGCGGCCATGCGCGGGTCGAAGGTGGAACCCGCGTACACATAGCGCGGGTAGAGCTTGATCTGGCGGATGATGCCAATGCCTATCAGGGTAATGTCCACGGCTACGCCGTTGTTGGCTATGTCCTGACCGGAGGCAATGTCCACCACATACGCCGCAAGCTCCCTGGGGTTGGCCTTGACCATGGTATCCAAGGCGTTTTCAAGGCTGGCCTGCAAATACGCCAGTCCCGTGGCGGAATCCGGGCGCAGCGGGTCCCCGGCTTCGTCGTACATGCTCTTGAGCGCCGCCACGCGCATGAGCCGCACGGCCTTGAACACCGTGCGCAGCACTTCCTCGTAGCGGTAATCGCTGGTGGCGTCCGCCATGGTGCGGGAATCGCCCCAATACACACCGTCAAGCCCGGCGTATTTCTTCGCCGTCAGATATCCGGCATCTTCCAGCGTGCTCTGCACGGCTTCCCATCCTTCCGGCAGGGAAAGCTGCGATACCGGTCCGTCCTTCACGCGGCCCGTGGCCCGCTGCACGGGAATGGACATCACGCGCCCGGCCTGCAAACCGCCCGCGTTGCGCAGCCGGCTGGCTCCCGTGCTGTCCGTGACTTCTCCGTACTGGCAGCAGACGGTAACGAACCGACCGGCAAAGCCCTGTTTCTCCGCCAGCAGATATGCGGCAAAGTCGTTCAGGTCTTCACCGTCGCGCGGAAGGCGCGTCTCCATCTTGAAGTACGTCGGGCGTTGCAGGTTCCACAGTTCTTCCGCCTTGGTCTGCGCCGCTGTCCAGTCCACGGAATCCGTCTCCCCGGCGATATGGACAAATTCCACATCATACAGGGCAAGCGGGCTTTCCAGGGCGTCCATCACGTCCATGATGGACGGAGTGGGAGCCAGCAGGCGGCATTCGTAGGTGGTGCCCGCTGTATAGCTCCCGTCCGGGAACGTCACGGTCACGCCGAAATCCGAAAGCGTCAGCTTCCCATCCACAGGGATAGTACGCTCACGCTCGAAATTATCCCCGCCGTCCGTGGAAATCTGATAAGTGCCCGTGTTCAGGCCGCCGCCTTTGACAATCTGGATCACCAGCTCAGCCCCGGCCAGCACGCCGCCTTTCTCCGCCGCAACCGTCACCTGCGGACTGTCTTCATCGCCCACACGGCTGACCGGACCCACGGCGCAGCGTACCGTCACGACGTATTCCGCGTCGGCTTCCAGCTCCGCGTCCTCCGGGAATACCAGCGTGGCTCCGGTCGCGTCTTCACTGGTGCCGATGACTACCTGTTCGGAAGAGGGGCTTGCTTCTCCGAAGGTTTTTCCGCCGTCTGTGCTGATCTTCAGCGTGGCCGTACCGATGGCGCCGGGTGTTTCGACCTTTACCACGATATCCGCATTCTTCGCCGCCACACCGGAGACCTGGGGCGTCACCTCGCTCCCTGTGACCACGGCATCGCTGATATAGCCCGCCTGCTGCCCCTGTACGGGCACGGCCACGATGACAGGTTCCTGCCCGCCCGTGACAAGCATGTCCCGTACATGCTCCACCAGCGGCCCCGTGCCCAGCATATCTTCAAGGTTAGTGCGCTTGCCGATGAGATACGCCTTGCCCACGGTT
>ENA-OURZ01003357-OURZ01003357.1-human-gut-metagenome-genome-assembly--contig:-NODE-3357-length-13515-cov-5.059287_pt1 | contig 13515 bp, 15 predicted proteins | sample MGYA00242073_ERZ509195 | MGnify/ENA primary metagenome ERZ509195 (study PRJEB26280, sample SAMEA2338837) | human gut metagenome | biome: human gut; feature: human-associated habitat; material: faeces...
GTAAACGGCAGGTGAAAGCAGCACCGAGAGTGGTAAAAGTATCCGGTCTGTCTCAGGAGAAAATAAAGACACAGGCATCCATGCAGAAATGGCAGGTAGAAAAAGGTGCGCAGGCGATGCAGAAAGCAAGAGCAGTCCAGATGGCAAGAAAATCCGCAGTAGCATCAGCAGAAAGCGGAGAAGCAGTCCTTCAGACGACCGGAAGAGGGGCAAAGTTTTCTATGCAGGGGATTACAGCAGCCATAGAAAAAGCAACAGCCGCCCTGGGGAAAATGGGAAAATGGTTTGCCGCAGGAGGGATGGCATTTTTTGTAGTGTTTATCCTGATTGCCGGAATCATTGCCGGGGCAGCGTTTAGCAGTGGTTCGGAAAGTTCCGAATCCTTAAGTGAGGAAGTGCTTGCGTATACTTCCGTCATCCAGCGCTATGCCTCCCAGTACGGTATCCCGGAATATGTATCTGCGCTTCAGGCTATCATGATGCAGGAATCCGGGGGAAGGGGGACAGACCCGATGCAGTGTTCGGAGAGTCCATACAATACCAGATTTCCACACAGTCCCGGCTCCATTACAGAGCCGGATTATTCCATCGAAGTAGGAGTCAAGACATTCGCAGACTGCATCAGTCAGGCAGGATGCAGCACCCCACAGGATCTGGACAAGCTGAAACTTGCATGGCAGGGATATAACTATGGAAATGGCTACATAGGATGGGCATTGCAAAGAGGCGGTTATACAGAAGCCAATGCATTGCAGTTTTCACAGGAACAGGCAGCTTCGCATGGATGGAGCAGTTACGGAGATCCCCAATACGTTCCCCATGTGATGCGGTATTATTCCGGTGGCAGCCTGTTTGCTGGTTTGTTTGGAAATCAGCAGATCGTATCGGTTGCAATGGGGCAATTTGGAAACAGTGGCGGTCAGAAGTTCTGGAGCTGGTATGGATTTGACAGCCGGGTAGAATGGTGTGCCTGTTTTGTGAGCTGGTGTGCGGACCAAAGCGGTCTGATTGAGAGTGGGAATGTTCCCAAGTTCTCGTTGTGCAGTGACGGAGTGTCCTGGTTTCAGGGAAAGAATAAGTGGCAGAGTGGTGGAACAACCCCGACAGCCGGAATGATCATCTTTTTCGACTGGGATCATGATGGAAACTCGGACCATGTGGGAATTGTAGAGAAATGCGAAGGTGGAAGAGTCTACACAGTGGAAGGAAACTCCAGTGATCAGGTACGGCAGAGAAACTATGCGATGGATTATGCCTCCATCATGGGATATGGGGTGATAAATTGATGGAATTGAAGAGATAAAAAATTATACTTGTAATCTGGGGAAAATTGCGACAAAATAAAGAGAAGAACTAGTGAAAAAGAAGGAATCCTCTCATGAATCAACAAGAAATATTTGAATACATCAAAAAGCAATATCCAGCCACCCCGGAGAGAATCACACAAAATGGAAAGCAGATCACAATCTTTAAAAACCAGAGAAATAACATTCCCTATGCTATTTTTTATCAATCAGACGAATCTGTAATGTCAATCATGGAAGTTCAGGCAGAGTCAGATATGATAAGCAATTATATCGAAATGTATCACCTTGCTCCGGCAAAGTACATGAATCAGAAACACTGGCTGGCAGTTCCAATGGATGGAACTGTCAGAGATTCGAAAGTTTTAGATATGCTTGATATGGGCTACGATATCGTTGATGAACAGGAAAAAATGACAGAGAAACAAGAAATGGACAGTCGAATAGAAGAAATAAAGTGGGATGATAAATCGTGATTTAGGAGTGATATAAATGATTAAAGATTTAATGTATATTGAACTAAAAACAGGATATTCTGATGATGGTCCAGCATGGATTGGATATGTGAAAACTTCAAAAACCAAGAAAACCATTTACTTTAATGACCATGCTTTTCAAAAATATAATGGTGGTTATTCTAACTATGTAGATATTGAAAACGGCGATGAATATTGGATTTCTGGCTTGAAAAAGAGAGAGAGCAATCGTCATTGGGCCGGTCATGGGAAAATTATGATTGACCGCAGAGCTGTTAATGAATATCTTACTCTGATTGGAGAGAAGGAATTACCCCTAAATTTGTTTGAAATAATTGACATTGAAGACAGATTTCCAGTTGAAAGAGTAAATAATCTTTTGAACGACAAAGAATAAAATTTCAGTTGTCTTAATTGGATAAATCGTTGTTTGACATTCTAAGTTAATCGCGCCATATGGCTTGATTATAAATACAAAGATAAAAACGCAATGTACATTCAGCAATGTACTAGAGCTGGTAGCCCAGCCGTCCTATGTAAATAGGGTAAGTAACCTGCCCCTCCGGGTTGTCCATTCTTTGTTCAACAATTATTTTGGGAGGGATTCTTATGGACAAAGTAAATGGAAAACTGACGGTGTATTTTGAAGAACCATTCTGGATAGGCGTATTTGAGCGTATCGAGGACGGTAAGTTGTCTGTAGCAAAAGTAACATTTGGTGCAGAACCAAAAGATTATGAGGTGCAGGAATATATCCAAAAACATTATGCCAGTTTGAAATTCAGTCCGGCTGTTGATGCTGTTGTAAAGGATATAAAGAGAAATCCAAAAAGGATGCAGCGTGAAGCGAGAAGGCAAATGCAGGAAACCGGTATTGGAACAAAATCACAGCAAGTAATTGATAAAGTTACAGATTTACAATCAAGTTATATGCCAGGAATAAATATAAAAGAGGAACTTAAACGTATATTAAATGATATTTATAATCAAGGGGAGGAATGGGTAACGGAAACAAATGAAATAAAAAATTATACCAACCAAATTTTAGATAAAATGCTAAAAACTATTACAAACGAGGAACTAGAAGCTGTATTATGCCTAGAATAGTAGGAGGAAAGAGTATGCTTTTTTTAAGAATTCTTATTGTAGCATTTATTGTAACGGGAATAATGGACTTATTAGCAAAAAAAAGTAGGAAAAAAACAGGAGCATTGAAAAAATTTGTCGTACGAGCTCCACTAGATTTTGCAGGATTGGGAACTATAGTAATGATAATAGTCATTGGTGCCTTGGTTTTTGCTCAAGTAGAAAATCAGGACATCCCATTACCAATTATGGTGATTTTTATATTAGTTGTAATAATTCCGGGTTTTTTACTCATGGTAGCTCCTATAAAAGGGGTATGGGATATCATTGTAGATGGTGATGATATTACTGTGGTGAAAGCATTTATTTTTAAACGTCATTGGAAATTTTCTGATATTAGTTATGGGAAAGTGACTAGAGGAGGAATGAAAATATATGTGGAAGGGGGAAAGAAAAAAGCCTTTTTTGTAGATGGAATGTGTGAGCATTTTTCTAACTTTATGAAACGAATGGAAAAAGAAGGGAAAAATATCATATATCCTGAAGGAATGTAATTGTATACAGATGGAAAAACCGTGCACTATGGCTATGATGAGCAGATACGACTTTCCGAACTAAAAGAGGGAGGCCGGATCATCAGCTATGGGTATGATGCATTGGGCAGACTGTCAGAAATCCAAAAGGACGGACAGATACAGACAGCGTATGGATATGATGCCTTTGGAAACCGTACATGGAAAGAAGAAAATGGCGAAAGGACTTCGTACCAGTACAATATCCTCAACCAGATGGTGAGCGAAAAGCATAGAGAAGTCTGGAAAGAGTACGGCTACAGCAGCTATTGGAGCAGGTGTAGGAGCAGGAATAAATTTAATATCGCAAGGGATAAATATTGCGAGAGGAAAACAGAAAAAATTTAATGTTGGTTCTTTTTTTGGAAGTGCTATTGAAGGCGGAATTGTTGCAGGAGTAAGTGCGATTCCGGGTGTAGGAACAGTAGCTGTAGGATTATCGGCTGGAGTTGGAGGAGGAATTAACAGTGTGTTGAAGCAGTATGGAGAAAGTGGGGAAATAGATATAGGACAGGTGGCAGAAGATGCGATGGTTAGTGGTGTTGTTGGTGGGATTGCATATAAATTTACCAGTATACGAAATGCTAAGGCAGGAAAAACACCGACTGCTCAGGAAATATCTGCAAATGCAAAGACAAGAGATGCGAGAAAAAAAGTATTAGATGAAATAAAAGCAAGTGGGAAGACTCCAAGCGGACTCAGACGAAGAGTTGATAGTTCGTATGCCTTAAAACACAAAGAATTATTAAAAAAATACGCTCAATCATCAATAGTTGGAAATAGTAAAGAACTACTTGCTAATCAGCTGGAGTATGAAACTGACATATATGTAATTAAAGGGCATGCAAATATAAAAGGATATATTAAAGATATGTTAAAAGATTTTTTGCCAATAGAAAACAGTGATGATTGGATAATGTCGATATTAAGCAACAATATTAAGGTCGATAAAGATGGTGAAGAAACGTTAGAAATTTGTGGAGTAATGGGATAGGAGACCAGCTATGAATATTAAAGAACTTGTACCAGTAATCAGCATTCTTTTATCCATAAGAATAGCTGAATACGCTATGAAAAAATATAAGGAACAGAAAGACGTTGAGGTAACAAAAAAGCAGAAATCCAGAAAGCAGACAAAAAAATATATAATTACAGCACCCAGCATCTTGAAAGTAGGATTACCATGCGGAATATTTTTTGGTTGTACAACTATTGCTTTTATTTTAAGTCAGATCTTCAAATGGGAATTTGTACAACAGATAGAAAATTGTTATTTTATGTTGATTTGTTTGTTGGTATCTATAGGATTTACAGTATTAGGAATTGTTCTGACATTATATGGATACATATGGAAGATAGAATATGACACACAAGAGATTATCTACCGTTCTGCATTAGGAATTACAAGGAAATATAGAATTGAAGATATTACAAGATGCGTAGGAAAGAGAAGAAATCAATATCGCTTTTATCAGGGGGAGAAAAAGATATTCCAGTATGAAATGGATGCAGAAGGAGATGTTTATGATTTACTAATTATTTTGAAAAAAAGGGGGATAGATGAAGAAGAATTGATTCCATCTACGAAAGAGCACTGCATCGTAGAGCCAATGATTATCCGGAAAATATTGCCTATCATAGGTTTCTGCATTTATACTTTTTTTACAATTGTATTATTTTTGACTCGAGATGGGAAAATTTGGATGTATCTGTTGCTGGGAGTGATAGATTTACTGTTGCTTTATTACAGCGGTGTCTATTGGTATGATCAACTGGAAGTACAAGACAAACTTTATAAGAAAGATTTTCTAAAGAAAATGCGGACAGTTGAATTTAAAGAGATTACAAAGGTTGAGCAACACAAAAGTATAATAGAAAAGGAGTACATAATTATTTATGTAAAAGGAGAAAAACCAATAAAAATAGACAGATATAATGAAAATGTAGAAGTTTTGCTAATGAGATTAAAGGATGAAAAAATATCTGTAATGTGATTGATAAATAATGTGGAAGATTAGGATAAAGAAGAAGCAGTACTTATTCGGATAAAAAAGCGGAAAAGTAACAAAGGTAACGGACTTTGACGGGGAAAGCATCCGAAGGGAATATAATGTCTTAAACCGTCCAAGCAAGGTCATTGATAAAGAGGGAAGGGAAACCCTCCTGACCTATGACAGCATGTGGAACCTTGCCAGAGTGACAACACCGGATGGGGCAAGGACGACCTATCTTTATAACGAAGAGAACCTGCTATCCCGGATCAAGTATGCAGACGGCGCTGTGGTACGCTATACCTATGATGCCAATGGAAACCGGATTGGGGAGGAAGATGAAAACGGGGCAAAGACCACGTTTGTTTATGATGCCCTTGGAAGAGTGGTGGAAGTCAACGGGGAAGAAGGACTCCACTATGCCTATCGGTATGACGGGGAAGGAAATCTCATCGAGGCGGAGGATGCCCTTGGAAATAGGGTATCTATGGAATACGACGGAAACGGAAATCTGATAAAGGAAACCAATCAGCTGGGGGAAAGCCGCAGTTATGCGTATACGCCACTGGGAGATGTGGAGAGCATCACCGATGAGGCAGGGCGGACCACCTGTTACCAGTATCAAAAAGGCGGATTATTAGAAAAAATCCGATACGCAGATGGGACAGAGGAAGCCTTTACTTATGATGCCAACGGAAACCTGGAAACCCATACCCTTGCCACCGGGTTTGTGCTGACTTATGGATATGACAGCATGGACCGTATCGTAGAAATCATGGGAAGTGAAGGGGAGAGGAAATCCTATACCTATGATGCCCTTGGAAACGTGACTTCCATGACCGACGGGGAAGGGAACACGACCTGGTATGCTTATACCTTAAGCGGGCAGCTTGCGAAGGTGACAGATGCCCTTGGAAATGAAACGGAATACCGATATGATGTCTGTGACCGGCTCATTGAGATCCGCCAGTATGGTGCAGAGGGAAGCCTGAAGGGAGATACAGAAGTATCCGGTATGGATGCAGAGTTTTTGGAAGCAGAGAGACAGAATGGAAGGAAACGGTTGTGCCAGATCACCCGTTATACCAGAGACCTGCGGGGACAGGTCACAGAAACTGTCGATGCACTGGGACAGAAGGAAACCTATACCTATGATAAAAAGGGGCAGCTTCTTGGAAAACTGGATAAGGAAGGGTATCTGACCAAGTATGCTTATACAAAACAGGGAGACTTATCCGGTATCCAGTATGCAGACGGAAAGGAAGTGAAACTGTCCTATAATCCGCTCCGGCAGCTGAGATTGAGATACAGGACTGGCTGGGAAACACAAGGATCACCCCGGATGCACTGGGCAGGGCAGAAAAGGTGCAGTACCCGGACGGAAGGGAAGTATCCTATACCTATGGAAAAGCAGGAGAGAGAAGAAGCATTACATACCCGGATGGAAAGACAGTATTCTACGGATATGATGAGCAGCTCCGTCTTTCGAAACTGAAGGAAGGGGACAGCATCATCACTTATGGATATGATCCGGTGGGAAGATTGTGTGAAAAGCAGTTCCCGAATGGAACAAAGACTACCTACCGTTATGACAGAAAGGATCAGCTGACAGAACTGTTGCATCAAGACCAGGAGGGCATCCTTGACCGCTACACCTATCTGTATGACCTTTTGGGAAATAAGACCGGAATCACCAAGGAAAGAAGAGGGCTGGAGCGTGAGAGCGGACAGTACCGTTATGGGTATGATGCCCTTGGCAGGCTGTCAGAGATCCAAAAGGACGGAGAGATCCAGACACGGTATGGTTATGATGCCTTTGGAAACCGTACATGGAAAGAAGAAAGCGGGGAACAAACCTCTTATCAGTATAATGCCTTGAACCAGATGGTAAGCGAAAGACAGGGGGAAATCCGCAAAGAGTACGGTTATGATAAGAGAGGAAACTTAACCGCTATTCTTGAAAACGGGGCATGGAAGAAGCAGTATGTCTATGGAGCAATGAACCGTCTGGAAGAAGCGGTGGATGCGGCAGGCAAACAGGCAAGATACCAGTATAACGGGCTGGGACACCGGGTAGGAAAGCAGGAGGGTGTCCTTCCAAAAGAAAAACTGGAGAAGCTGGACCCGCAGAGAAGAGTCGGCATGGAGATCGGGAACAGCCGTCAGATTACTTATACCCTGGATTTAACCAGGCAGTACTATAACCTTTTGGAGCGGACAGAAGAAAGTCAAAGCCAGAGGTACTTCTGGGACGGAAATGTGGCAGCGTATGAGGAGAATGGGGAAAGGAACTATTACCTTCAGGACGAATTGGGAAGCCCGCTGAGGCTTGAGGACAGCGTTGGAACAATCAAAGAGAACTATGGATACGGAGCCTTTGGGGAAGACCTGTATCAGAACCAGGGGAAAATACAGCCGTTTGGCTATACGGGATACCAAAGAGATGAGATAGCAGGAACCTACTATGCCCAGGCGAGAGAATATCTCGCAGAGAACGGAAGGTTTGCAGGGCAGGATTTGATTGTCGGCTTTATTGAGTATCCAGAAACACTTAATAGATATGGATATTGTTGGGATAATCCTTTTAAATATGTGGATTATGATGGGGAATTTCCAACAATAATTGCAGGAGCAGGGATTGGTTTTTTAGTATCTGGAATTTCATCAATAGTAACACAAGTGGTTTTGGATAGAAAGGTAAACTTGAAAGAAGTGGCGGTAGATGCAGTAAGTGGTGCTGTAAAAGGTGGAATTGCAGGAAGTGGAATTGGAATAGTTGGTGGCATACTTGCTACGGGTGCTACAGGAGCAGCTACTAGTGTTGCATCTCAAATTTATGCAGACGATAAAAAATTGAATGAGGTTGATTGGAACTCAGTAGTGATAGCTGGAGGTATTGATGCCGTAACTTATGGTGTTGGAAAATATAAAATTAAAGGGAAAGGACCTACGGTTCAAGAACAATTGAGAAAAACAAATGACGATGTATATAAGGCGAAATTACATAAGGCGGGATATGACAAAAAACGGCAACATGGAAAAAGTTATCAACGTGCAATAAAAAAAGTATCTGAACTTGAAGAACTACAGGATTCATTAGCAGAAAAATGGTTAAAGGAAAAAAAGACAGACGGTATCAAAGAAATAGGGGAAAATTTTGGGAAAAAATTGCAGGAAAAAGTAATGATATTACAATTAGGAACCACACAAGGAATAAATAATGTTGAACGATGTGAAGCATAGGAAGTAAAATGAAAATGGAGGAACATATATGTTTTTTGAAATATTTATACAAATGATGCCATATTTGGCTGTGTTCGCTGTTTTAGGATATATTGGACGAGCTCAACAAAAAAAGGCTAAAGAAAGGGAAGAGGAACAGAAAAAGGGTATTATTAGAACTTGTTATGTAGTAAAAACAGAAAAAATATTAACTATTATATTTATTATAGGAATCTTCTTTACAGGTGGTTTGGTGGTGGCAAGTGTTATTCAACAGGAAGATTTCTTCCCTCTTTTTGTGTTTGGTATTGCATTTGTTGTTTTTTTAATCGGATCATTGAATATGATAATGTGGAAACTTGAAGTGAATGGAGATAAAATCATATGGCGTTCCACATTTGGTAAAAAGATGACATTTTATTTTGATGACATTACATATTGTGAAAGAAAAAAAGGTTCTATTCGAGTGTATGTAAATGGAGAAAAGTTATTTACGATTGATAGCAATATAGACAAAACAGAATTTATGGAAGATATAAAAAGGAGAAGAATACCAGTAAAATCTTATTGGGCAAATCAAAAAAGAAAAAAATAAATAATTATCTAGCAAAGAAATTGTCAGGTATAGTAGATTGAATTACCACATTTTAAAAATTAAATTCCTATCTTATATCAAATATGAGTGGGCTTATTTCAAGAGAAAAATTGCGATATTTAGGTTAATTGGAAGAAACTATACGAAAGGAGAAAGAAATACATGGAAAGAAAGAACATATCCATCAAAACATACAAAAGAGAACCGCAGATTTGGTTTGGGACAGAAGCGGATTCGTTTTCTTACGACTTTGTATGGCATCTTCCAATGCAGATGTACGGAGCCTTTGGAGAGGATCTGTATGGAAACCAAGGAGTTCTGCAAGTGTTTGGCTATACAGGATACCAGAGGGACAATGTAGCAGGGACGTACTATGCGCAGGCGAGAGAGTATCAAGCGGAAGTTGGAAGATTTGCTGGGCAGGATCTAATCGCAGGTTTTATGGACATGCCGCTTAGTATGAACCGATACAGCTACTGCTTTAATGATCCGATGCTACTGGTAGACCTGGATGGTGCATGGCCAGAGTGGTTGGATGTTAGTGAAAAAGGTGCAAAAGATAAAATTAGAGATAATAAAGAAAATATAAATAAAGCAGCAGAAGAATTTGGAGTTGATCCTAAGCTAATTGCAGCAGTAATTTATACGGAACAGGCAAATAATATGAATTTTCGTGACGTATTAACTGATGGAATTGGCGGGTTTTATGGAATAGATACATCTATTGGCATAGGACAGGTGAAAGTGTCTACTGCAAAGCTATTAGAGGATAAGGGGTATATGCCTAAAACTAGGGCAGAAGAGGGGGGATGGTCTCTTCCTATATTTGGTTTTGTTAGTGGAACGATAACTATGGCAAGATCTAAGAAATTAAAGGATGATGCAACTAATATAAAATATGTGGCAGCTTATATTAAATTAATACAGAACACATGGGAGAAAGAGTATCCTGCTATAGTGAATGATCCAAAGATTGTCTGGACATTGTATAACACGGGGTATTTGGGTAAAAATGGTCCGCATTCTAAACCGAAAGGAGGAGCATTATCTGATTATGCGATGAAATCGTATGAAGAAATGGGGTGTTTGCTTGAGTAATAAAAATAAGATGATAATTTTGATAATCATGGTATTATTGGCTGGTTTTCCTTATCTGAAAGCAGAAGTTTTAACAATTAAATATGGGACAGAAATGATTTCATTATTGAAAAATGAAAATTCGTGGGATGAGTCTGTAGAACCCCAATTTTATAGAGTAATTACATATTCTGATAAGAACGCTAAATTATATTATGTAGCGCCAAATAATCAGTCGGCATTTCTATGTACATTTGTTAATGAGAACAATATGTGGAAGTTAGAAAATGAGAACCTAATTTGGACTAAGACTGGAAATGGAGAGGATGCATTTGTGTGGCCATATTATCCTCACAATTAATGTCTTCGCTATCACTGTGCGCCTGGGTGTAATGGCAAAAATTAAAAATATCTTAATTACCCTATTGTTATGACAGCAAAGACCAGCTGACAGAGCTGATACACCGGGACAAAGAAGGAATCCTGGACCGGTATACCTATACATACGACCTTGTGGGAAACAAGACCGGGATTAGAAAAGAAAGAAGAGGCTTGACCAAAGAAAGCGGCACTTATACCTATGGATACGATGCGCTGGACAGGTTGGAGAGCATCAGGAAAGACAATGTATTGGAGACACAGTACCGCTATGATGCCTTTGGGAACCGGATAAAAAAGGAAAGCGAAGAACACCAGACCTCTTACTGGTACAATTCGCTGAACCAGCTGATAAACCTGACAGACCAGTCGCAGGAAGGAACCAGCAGAGAGACCTATCTGTATGACAGGAGAGGCAACCTAAGCCAAGTCATAAGAGACGGGACAGTGAAGAACCAGTATGTATATGGAGCCATCAACCGTCTGGAGCAGGCAGTGAATGGAAGCGGTGCAAAAGCCAACTATCTCTACAACGGGCTGGGACACCGGGTAGGAAAAGAAATAACCTTAGATCCAACAAAGCAGCTGAGAGGACAAAGCCAGAAGCCGGACAGCAGGATTGATTATCTAATTGACCTGACAAGGGAGTACCACAACCTGCTGGAAAAAACAGAAGATGGCATTAGCCAGACCTACTTTTGGGATGGAAATGTGGCAGCCTTTGAAGAAAGTGGAAAGAGAAGCTACTACCTGCAGGATGAACTGGGAAGTCCGCTTCGTATTGAAGATGAAAGCGGATTTACCAGAGAAACCTATGGATATGGAGCTTTTGGAGAGAATCTGTATGGAAACCAGGGAGTTCTGCAAGTATTTGGCTATACGGGCTACCAGAGAGATAATGTGGCAGGAACCTACTATGCGCAGGCAAGGGAGTATCAGGCGGAAGTAGGAAGATTTGCCGGAAGGGATATCGTAAAAGGTTATTTTATAGTTCCGATGTCGTTAAATGAGTATTCATACTGCATCAATAATAGTTTACTTTGTCAAGATAATAATGGTATGTGGATTACTATTGCCGTAGGTGCGGCAATAGGATGTATCGGTGGCATAGTGTCACAAGTGGTAACAGATATTGTTACAGGGGAAAAACCGTCACTAAAGAAATATGTTACTTCCGCAGTATCTGGAGCAATTGGAGGAGCAGTGGGCGGTGCAACGGGTAATATGGCAGCTGCAGGTGCGGCGAGTGCTGCATCTTCAACTCTTATTGAAGGAATATGGGATATAGCAGATGGAACAACAGAATTTACGGCAGATAATGTAACGAAACTTGCCTTAGACACAGTAGGAAGTGCAGTATTTGGTGCAGGAATAGGATATGTAACCGGAAAAATGGGAGAAAAAATAGTTAAATCTAGTAGCACTTTAAAAAACTGGGAGTTTAAATATAAATATGCAGATCGTAGAATTAAGCAAGGTACATTTACGTTGTTAAAAACGCTTGAGATAAATGGAAAGAAATTTTTTGCGTTAGAAGCTATTTCTGCATTTCCGGATTTTGTTACGAATACATTAATTCCTATTACTAAATCAAGGCTAAAAGATAAAGAGAAACTATTAGAAAAAACAGAAATCTCTTATGTTACAGAATATTTACAAAAGCTTTCGGAGTTACTAAGAGAGGAAAAATTTAATGAAATGATAGAGTGTCCGATAATGTAGAAGGAGGAATTCTAATGGAAATAATTTTACTTTGCTTGTATGGAAAAGTTACAGTTATAGTTATCTTTTTAATAATATACCTATATTGGATATGGAAGAAGGTTAGACTTATAAAATGGGAGCAGGCACCTGGTGACACCAGAGATTGGATACGAAATCACGAAAAAAATATTAATAAAATTATTAAAATTATTTCTGGGATAGGTTTGATATTTATGGTTTATTGCATAGTTATTCCTGCTATATTAGATATTCCGACGTTAGTCAAGCAAGAGTATACAGTTATAGAAGGAATAGTAGAGTCTTGGAATTATAGTGATGAGGAAAGGCTAGAAGAGCGAAGTATATCAATAAAGGATGATACTGGACAGGAAAAATCTGTAATAGTATATAGTACAGGTATTCATCAAGGAGAACACTTAGTAGTTGAGTATCTCCCTCATTCAAAATATGGAATAGTAAAGGAGCGGATAAGATGAAATGGTTTAAACACTTAGTTTTCTTGGTGTTTTTTGTAATTGTTTTTTCCTTTGTAGAAATACATGAAAAAAGGAGAGAAGTGTTATTAGAGAAAAATTCAAAAGTTTCATATGTTGTAGCATATCCTAGGATTTTACGAACGATTTGTTTGTTTTTGTTTGGGGTTGGTGTGATTCTGTTTTTATACCTCTCGATAATGAATATTAAATATCACGGAGAACTTGAAAAAGGTTTATTTGTTTTTGCAAGTTTTTTTATATTTGTCGGATTTGTGGGATATATACTGATGCGGATATGGAAAATAGAAGTACAAGAAAATCAGATGGTGGTGAATAAAATTTTTTATAAGAAGGAATTCTTTATTGAAGATATAAAAAATGCGTATTTAGAGAAAAATGGAAAACTAGTAATAATATTACCTGATGGTTACATGATAAAGATTGACAAAGAATGTGATAATTATGAGAAATTTTGTCTTGATTTGAAGGACAAAGAGATTATAGATCAATAATAGGATAAATGTAGGGGCACCTTTACAAAACAGGGAGATCTATCCGGCATCCAGTATGCAGACGGAAAGGAAGTGAAGCTGTCCTATAATCCGCTCCGGCA
>ENA-OURZ01003364-OURZ01003364.1-human-gut-metagenome-genome-assembly--contig:-NODE-3364-length-13492-cov-2.431197_pt1 | contig 13492 bp, 14 predicted proteins | sample MGYA00242073_ERZ509195 | MGnify/ENA primary metagenome ERZ509195 (study PRJEB26280, sample SAMEA2338837) | human gut metagenome | biome: human gut; feature: human-associated habitat; material: faeces...
ACCCCTATTGCTTAGGTGTAAGGAAACAAAACAAGCAAAACCCCGCAAAACTTACCCACATTATACCACGGCAAAAACCACTTGTCAGCTACAAAACAGGAGGAAAAACACCATGATCTGCACACATTGCGGTAAAGAAATCCAGAACGGCATCACTTTCTGCCCCTACTGCGGCAGCACGTCGCTGCGCGCGCCCAAAGGCGGCGACTTCTGTTATCTGTCCACCATGGTCTCCCCGTGGGGTGAGGCGATGCAGGAGCTTCTGAAGGAGGCAGGCATCCGCTGCCTGACCCGGCAGGCGAGGAGCGTCCTGTATTCCGTCGCTTTCGGGCAGAACCACGCCGAGCTGGAGCTGTTCGTGCCGTGGGAGGATCTGGAGCAGGCGGCAAGCCTTCAGAAGAGTCTTCTTACCAGCGAGCTGGTGGAAGAAGCACCGCCGGATTCTCCGGACGAACCATCATAACGCAATCGCACCGCAGAGGGAATCCTCTGCGGTGCGATTTTACTCTGTCAGAGTCAGAAAACCCGGCAGACAAGGCTACATATCCTTCAGGCACTCCAGCGGCGCATTGTCATACACATGGTCCTTTGCCGCCAGCACCGTAACGGGCGCTTTGGAGTGGCGGATGAACAGCGCGTCGTGACGCACAGACCGACGATGATGTTCAGCTCCGTTCCGGCTTCGTTCAGCAGCTCCGCCTGCGCAATCGGGTTGCGCATTGCCTTCTGCGCGGAGGGAACGCCGATGGTACAGCGGTCAATGTGCCCCACTTTGCAGCGGACGCTTTCTACCTGAAAGCCGTTCCGGCGCAAAATGGCGTCAATCTGCCGCCCCTGCTCGTCGAGCGTATCGCAAAACGCCAGTCCCAGCTTGTGAAAGCCGCACTCCTTGGCAAAGCGCATGGTCTTTGCCAGACGGCACTCGCTGTGGTCCGGGCTGCAGAGTGCGGATTTCTGCGCCATCAGCCGATCGAGCGGCTCGTCATACTCCTGCAGCCAGGCATCCATCTTTTCTCCCTGTCCGGGGCAGCCCTTCGGAAAGGTCTGCGTCTGGTCCATCCGGGCAGCGCAGCTTTTGCTCTGACATGCGGCACAAAACAGCATAAATACAACCTCCCAGTACGCCGCGATGGAGCGCACCAATTTCTATGACGCAATCTACTCCCCCGTCGTTCTGCTGCTGAACGCCGTCGTGGTCGGCATCGTCATGCTGCTATCCGCCTCTGGCAATGCGCGGATTCTATCTCTGTTCGGTATGTCGGTCGGCACCTCGGTTGCCGTGATCAACTACATCTCGCGCATTTTTGCGCCCATTGAAAGTCTCGGCATGGAAATCCAGACCATCCAGTCGGCAATGGCAGGCGTCAGGCGCATCGACGCTTTTCTTGCCCAGCCCGAGCGCGCCATGGAGAACGGCGAAACTGCCGCATACGGCGATGTCGTGCTGTCGCACGTCACCTTCGGCTACGGCGAAGCGCCCGTCCTGCGCGATTTTTCCATGACCGTCAAGCAGGGCGAGCAAATCACGCTCGGCGATCCGCAGATCACCGAGGAAATGGCAAAACATGCTGCGCGTCTTGCCGGTATCGACGCTGCCGTGCAGGCGCTGCCGGAGGGCTATCACACGGTGTGCACGGAGGGGCTGTTCTCGCAGGGCGAGTGGCAGCTGCTGTCCATCGCGCGCGCTGCGGCGGCAAATCCTGCCGTGCTGCTTCTCGACGGGATCACGGCAAATCTGGACGCCGAAACCGAACAGCGCGTGCTTGCCGCACTGCGCCGCGCCTGCGAAGGGCGCACCGTACTTTCCGTCTCACACCGCATTTACGAAAATCTCGGCGGCAGAACCATCGAAATCGGGTCCCAGCGGAATGCTGCGCTGTCCCATGTGTAAATTGCGGTTGACTTTCATCGTATGGTTGATATATATTAGTCATTATAAATCAAATTCAAAAAGGAGAATGCCATTGAATCTGAAAAAAGAAGCGGATCTGCTGGAGCAGGTCCTGTCCATCGCCGAAACAGATTACGCGCAGGCATATCGTTTTTTGCTGGATGCCTACGAAAAAAGCCCGGCAGCATACGGACCGCAGACGCTCTACTTCCTTTCCTGTCTTTCAGGCGGCACGGGGCTTTCGGAAGCTGCGCTCGGCTGGCTCAAAAAAGCCGTTTTGGAGAACGGCTGGTGGTATCGCCCGGAGGTGCTGATCGACGACGATCTCGAAACGCTGAGCGGCAATCCTGAATTTCTTTCTCTGAAAGCCGTCTCCGACGCGCGCTATCAAAAAGCCCGCGAAACGTCGAAGGCGGTCTTTTCCCGAAAATCGAAAACGGCTGCAAACCTGTTTCTTGCCGTCCACGGAAACACGCAGAACGCCGATCTCGCGCGCGAAGACTGGGCGCCGGTGCTGGCGGGCAGCGCACGCTGGCAGCTGGAAACCGTCCAGAGCGCCGAGCCGGACGGCTGCGGCACGTACCGCTGGAGCTATGACATGGCTTCGTTCCTGCCGGTCGCAGGCGCGCTGGAAGCGCTGCAGACAGAGGGCTATGAAACAATGGTCTGCGGCGGCTTTTCCGCCGGGTGCGACATGCTGCTGCGCGCCATTTGCTTCACCCCGGCGCGCTGCGATGTGCTGGTCCTGCAAAGCCCGTGGATTCCGGTTCTGCAGGAGCATTCGGACGCGCTGGTGCGGGCACTCCGGGAAAAGCACATTGCGCTGCGGATTTTCTGCGGTCTGGAGGATGAAGACTGCCTGCCGCTTGCAAGGCAGCTCTATACCGCGGCAAAGGATGCCGGTCTTCCTGTAACGCTGACGACGCAGGAACATACCCGGCACCAGTTCCCCGAAAAGCCTTACACCCTGGAAGACATCTTATCCCCGGAAAGGCAGATGTGCATATGAGCGAGCTGCGCGCGAGAGTCATCTCGCAGGAAAAAGGGCTGTATCAGATCAGCAGCGGCACGGAAGTGAAGCAGGCGTCCGTCTCCGGCAAATTTCGCTATGAAGCGCAGACAGTCTCCGACTATCCGGCGGTGGGCGACTATGTCCTTGCCGAGTGGCAGGAAGCCGGCTCCCCTGCAATCATCCGCAGCCTGTTTCCGCGCAAAAGCTGCTTTCTTCGGAAAGCTGCCGGCAGCGCAAAGCAGGAGCAGGTCGTCGCGGCAAACATCGACACGGTCTTTCTGTGCATGTCGCTCAACCAGAATTTCAACCTCCGCCGCCTGGAGCGCTATCTCTCCATTGCGTATGACAGCGGCGCGGAGCCGGTGGTGGTCCTGACCAAAGCGGATCTGTGCCAGGACCCGGAAGACAAGCTCGCGCAGGTGCGGACCGCCGCACCCGGGGCGGAAATTCTCACGGTCTCGTCTCTTACCGGCGATACGGACGCGGTCCTTCCCTACATCCTTCCGGGCAGGACGGTTGCGTTTCTCGGCTCCTCCGGCGTCGGAAAATCCACGCTGATCAACAAGCTCATGGGAACCAGCGCACTTGCCACGGGCGCCGTCGGAACTGCCGACAAGGGCAGGCACACCACTACGCACCGCCAGCTTCTTACCCTTCCGAACGGCGCATTTCTGATCGACACACCGGGCATGCGCGAGCTCGGCATGTGGGACAGCGACGGCGGCATCGACACGGCGTTTCAGGACCTTCTGGAGCTGACGCGCGCCTGCCGGTTTTCCAACTGCACGCACACCGCAGAGCCCGGCTGCGCGGTTCTGAAAGCGCTGGCAGACGGCACGCTGGACGCCGGACGCTGGGAATCGTTCCGGAAGCTGAAGCTGGAAAATGCTTCTGCGGCGGAGCGCAGCCGCTATCTGGACGCCAAACGCGAAAAATTCAAGAGCATCTCAAAAACCAACAAGACAAATCGAAAAAGCGGCAGCTGACCGAAAAGCTGCCCACACATACAGCGATACCCCGGCAAGCTCACCGGGGTATCGCTTTTTTCTACAGAAACGCCGGATGTCCAGCTTCACATGCCCCTAACTATTCTTTGATCCGCAGGCAGAAATCGCAGCAGGCGTTGCCCCTGCCCAGCGTTCCCGTCCGATGCCGGAGAAGCTTCGGGTGAAGATTTGCGCAGGTGATATCGTCGCTGTCGCAGAAGCACGGGCAAAGCTCCGGGCAGCCGTATTGCACGCAGGTGTCGTAATACGGGCATTTTGTCATATCCACGCGCCAGGTACTGCGGTCCGCCTGCAGCCGCGCGTCGAACGCGGCGTTCAGTTCCTTTTCCTGCGCGGCAAACCGCTGCGCGACGGTCTTTCGAAAATCTGCCGCAAGATAGCTCTCTTTCATATCCGGAACGCCTCCCTGTCTCCATTTGCGCCATTGGTTAGTTTGCTCTAACCGCCGTCCTTTGAAAAGCTGCCTGCGCGGCAGCTTTTCCTAACCGGAAGTTTTTTGCAGGTTCCTTGTAGCATTCGTCTCTTCTTTTTGCAAGACGGTGTTTGCCGCTGCCGCAGACGGACTTCCGGAGTCGTTTCGTTTTCTATGTCTCTTCCTCCGTGTGCACCGCACTGACGTCCGATAGCTCGCGATACGTCTGCCGGATGAAGAAGGCCGCAATAAGGAACGTCAGCAGATCCGCTGCCGGGAACGACCACAGAAGCCCGTCCAGCCCGAAGAAGACCGGCAGGATGACCGGAAGCGACACGCCGAAAATGATCTCGCGCGTCATGGAAACCGCAGTCGACGCAAACGCCTTGCCCAGCGCCTGCAGGTAGATAAACGTGCCCTTGTTCAGTGTCGCCAGCGGCATCAGGCACAGGTAGGTGCGGAAGCATTTGACCGTGAAGTCCGCGTAATACGTGCTCTCGTTTGCCGCGCCGAACAACATCGCAATCTGCAGCGGAAAGACCTCCACAATCACCAGAGCGACAGCACCGACGATAAACTCCGCCAGCAGCAGCTTCGAAAACAGCGCCCTGGCGCGGTCGGTTTTCTTTGCGCCAATGTTATACCCCGCAATCGGAATACAGCCAGCCGCCATGCCGATGGCGATGGAAATCGCAATCTGGAAAAACTTCATGACGATGCCGAGGACGGCAAGCGGAATCTGCGCATACTCCGGCTGCCCGAAAACGGGGTCCTTCGCACCGTATTTCATGCACATATTCTGCACCGCTGCCATCGAGACGACCAGCGAGATCTGCGCGAGAAAGCTGGTCAGCCCCAGCACCAGGAATTTTGGAATCAGCTTTCCGTCCAGCCGGAAGCTGCTCTTATCCAGTTTGATGACCTTCATGTGCCGCAGATACCAGACTGCGAGCACCGCCGTCAGCACCTGACCGATCACGGTAGCTACCGCCGCGCCCATCATGCCCCAGTGGAAGCCGTAAATGAAAATGGGATCGAAAATTACGTTGGCAATCGCACCGGAGACGGTGGACACCATAGCAAATTTTGGGCTGCCGTCGCTGCGGATGACCGGGTTCATCGCCTGCCCGAACATATAAAACGGGATGCCAAGCGTGATGCAGAAAAAGTATTCCTTCGCAAACGTATGCGTTTCCTCATTAACCGTTCCGCCGAACAGGACCAAAATCGATTCGCTGAACATGAGGTAGACTGCCGTCAGCACAAGGCTGCTGACCACGCAGAGCACGATGGCATTGCCGACAGACCTGTGCGCGTCCTCGCGGGCGTTTCGTCCCAGGGCGATGCTCACAAACGCGCAGCAGCCGTCGCCGATGAACACGGCGATGCCGAGCGCCACCACTGTCAGCGGAAACACGACGGTGTTTGCCGCATTGCCGTAGGAGCCGAGGTAGCTGGCGTTTGCAATAAAAATCTGGTCAACAATGTTATAGAGCGCACCTACCAATAGCGAGATAATGCAGGGAACGGCGTACTGCCGCATAAGCTTCCCGATACGCTCCGTCCCCAAAAACTGATTTCCGGTATCCATCAAAATCACCTTTCCTTCCAAAAAACAAAAAATGCGCAAAGCCAGAAGCCATCTGGATTTACGCATTTCTGCCACACGATCTGTTTATGAACTTTGCCGCATTTCCGCAAAAAAAGCGCGGCGTTTTCTGCAACCGGATTTACGCAGAAACGCCACACGCTGTACGCCTATTATAGCGGATTCGGCAGAAAATTTCAAATGTTTTTTGACGGCTTCCCTGTCGGAAGCCTGTATGCCGCTAAATTTTCTCTTGACTCTATCTCTATTGTAGAGTTTATAATAGAGGCAAGATCAAACGCAAAGAAGGACGCTTCGCAATGGAAAAGAACTTAACCACCGGCAGTGTCTTCAAAAACGTGATTTTCTTTTCGCTGCCGTATCTGCTCTCGTATTTTCTGCAGACGCTCTACGGGATGGCAGACCTGTTTATCATCGGGCAGTTTGAAGGCGTCGCCAGCACGACCGCCGTCTCCATCGGCTCACAGGTCATGCATATGCTCACGGTTATGATCGTCGGGCTTGCGATGGGCACAACCGTCAGCATCGCGCAGGCAGTCGGCGCGGAAAACCGGAAACAGGCGGCGCAGGACATCGGAAACACCGTGCTGCTTTTTATGGCAGTTTCTGTCACGCTGACTGTTCTTCTTCTGCTGCTTGTCCGCCCCATTGCTGCCGTCATGTCGACGCCGGAGGAAGCAGTCGGCGGCACCGCCGCATACCTGACCATCTGCTTTCTCGGCATTCCGTTCATCACGGCGTATAACATCATCAGCTCGATCTTCCGTGGACTTGGCGACAGCAAAAGCCCCATGTATTTTATCGCCGTGGCGTGCGCCGCCAATATCGGGCTGGACTATCTCTTTATGGGCGTGCTCCATCTCGGTCCTGCGGGCGCGGCATTGGGCACAACGGTGTCGCAGACAATCAGCGTCGTTGTGTCTCTGGTCGTGATTCTGCGGCGAAAGAGCATTGCGCTGGAAAAATCTGACTTTAAGCCCCGCCGTCCGGTGATGGAGAAAATCTTGAGAATCGGCGTTCCCATCGCCCTGCAGGACGGCCTGATTCAGGTCGCCTTCATCGTCATTACGATCATTGCCAACCAGAGAGGGCTCAATGATGCGGCAGCGGTCGGCATTGTGGAAAAGGTGATCAGCTTCCTGTTTCTGATTCCTTCTTCCATGCTTTCCACCGTTTCGGCGCTGGGCGCGCAGAATATCGGCGCCGGAAAGCCGGAGCGCGCCATCCGCACGCTGCGCTATGCCGTGCTGCTTGCCGTGAGCTTCGGCGTTCTCGCCTCGATTACAATTCAGTTCACGGCAGAGCAGATCGTTGCCCTGTTTACCGACCGGAGCACGGCAGCCGGCGCGCAGGTCGTCCGGCTCGGCGGGCAATATCTGCGCGGCTACATCTTTGACTGCATTTTCGCGGGCATTCATTTCAGCTTCAGCGGCTACTTCTGCGCCTGCGGCAAATCCGGGCTGTCGTTTCTGCACAACATTTTCGCCATCGTGCTGGTGCGTATCCCCGGCGTTTATCTGACATCCACACTTTTTCCGGCGACGCTTTTGCCGATGGGACTGGCGACGGCAGCCGGCTCTGCGTGCTCAGTGCTGATCTGCCTGATTGCCTTTGCCGTGATACAGCGAAAAGCTGCAGCGCCGCAGGCGGAGGGCTAGCGGATGGACCGAAAAAAACTCTTTCCGATCGGCGAGGTATCGAAGCTGTTTCACATCAGCGTCAGCAGCCTACGGCGCTATGAGACCATCGGTCTTCTGACCCCGGCGTATATTTCCCCGGATTCCGGCTACCGCTATTACGGACCGGAGCAATTTGAAGTCCTGAATACGATTCGATACCTGCGGGCGCTGGATATGCCGCTGCCGGAGATTGCAGATTTTCTCCAGAACCGGGACATCGACCGCATCGAAGAAAAGCTGCAGCAGCAGAAGCAGGCGGTCCTTCAAAAGCAGCAGGCGCTCAAACGCATGGAGCAGAAGATCGACCACCGCCTGCGCTGGCTTCGGGACGCGCAGAGCGCGCCGCTTGACACGGTTTGCCTCGTGCAGCTTCCCGCCTGCCGCATCGTATGGGTCAGCGATTGCCTGAGAATCGGCGCTTCTGCCGATATGGAAGCGCCGATTCGCAAGCTCGACCGGTCCGACGCAGAAGCCGTCGTCTTTCTCGGAAAGGTCGGGCTGGGTATTTCGGCGGAGCATCTGCAAAAGGCGCAGACAGCGCAGTACGATGGCATCTTTCTGATTCTCGACCGGGAAGATATTTATACCGGCGAAACGCTGGAGCTGCCGGAAACACTCTGTGTGCGGCTGCGCTTTCGGGGCAGCCATGCCGATGCGCCTGCGCAGTATCGGAAGCTTCTTCGCTATATGGACGAGCACCGGATGCAGATTTCCGGCTTTTCCCGGGAGGTCACGCTCATTGACTACGGCGTCACCAATGATACGGAAAAGTTCGTGACCGAGATCTGCATTCCGGTCCAGGGCAGCTAAGCGCCCGCTCCCTGTTTTTACCCATCCGGCGCCACAGCGCCGGATTTCTTTTTCTTACTTTCCGAGGACGACGCAGACGCTGATCTCGCGTTCCGTTTCGCTCAGGTCCAGATCGCCGCCGTCGGCGACGCTCACGCGCAGCTCATAGAGCGTGCCGTCTGTCAGCTCCGTCACAGCCTCGCCGCTTTCGTCCGTGATCTTCCACAGCTCGGAAGCGACCTGCGAAAGCTTTCCGTCCGCGCCGTAAGCGTAGAGGCTCAAATCGGAAGCATTTCCGGAGAGGTTATTCACACGGAACGCGACCGTAGTGTTGGGGTGGACATTGCGCACCGTTACGCTGTTGCGCCAGCTTGCAACCGTACCTTCGCCGCCATCAAGCACAAACTGCTCCTGCGAAAGAACGTTTCTTGCCGCCTGGTCGAGGTCGACCTCGCGGTACGGCATCTCAGGCAGATACACGAAGCGGTCCTGCAAACGAAGCAGCTCCAGATAGCCTGTCGGGCAGTAGAGCGCGTTGCCGCTGTTGCCGGCGTACATGCCGATTGCCATGTTGTTGTAGCCGAACTTGTTGGAAACGTCCATCGTGAAGACGGTCTCGCCGGTTGCAAAGTCCAGAATGATATAGGAAGCGCTGCAACTATGAAAAGCTCAAGCCGAAGCTGATTCATGCCAGCATGCGTCACATCCGCAGCGAAAGCGCAGCGGAGATTGCCTGCGCGCAGGATATGTTTGAGACGATTTTCAAGGATTACCCACAGGAAAAGGACGTGCATATCTCCGGGCTTCTTGCCGATTTTATGAACCAGAAGCCCGTGACAGCGGCGGGTTTTGCAGCGCTTGCGGGAAAAATTCTTCTCATCCTGCCCGATCAGGATTTCTTCTCTGCGAAAATGCAGGAGGATCTCATCGGATTGATGCACCATCCGCAGATTCTCTATGTTTCGGGCGGGCATCTGTCGACGGTCTTGAACCCGGACGGTTATATCCGCGCCATCCGCAGCTTTCTGTTTTCCGATGATTTCCAATGAACAGGCTGCCGAATGCCGTGCGTACGCTAACCGGGATTGGAGGCAAGCAACATGAACCCGAAAGAACACAAATCGTTTCTCCGATGGTGTATGCTCGGCGCAATCGGCGGGCTTTTGATGGCTGCCGGTGACTGGCTGCTCGGATGCATTCCGATTCAGGAAACGGACACAGGCATGTTCCAAAGAGCCTATTATCTGTCCGGCGAATATGCCCTGTGGAGACCCGTGTTGATCGTTGCTCTGGGCGCAATCGGAAGCTTTCTCTATTCTTTTATGGTAAAAGCACTGAACGCGGACATTCGAAAAACGTACCGGAAAACGAAGCGGCTCCAGAATCTGTGCGGTATTTTCACCGTCGCGGTCGCGCTGGCAATCCATCTCTGGTCGGCAACTCTGGCATGGTTCACCGCGTATCTGGGTCCTCGCATCGGGCAAGCGGCTGTCATCGCGGCGGTCACTGCCTATCAGGACGATATGCTCGTTTCCATTTTGCCGATGTATCTTCCGATGGTGCTTTTCATCGGGCTTCATTTTGCGATGCTGCTCACCGGAAAAACCCGGTATCCCCGGTGGATGCTCGTGTTTCATCCGCTCACTTGGAACGTTCTTCTCGCAGGCATTCCGGATCTTGCGCAGGCGATGCAGGTACCGGCTGCCACATGGATGTCCGTCATGAGCCAGAGCAGCACAAACAGCGCCATCGTGATCTGGTGCATCGCAGCGGCAAGCTATGAGAAGAGGCACTCTTTAAGAAGAACGGAACTGCCGAAATGAAAAACGGGATTTCTAAGGAAGCTCTGATTAAATCAGTGACTGTGGACGGCGAGAGATTTTTTCGTCAAGACAAGGTTTGAAAAACGAAGGAATACTGTATGTACCCGCAAAGGGCATGCCCGCATCCGTATGGCTCCTTTGTCGCCAACGGCTGCGACATATTTCTCGTTTTTCAAACCGCCGGATTGGCGGAAAAGATCCGTCGTCCGCGGTCGGGGATTTATTCAGAGGTTCCCTAATGTACCGAAACAAATCAGAGTGCGTACGCATGGGGAGAACTGCGGCAGTTGGATGTCGAATCCTGTTTTTATGTCTTTGGCGGAATTGCACTGGCAGCACTGGCGCTGCTTGGCTGGATGGCGTGGATTCACCGCCAGTATGCGTTCGGTAAGAGTGGCATAACCGTTTCGTTCCTAATTGTAATGCTCCGCACCTATGGCGCACAGTCCGTCTATGGAAGCGACATTCCGCTGGCGTTTGGCATCGACGGCGTTCTGTATGCCTGACCAATTGCAGGCGACGCTGCGGTCATCCTCGCCATTATTTTTATCCGGCGGGAAATGAAGAAGATGGACGCGCTGGCATGGCAGAACGAAGCCTGAAATGCTGATAACCTCACCATACAGCTGCCGCAAGCGCCGCTCCAAATGGAGCGGCGCTTTTTTCAATTCCATTCGGGTATATTCTGTTGTTCCAGGTTACATCGGGGTAAGTCTGAGATAATCGTCCAGCGTGCCATCGTTCAGGCAGCACTCGATGATCTGTCTGCCCAGCGGGTCGAGATCGTCCGTGAGATACTGCTTGATCTGATCTTTGAAGAAGTCGGTCAGAATTTTCGCGCCCGCGTCGTAGCCCGCTTCTCCGAGCTTCGACTGCGTCTCGGGGCGAAGGAAGGTCTGACGGACGTACTGACCATCCAGCTTCATGTCGACCAGCGCGTAGCCGAACAGCGAGCATCTTGCGGGCGTCAAGTGCTTTGCCTTAATCTCGCCGTTGTGCCGCGCCAAATATTCCCGCGCGACCCACTCGCTCATGAAGCCGATCTTGTACGCGCCGATGTGCTGGTTCGGAATGAGAACGTTCAGCGTCTTCGGGCACGCCATGATCTGTCTCAAGAGTAGATTCGCCTGCGTCACGCGAAGCCCCGTCGCAAACGGCCAATAAGAGCCGACACCCTCGCTCTTCATGCCGCCTCCGCCGTCGACGATGCTGGGGTTCTTAAAGCCGCGCGGCGAGACCAGCCGCCACAGCCACGCAAGCGACGGCGGAATGATGTGAAGCAAGCCCATCACGCCGTAGTTGGGCTGCTCCGCGGTCGACGGCGGCATACGCACGCCGAAGCTTCGCACATCAACAGACACCGGCTCGCGCGGGACGATATGCTCGATCATGTCGCGCGGAATAATCACGCGCGGGTTCGGACACGGCTGCCCATTCGAGTCCTTCACGTGCTCCCAAATCAGGCATGTCGCGCCCGGCACGCCGTCCATGTTGAAAAACAGCAGCGGTCTCGACGGGTGAATCGACGCTTTTTCGTAGATCGGGTTATTGCCGTAGGCATGCAGACTGTCCATGCGGAGGAACCAACCGGCTTCGGCGTCTACAATGCGGAGCTTACCTTCGACCGGGTCCTGATACGCCGAGTGGCACAGCGCCATATCGTCCGAAATCGGCGCGATGCTGCACGACTCGCGCAGGTCTAAGAAATATTGCTCGCCCGTCAGCACATGTTCGCCGAGCAGCAGTCTTCCATCCGGCTCGCGCTTGAAATCCTCCAGCATCTCGCTCTTGCCGCCGCCGGACGCGCCCTCGTGCATAAAGACCGTCTCGTTTTCATACGGCGTTTCGACGAGCGCAGACGATGCGTGGCAGCAGACCCAGCCCTCATGCTCGCCGATATCCAGAAGCACCGAGTACACGCCCTTTTTGGCAGAGGGTCCCGGGTAAAGATTGTACGCGAAGACCTCGTGGAGCGTTTCGCTGCGGTTGTGGACCACGACCTGCTTGCCGTCAAAGTGCGTGTGCCGGAAGGGCGGCGCGACGTAGATAATCGCGCGCGGGGTGTAATTTTCGGGGATATCCTGAATCGCGACAAACCCCTGCATGTTGGCAAGCGCCAACGCGAAGAACGCCGCGTTCGCCGGGCAAACGAGCAAGCTGTCATACCCGTGCGCCGGGTCGCCCGCCTTAAAGGGCAGCATAATCACGCGCTGCTCGGACAGCCAGTCCATCGTCTCCTGCCGCACCTTCGAGAAGGAATAGCCGAACCGATCGAGAAAACGCGGCTTGTCGGTCGGAAGATCGTCACTGATGACCATCGAGTTGGGGTCACGCCTGCGCATATAGTCTTCCATGAAGTTTACCGACGCGCCGTTTTTGCAGCGGATGACCTCCGCTTCCTTGACGCTTCCTTTGCCGACGATGTTGTAAACGACATCATAGCGGGACGAATGCGTCGGACCGAAGACGAGCTCGTCTAATTCTTCCTGCGTCTCAATGTAGGCAATCGAGCGGCATTTCATAAGCGCCGCGTGCAGATCTTCCGGGAGAACAAAGCGTCCAAAGTATACGTCAACCATAACCGTTTCCTCCAGTTAAACCATGAATTTGTGAAACAAGGATCGTGCTTTGCTGAAAGATTCTCTATGCCGGGGAGCGCGCGTTTCCGAAAAAAACGCTCTCCCCATATTATATAGAATATACCAGTGCCCTTCGGAAAGCTACAGGAAATTTCGAAAAAGAATGCCCACATCTCATTTTCGTACAAACTGTAGCTTTTGGTTATTTTGAATTTGTGCATATTCACGCCATCCGATGGGTGAAATTTGCAGTAAATACACACCAATCAACAATACTGCATCTGTGCCGAAACGAACTTGCCCGTTTCCGCCCCTCGTAATAGGATAGGAGAATCACACTGGGAGGAAAGATCGCATACCAAAAACAGGATATCATTTGCTTCACAAATCGAAGCATACAGGCAGAAACATGCCGAAGAATCATCGGATCCTGCCGATGCGTTTTTGAAACCACCCGAGTCGCAGACCGGCCGAACAGGCATTGCAAAATCTGCGAGAACGCATTAAAACAGATACAAACGGATTGCACATTCAGTTTTGGAACCATTTATCCCTGAAGGTATTTTTATGATTCAGGTCCATGCGCTGGGCGATGCCTGCCCGCTGCCTGCGAACTGGCGGCGGAAGCATAGGCAGTGCTGCACCGAACGTCCGATGGATGTTTCCTCCAAAAACAACGGCTCGGACCTGC
>ENA-OURZ01003367-OURZ01003367.1-human-gut-metagenome-genome-assembly--contig:-NODE-3367-length-13478-cov-2.268792_pt1 | contig 13478 bp, 5 predicted proteins | sample MGYA00242073_ERZ509195 | MGnify/ENA primary metagenome ERZ509195 (study PRJEB26280, sample SAMEA2338837) | human gut metagenome | biome: human gut; feature: human-associated habitat; material: faeces...
TTGCTACAAGCTTTCCATCTCTGTCTAACTGATATAATGTATAATCAAGTGAACTGCTCTGTTTGTTAAAATACATTGCCATATTCTTATATCCTTCATCATCCATCCAGATATAATTTCCGTCAAATGTTATATAAAAATATCCTGTATCATTATCACTTTCATATATGCTTTCTGACTTACCGCTGCCAAGATCATATTCATATATCATTCCATCTCCAAGCCCACTGTAATACAGCTTGTTATTGTCTGCATCTATACAGTAACTATACACATTCTTGTCAAGCAGACATTCAATATCTTCCCCTGCAATTCTGAATATTCCTTTTCCTTCCAACGAATATAATCCCTTATCATCTTTTGAAACAGATGTCTTTAAAAAAAATGTGTCGCTGCCATATGTTTTAAGTGAATTAATTCCTATACCATATCCCGTTTCTTCATATATTTTATCGCTCGAACCCGTATCAAGATTAAATCTGTACAGCCTTACTGTTACATTACCTTCTATATCTCCCGTTATCTCTTGAGATACATATGCATATCCATCATTGAAGCACATTGACACACTATCCTGTCCACTCAGGACGCATATGCTTCCAAGGTCTGTTCTCTGTGTTCCATCAGCACTTATCTGTACAAGATTTCCCTTGGAACTTATCATATATATGTACGAATTATAGTAATACAACTCACTTTTAAACTCGCTTCCTGAAATATATGCCATGCACTCTTCTCCATCATGCCCACATTGTGGTTTATTACATAACACAATACTTTCTTCCGACTTATCATCATAAAACATAAGATTATCATCTGATGCGCTGCATTTATCAAGATAATAATATCCTGTATCACATCTTGCCACCGTATGCATGCTTTCAGAAAAGTATGACTGCGTATTATCAAGCTTATCGCTTCCTACGGTTATCGTATTACCTGTTTTCCCCTTACACGACACAAGCAAAACTGACATTACAACCATTAATCCTGCTGCAATTCTTCTCATTGTAATCCCCCTTAAAGTTATGACATCTATAGTTAGTTTAATTAACTATAGATATTATGTCAAGCGTACACAACCAAACTGGACACTATTAATCATGGTCTTGGAACACGAAGCATTAAAAGAATTGTTGACAGTTACGATGGCATCATGCAATAGTTTTGGCATATTCTGCAATATATGGCATATTCGGTAATATACGTCACATTAGTATCGGGTAGTTTTGGCACATTCGGTAATATATGGCACATTCTGCACTTGACAATGTAAAAAATCAGGGATTCCAGTTATATTTAATAACCGAAATCCCTGATTTTATTATATTAATTCATCATTAATATTGATTTTCTTATATTGTTATATCTTCTTAGAAAAGACTCTTAACAGTATTAACTACATTCTCTACTGTGAATCCGAAATGCTCGAATAACTGGTTAGCCGGACCTGAAGCTCCGAAGCCCTTCATGCAGATTACCTTTCCGTCAAGACCTACATATCTGTACCAGCCGAAGTCTGAAAGTGCTTCAACTGCAACTCTCTTTCTTACACTCTTAGGAAGGACTGATTCCTTGTATTCATCTGACTGCTTCTCGAATACATCCATAGATGGCATACTTACTACTCTTACATCTATTCCTGCATTCTTAAGCTCTGCCTTTGCAGATACAGCCAGGTTAACTTCAGAACCACTTGCAATAATAATTCCATCTGGAGTCTCTTTATCTGAATCCTCAAGAATATATGCTCCCTTAAGTGCTTCCTTTGATGAGCAAGCCATCTGTGGAAGATTCTGTCTTGTAAGAACTAATGCTGTTGGCTCATCCTTAGATTCAATAGCATATTCCCATGCAAGTGCTGTCTCTGTTCTGTCACATGGTCTGAATACTGTGAAGTTAGGCATTGAGCGGAATGCTGCAAGCTGCTCGATTGGCTCATGTGTAGGTCCGTCCTCACCAACTCCGATACTGTCATGTGTGAATACATATATAAGTGGCAGCTTCATAAGTGATGTAAGTCTTGCCATTGGCTTTGTGTAATCACTGAATACGAAGAATGTTGCAACGAATGGTCTTAATCCACCGTGAAGTGCAAGTCCATTACCAATTGCTGCCATAGCCTGCTCTCTTACACCAAAATGAAGGTTAGTTCCTGCATAATTCTCTTTAGAGAAATCACCTGCATCCTTCATATTAGTCTTATTAGATGGTGCTAAATCTGCTGAACCACCGATAAGGTTAGGCATTACATTCTTAATCATATTAAGAATTGTTCCACTTGAACTTCTTGTTGCTTCTGCCTTCTCAGGCTTTGCAAGGTATTTCTCAGAATTGAACAAATCGGACATATCACATCCATTGTAGTACTTATCCCAGAGTTCCTTCATCTCAGGGAACTTCTCACAATACTCTGCAAAAAGCTTATTCCATTCTTCTTCCGGCTCAGCCATTCTTGCTGCTATCTCTTTATAATGATCATATACTTCCTGTGGTACTTCGAAATCACCCTTGCATGGCCAGTTAAGGTTTTCCTTAAGTGCTGCAACATTATCAATACCAAGAGGCTCACCGTGTGCGCTTGCCTTACCCTGCTTTGCAGGACAGCCGTATCCGATAAGTGTATTAACCTTGATAAGTGAAGGTCTTTCCTTATCAGCCTTAGCCTCCTCAATAGCCTTTCCGATTGCTTCGATATCATTGCCATCAGCAACCTCGATTGTCTGGAAGCCAAATGCTTCGAATCTCTTCATTACATTTTCAGTAAATGCAATATCTGTGCTTCCCTCAATTGATATATTGTTAGAATCGTAGAATACAATAAGCTTTGAAAGACCTAATGTTCCTGCAAGTGAGAAACACTCTGATGAAATACCTTCCATCATACAGCCGTCTCCACCAAGTACATATGTGTAATGGTCAACTACATTGTATCCTTCCTTATTAAATACAGATGCAAGATGTGCTTCTGCCATAGCCATACCTACTGCCATAGCCATACCCTGTCCAAGAGGTCCTGTTGTTGCTTCAACACCAACTGTATGACCATACTCTGGATGTCCAGGTGTCTTAGAACCCATCTGTCTGAAATTCTTCACATCATCTAAAGAAAGATTGCCAATTCCAAGTAAATGGAACAATGAATAAAGAAGCATTGAACCATGTCCGCCAGAAAGAACGAATCTGTCTCTGTTCTCCCATTCTGGATCAGCCGGGTTGTAATTCATATGGTTAGTCCATAATTCATAAGCTGTTGGTGCAGTTCCAAGTGGAAGTCCAGGATGTCCTGAATTAGCCTTCTGGATTGCATCTGCTGACAATACCCTGATTGCATTAATTGACATTTCATCGATGTTAGTCATATTTTCCTCCCTGTGTAAGCACATCTGTGCATAATATTATAAGTTATCTGTCTTTAAAATCTGCCTCTGTCAAGAATATAACATCACCATTCTCGCTTCTCTTCTTCTTAAGTCCACCAAAGAATCTTCTTGATGCTCTTCTTTCAGAGTTGACAATTGCCTGATTGATAATTTCCTTGATATCATCAAGTTTAATATTATCATTCACGTTATGAAGTTTGTCAATCTTAAGATACAGTTCCAGTAATGCATCATCATCAACCTCATACTGTCTCTTTCTTGCGAATCTCTTCGCCATCTCAACAAGCTCATTAACAGTGTACTGCTTAAGAACAATTCTGTGATTGAATGTCTTGGTAAGCTCAGGATTAAAGTTGATAAGAACGTTCATGTCTGTATCTGAATCTTCAAATATGACAATCATTCTTCCTGTATCCTGTTCAAGACAGTTAAGCAGTTCATTAATTCTCTTAGGCTGGATTGTTCCTGCGCCTTCAACGATAAGAGCTGTTCCCTTAAGTCTTCCCATTGCCTTGGCAATACCTCTCTGGTTAATACTCTCTCCTGATGTCTTAGCAATCTTCTTTGGCTGGTCTGGATATAAAGTATTAATAGCTCTAATTATAGTTCTTGCAAGGTCTGTCTTATCAGAACTTGAATTACCAGAAATAAGAATATTTCCTGATGCTGATGAATTCATCTGCATTTCATCGTCAATTGTATCGAAAAGATCAGCTAACTGTTCCTCAAGTCCTGGCATATCTCTGTACTTTCTGAATATGTTTGCCAGCTCTCCTGTAAGCTTCTTCTCTATCTGCTCAGTTTCTTCAATCTCTTCTTCCATAGTCAATGGCTGTTCTTCTTCTTGTCTGGTGAATGGAATTACTGTTTCTTCCGGCTCAACACCTGCAGCTACCTCATCTAGTACAACAGCCTCCTCACCTTCTTCTTTATTGTCTTTATTATCAATATCTTCATTCATAATTGAATTGATATCTGAAATCATTGATTCTGACACAGTTGGTATCTGTGCTGTAACTAAAGGAATATCTTCATTCTCTATAGCAGTTGCTGCCTGCTCTAGTCTCGCTGCAGCCTTACCTGTTCTTATTGCAAGATCCATTCTCGCTGAATCAACTGCCATCTGTGCAAGAGCTGCTCTCTTTGCTTCTTCCTTATCAATCTCCTTACCATCAGCCAGTGCTTCTGCTTTCTTCTGCTCTACAAGCTTTTCATAAGCTGCACTTTTCTCGTCTTTCTCATCAAGATAACGCTCAAGCTCTGACTTGGAGAATTCCTTAGTATCCTGCTTGCCATACTTTTCTTCTCTTACAGACTGCATCCACTCTGTTATATCCATCTGGCCTTCAATCTGGTCATCATCCTCCTGAACTTCTGCATCATCATTAACAACCTGTTCAGTTACAGGAGCCGGAGTCTTAACCTCCTTTGCAGGCTGTTCTTCCTTATTCTTAGAAGCTGGTACAAATGTCTTAACATCAGCATCTTCTTCCTCATCACCGAACAAGTCACTCATCTTGGCAGCAAGCTCTTCCTGAAGATTTCTTGTATCATATAAATTGTTATATTCAGGTACAGGAACATTAATATCTATATTCTCTGCTTCCTTATTGATTCTTTCCTCAGCTTCTTTTCTCTGTTCAGCTTCGTCTTCTTTATTGATCTGCTCATAATTATCAGCTAATTTCTGCTTTGCATTCTCAATAAGCTCCTTAAGTGAGACATTTACCTTATTAATCTCGCTTGAGAAATTCTTCTCTCCATCTTTGCTAAGTGTCTCAGAAACCTCTGGCTTCTCCACCTGAGGAGTCTCTATCTTAGACATAACAACAGAGCTGTCCTTAGTATTATCTGCATCTTCATCCTTATTCAGAGCTTTCATTAAAAATGCTTTGATATCATCATTCTGGTCATTCTGTACAAGGTCTATTGAAAGAGGTCCTTCCTCCTGTTCCTTAGCAAACTCAGGAACATTCAGACTTACCTCTGGCACTGGCTGTTTACCAGTTAATTTCTGTTCTTTCTCATCTTCTTCACGGAAAACATCTTCAACTTCATCTCTCTTAAGATTAGCAAGTTCCTTCTGCTTTGCAAAAAGCTCCTCCTTAGTTGCCTCTATATCTTCCTTTCTTTTTCTTACATCTTCTAAGATACCTTTCTGTGTCTTAGTAAGAACAACACCAAGCTTTTCCTTTAACTGTACTGCTTTCTCAACGTATATACCATCCTGAAACCACAGAACGATATTATCACATGTCTTAATACATTCTTCTTTTCTTCCAGTCTTATAATACAGCTTTGCAAGCTCATACATATACTTCTCATCAATCTCATGATCCCTGTAATCCTCTAAGATTCCTACAAGTTCATTATCTGATGCATTCTGTGCCTTTCTAAGGTCATAATACAGGATGAATCTGCTCACATCATGCTGTGAAGATTTTCTGTATTCTTCATAAAGCTCGTTAGCATTATCAAAATCTCCAACTTTAATAAAGAATTCAGTAAGCTTATAAACCAGCTTTCTTCCGCCAAGGTTTCTGTTATAAGCAAGAATTGCCATGTCTCTTGCTTCTTCATAGTCCCCTACTGCTTCCTGTACATTAATGGCTGTGGCAAGTGCCTGCCAGTCTTTAACTTTAGTCCAGTTAATATCCTTAGCTATGGCTGCCGCTTCTGTGTATTCCTTTTTCGCCGCCAGCTTCTTAATCTGGTCTATCTTAATTCCTAATTCGTATTTATTCATGATTATATATTCCTCATTCCAATGCTTACTTGATGAATGTTGTGAATAATTTATTTATCGCATTTTACAACTCATTAAAGTTTAGCACAGCCTAAGTTCATTGTAAACCAAGTTCACAGAATTGTTACAAATATGTTACAAAAAATCAAATGTAGCCTGTTCGTAATCCATTCTCGTGTATTCCAATTCTGATTCCTTCGTGCTGCTGTAATAATCAACAACCACAGTCTGCTGCCTTGAATCTACCAGCTTCTGACCTAGTATGTAATTAACATCGAATCTTCCTGTAATAGCAGGAGTTGCACCTCTTGCCGGAACAATAAGCTGGACATGATTAGTTGCAAGCAGCTTGAATATTGGCTCCCATATGTATATATCCTTTGCCGCACCAAATGGGTTATCTATGAATATTGTCTTACCCTCAACACCTTCATTACCTGAAGAATTCATATTAGATATGTAGTTGATAATCGCAATAAGGAACTGGATATATATACCCTGTGACTGTCCTGTTGAGCCAACCGCTTCCTCATATCTTAAATAACGGCTCTGGTCCTTGATTCTCTCTCTCTTATACAGATTAATTCTGATTGAATTCATATCTGTGACAATAACTGAGAAAAGTCTCTTCCATGACAGTCTGTTTCTTATATACTTGAGTCTTTCCGCAGGCTCTTTAAAACTTTCCGCCATAAAAACAGTTTCATCAATATATTCAGACATCTTTTCCTTATATAATTCTTCCTTTATATAAGGAATCTGCAAACTGATTATTGCAATCTGTTCTCCGTCAAGATTGATATTAGACAACTGTGGCAGACGGTCAAGCTCAGTCTTAATATTACTGCATGTCTGGATACAACGATTTTCAAAGTTATCCTTAATCATCTGCATATCCTCTATACCCTTGGCAATGCGGTCTTTTTCTAACTGTATAAATGTGTTCGTCTCATTTAACGATTCAATCATACTTCTGGTCTTAGCCACATTTTCAGGAACATTAAGTGATATCCTTACTTCATCAGCAAGCTCGACTGCATTAAATCCGTTAAGCAGGTCAATAAGCTTAGATTTATTCTTATTAAATTCATCAACCTTCTTATACTCTAATCTGGTAATTGAAGCATATTCTTTATGAACAGCCTCATATTCTGTAAGATTAGCTGTAATTCCCTGTGCATCCTCAGGACGGAATTCTTCTGGAACATGCATGCCCGCATCAGACACGATTCTTTCAAGGTCTTTTCTGCATACAAGAATGTCTTTTAATGAATCAGACATCTGTCTGCGTGTCTTTTCCTGAACCTTGGTGTTATCCTCTAACTTCTTAATAAGTACCTTGTGCTGTGTAATGAATTCATCCGGGTCATCGCATGGGAATTCATTAAAGCTTCCATAATTATTCTCAATCTGGTTAATACCATGTGCGATACTTCCCTCAAGTCTATTAAGAAGTGCTTCCTGTGACTCAAGCTCTTCCCTTACAGAATCACTGCTCTTCACAAGATTATTAAGAGCATCCTTGGCATTCCTTAACTGCTGTGAACCTGCTGCCATAATCTCACCGGCTTCATACTTTGCCTTAATATCGTCAAATGTATAACCTCTGTACTCTATTGCATCACGACATTTGTTCATAGATGCAGACAGATGGTTCATCAGCGCCTGCTTATCTGCAAAGTCACTGTTCTTCTGTGAAAGTGCTGTCTTTAATCCGGTGAATCTGCTCTCTATTTCATCCTTATCAAGACGGTATGTATCGTCATCGATTTCTATTGAAACATTTTCATCATAATAAGGTGCGTACTGCTCCTCCCATGACTTAATGATTTCATCATATGCCTTTCTTGTACTGTCCTCGAAATCTCTCGCGGTATCATACTCAGAATTAGCAGAAGCTGCTGCCTCCTCGCACTCATATATGCGGTTTCTTGCACTGTCCACATCAGCCTTCAGTCCCTTTAAGCGCTCATACTTTTTATCTATAGAAGTATTCATCTCCATAATACGCGAGAGCAGGCTGCATGCTGTTTCCTTCTCTTCTATATCATCTCTTGTCTGTGCGAGGTTCCTTGAAAGCTGCTCTTTAACCTCATTTAACACACTTCTCTTCTTCTCAGCCTCAATAATTGCAGCCTCGCTGTCAGCAATCTTTAATCTGATTGCTTCTGCCTCGGACGCATCCACCTTTCCAGACGCAGCATTATATACAAGTGCAAATGTATAATCATTCCACACAAGCTCCATTCTGTCGGCCAGCTTTCCTGCCTGCGCCTTATGCGACTCAAGCTCCTCCTGTGCAAGCTTAATCTGTGTCTCAAGCTTTGCCTCATCACGCAGGAACGACATATCCTTTAATGCGAATACAATCAGGTCTTTGTTAATCTCTAACTTAGTATCAATAAGCACCTGCTCGCTTATAACAGGATAAGCAGCCGCCCCCTTGCCAAAATCCTTAAGCATCTCATCTGCTTTGATTCTCTCGAAATCGTTCTTTATTATAAATGCGTACTCAATGAAAGGTGTTCTCTTTAACACATCTCTTTTCTGTCCTGCATTCAGGGCTGCAAACCACTCATGTCCCTCAACAACATCTGAACCGTACTGGCTCTCAAGGTATTCCTTAAGCCTGTCTCTCTCAGGACTCTTACAGATATATGTTCCCTTTCTTGCATTGTCAATAAAGTTCTCAAGTTCCTGTGCTGCCTTACACTCTTCTGTAAAATCACTGCGCATCTTCTGGTAAGTCTCAAGAATAACCGAAAGCATTGCCTCGTCATTATCTGCACTGTATATTTCACGGATTTTGCCCATGCGCTCGTTATCAGCATTACCAGCTTCATCAGCCTTTTCTAGCTTTTCTGACTGCTCTGTGAATATATCAATAAGTGCTTTATTGGCAGATATTGTCTCATTAAGTGACATTAACTGCTGCTGCACATCATTGAATTTTTCGGACATTCTTGTCTCTTCATTCTTTAACAGTTCTTTATCCCTGAATGACTTATCATATTCTTCAGACGCATTTTCACATACGACAGTTCCTGCCTCTGATAAAGCTACTCCAAGCTGTGTCTGTAATTCCTGTATCTCATTCTCAAGATTATCCGAAAGACTGCCAAGACCTGCCGCCTCTTTGTCAGCATTTCTAAGATTATCCTTAGCCTCTGATAATCTGACTTCCAGAGCCTTAACACGGTTAGCTGCTATATCAAGCTTTTCCTTAAGTCTTCTGGTCTCTTTCTCATAGAATTTTCTGTAACCTGCAGCAAGTATCTTTAACTCTGCTGTTATATCAGTATCTTCTCTTAATCTGTTATCTATCGCAATCTGAAGTCCTTTATAGGACTTCTCGTATTCTGCATAATCTTTATAATCACCCGCAGACTCCATCAAAGAAAGCTTTCCTCTTGCCTCTTCAATTGCAGCGTTCTTGAGTTCAAGTGCCTTTCTTGTCTCATTAACAAGGCTCTCAACTCCTGCCATCGAATTCTTTTCAGACATAACCTCTGCAACTGCTATAGCTTCCTTCTCTTGTGCAAGCTCATCATACATCTTAGTGATAAGGTCATCCTGACTCTTAAGTTCCTTATCCTTCTTATCACTTTCCCGCATAGCAACAAGAAGCAGGTTATATAGCTGCTTCTCTATTTCTTCTTTTCTGTTGTAAAATGCTTCATATGTCGACAGATATTCTTTAAAACTGTCGATAGCTGCAATCTGGCTGTCATATGCTCCAAGCTGTGAGTGTTTCTTTGAAAGCTCCACTAACTTGTCCTTAATATCCATAAGAGTCTGAGCCATCATGCCCTCATCATTATCAACTGACAGCTTGTTATTGAAGGATTTCTGGATAATCTCCTCTATAAGCAGATCCTCAACAACCTTACGGCTTGTCTTATAATTTGACTCGAAATATGTTCTTACATGTCCCTCTGTCTTGTTAATTCCACGCACAATTTCCCATGCACTCTCATATATTCCGTAGTTGCTTATGAAGCTCTGGTAATCACCTTTTCTGTCAAATATCTTAACAACATATTTGTACCCGCCCTTCTCAAGGTCACGAAGATAAGCCTTAAGTCCGTTATATGTAATTCTCTCTCCATTACTTACAAGTGGAAGATTCTTAATATCGTTATCGCCAAACTCCCTGTAGAATATGCAGTAATTAAAGTATTCAACACTTGCTGTAGGTGCAGCTGTCTGTTCCTGTCCATCCTGATTCTCATCGTCTGTGCCTCTTCCCTTTCTTGCACAGAAACCAGTTGTCATGAACCTGAAACCATCCTTCTGATAACATGGATCTAACTTCCACTCAACCAAAGAATGAATACATGTATTACCGCTTCCCTGTCTGAAAAGCTTCTCAATAGGCTGCTTGTCATCAAGTGTGCAGTTAGGAAGCATATTCTGCATAAGAAGCAGCATAAGCAGACTCTTACCACCGCCATTGGCAAGGTCATATATAGTATTCTGGCAGTTGAAGCGCATCACGAAATCGTCGTACACCTGTGTACCGAAATTATATTTAACATTATTAACTCTGATTCTGTTAATCTGTGGCATCGCGTCCTCCATTCATAAGTTCGGCAAATCGTCCTCTGTAATCATCAAAATAATTCTCTATAAGACTTCTGAATCTGTCTGTCGGATAATATCTGTCCTGACTCTCAACTAAAAGTTCCTGCGCAACGCAGAAATTAAGCACAAGCTTTACCATACCCGACTTGGAATTTCTTGCTGCTCTCGCTCCTGTCTGATCCTCTACTGTTGTCACCGGAAGCTCGTCCCATGTAAGTGCTATCTGCTTAAAGCTGTTCTCCTCAACCTCATCAAGCACAAGCCCTGTGCTCTTATCGACAATACCACCTGTTGTCTTATCAACATTTTTAATGATGTCCTCAAGTCTTATGAACTCAGCATAAGTTGAACTCATTGTATCTGAATAAAACTCTGTTATTATGTTGTAGATTATGAAATACGCAAGATATAATTCTTTATTAACTCTTAATCCAAGTACATTTCTTAATTCCTCGTTGGAATATCCAAACACCCTGTTATTATCACCTGCACTCACATACAGACCATTGTTATATTCATATATGTTAAGATTAAGTTTCTTAAGTGACATATGAACGATGTCATACACTTCTGCATTATTATTGTATTCCTGATAAAGAGCTGCATTCTCGCCCCTCTCAGACACATTTTCCCCTGTGATAAGCTTGGAAACTATGTCCAGCGCCTTATCTAGATTTCTATTCTCCATGTGCTTCCTTTCGTACCAATTCAACATCTGCCATCATACAGTTATCCGACAATATAACCTGCCCGCCAAGCCCTTTTCTTATTGCAAATGTAAAGCTTTCCGTATCTTTAAAGCCTTCCCCTAAGTATGCATCAAGAAATGTATCTTCTCCAGCATCACCGCCAAGCTGGTACTCATCCTTCTGGCACAGATTAACAAAGAAAGAGAAGAAATCTGCATTTCTTAGAATCTGCTCACCATACGCCCTCTTCATTGCATCTGCAAACTGACCGAGTGTTATAATGTCCGATTTTTTCAAACACACAATGAGATTTTTCATAAGGAATACGTAATTATCCTTAATTCTCTTTTCTTCAATCTCATCTGCGAATTCGATATCTTCCGGTCTTTCATTGCTTATAAGTTCCTTCTCCTCATATCTTGGAGGCTTCACCATAAGCGCATCATCAATGCTTATCAGGTCAAATGTCTTTCTTATGTTCGGCTTTAGAAGCGGACTTAACATTGTGACTAATATATCTGCATTGTCCCTCTTAATCATATCTGAAAGTGCCGATGTGAAATCCATATGGCTTCTTAATCTGCCAAGCTTGGCGCGTCTTACTGCGTCATCGGTCATCTTCTGCATTTCTGTACAATCCTTTAACAGCTCGCTGTGCCTGTTCATTGCCTGCTTAAGCTGAGTCTCAAGACTGTATATTTCGTTCATCGTCCTGTAATAGCCTTCGCCTGTGCTGCCCGATGCATTAAGCTTCTCGATTGATTTTGCAATAAGGTCACGGTTCTTCTTAAAAAGCTTTTCTTCATCATCAAACCATTTCATTCCTGTCTTGACGAATTCCTCATAAGCCTCTATTCCTGCAAATACATCGCCCGACAGAATTGTCAGCACTTCATTCTTCTTTAACTTAAGACGGTTGACCTCTTCGTTAATTCTTTCAACTACTTCAACTCCGCCACGGAAGTTCTGTGAATTAATCATTTTTTCAAGAAGAAGCTGGGATACGCTTATCCTGCTCTCGTCCTTGATTTCCTTGGTATCAAGATAGAATTCAATAGCATCAGGGCTTATCGAATACCACACGGTATTGTCTCTTATCGAACTCTCGATTATCTTCATTCTTGATACTCTCTTTTTCCTGTCCACCGGGTCAAAATACGAGAATTCAAATGGCCTGCCATCATTCTTTATCTTGTCAAATATATAATCAGCAATCTCCTTGCTGTCCTGTTCATTCAAATCAAGCCCGAAATCTCTCTTAAGTATCAGCCTTAAGAAATCGAGATATTCGGGATATGTAACATCCTTTTCCTTAAAATTATTCTCCTCTATAAAGAAACGGAGAACCGCCATAACTATATAGCCCATATCAAGGATTTCGTATTTGCCATCCTTGAAATTAGAAAATGATGTGTCTATCAGTCTGAAGAAAGGATAATATTTCTTCAGATTAAGCATTCGTTCACGGTGATCCGATATGATATCACCTGTCATATTCTCTGCCATAGTATTCTTCATTTCTGCGCACGCATTTTACACATATTGTCTTAACGCCCGGTGCGCCAGGGCATTAAGCTTAAAGCTTGGTTCTTCACCAAATTTAAAGCTCGGTTCTTCCGTCTAATGCTCTTAAAAGTGTAACCTCATCGATATATTCAAGATCGCCGCCGACAGGAACTCCGCTTGCAATTCTTGTCACCTTAATTCCTGTTGGCTTTATCATTTTGCTTATGTACATTGCTGTTGTCTCACCCTCCAGATTGGAATTAGTTGCGATAATAACCTCGTCAACATCTCCCTGAAGCCTTACCATAAGCTCCTTTAACCTGATATCAGCCGGTCCGATTCCAAGCATCGGGCTTATTGCTCCATGAAGAACATGATATACGCCCTCGTACTTTCCTGTCTTTTCATATGCCGCCATATCTCTTGTATGTTCAACTACCATAATTGTCTTATGGTCTCTTTTCTGGTCGCGGCATATCGGACACAGTTCTTCATCTGTAAGTGTAAAACACTCCTTACAGTAGTGAATATGCTGCTTTGCATCAATCATTGTGTCTGCAAGGCTCTTAA
>ENA-OURZ01003371-OURZ01003371.1-human-gut-metagenome-genome-assembly--contig:-NODE-3371-length-13457-cov-2.988509_pt1 | contig 13457 bp, 11 predicted proteins | sample MGYA00242073_ERZ509195 | MGnify/ENA primary metagenome ERZ509195 (study PRJEB26280, sample SAMEA2338837) | human gut metagenome | biome: human gut; feature: human-associated habitat; material: faeces...
ATTTCCACTTTCGAGTTACAAACGGTCAACGGGCTGAGGTAAAGCGGGCCTGCACTGCGAAGGAATATCCCTGCTTTCCGCGTCCGCTTCGCCACAAAGAAGCTTTCTGATTTACAAGCGTATCACCCCGACAACTACAAATTTATATTCCCCGCATCGTCAACTGAATCCTTTTTTTCTTCATATCCACACTCATTACCTTTACATCCACAATATCACCCACGCTGACAGCCTCCAGTGGATGTTTTATAAACTTATCCGTAATCTGGGAAATATGCACCAGTCCGTCCTGATGGACTCCGATATCCACAAATGCACCGAAATCAATGACATTTCTTACTGTTCCTTTCAGAACCATTCCCTCTTTCAGATCTTTCATTTCAAGTACATCGGTACGAAGAATCGGCTTTGGCATTTCATCACGTGGATCACGTGCCGGTTTTTCCAGCTCTTTTACAATATCTCGCAACGTGATCTCTCCGATCTCCAGTTCTTCTGCCAGCTTTTTATAATCTCTGATCGTCAATGATAACCCTGTTAATTTATGGTTTGTGATATCCTCTGCTTTGTATCCCTGCTTCTTCAGGAGCTTTTCTGCCGCTTCATAAGATTCAGGATGAACTGCTGTCGCATCCAGCGGATTTTTTCCACCCTGGATCCTCATGAATCCCGCACACTGCTCATAGGCTTTTGGCCCCAGCTTCGGTACTTTTAAAAGTTCCCGTCTGTCGGCAAACTTTCCATTTTCTTCCCGGTAAGCAACAATATTTTTTGCGATTGCACTGCTGATTCCTGAAATATATGCAAGCAACGGTGCAGAAGCCGTATTCAGATCCACGCCTACTTTATTCACACAATCCTCAACCACACCATTTAATGATTCACCGAGCTTCTTCTGATTCATATCATGCTGATACTGACCTACTCCGATTGCTTTCGGATCAATCTTCACCAGTTCAGCCAGCGGATCCTGCAGTCTTCTTGCGATCGATGCAGCACTTCTCTGTCCTACATCAAACTTCGGAAATTCCTCGCTTGCCAACTTACTTGCTGAATAAACAGAGGCCCCCGCCTCATTTACGATCACATACTGTACCTTTTCCGGAATTTCTTTCAGCACATCTACGATAAACTGCTCTGATTCTCTGGAAGCCGTTCCATTCCCCAGAGAGATCAGGGATACATGATACTTCGGAATGATTTTTTTCAGAAGATCTGCTGCCGCCTTCATCTTCTGCGGCGTTGTCGGCGCTGTCGGATAGATCACCGTCGTTCCGATCACCTTTCCGGTCTCATCAACAACAGCCAGCTTACATCCTGTACGGAATGCGGGATCCCATCCAAGTACCACTTTTCCTGCGATCGGTGGCTGCATCAGAAGCTGGTGCAGATTTTTTCCAAATACTTCAATCGCTCCATTCTCCGCACGTTCTGTCAATTCGCTTCGTATCTCACGCTCGATGGCTGGAGCGATCAGACGGTTATAACTGTCAGCCACCGTCTCTTTTAATACTTCCGTTGTATATGGATTTTCGTTCACGATCACTTTCTTTTCCAGATAACGGAGAATTTCCTCTTCCGGTGCTTCAATCTTAACACTCAGGAATTTTTCTTTTTCTCCACGGTTGAGTGCCAGCACACGGTGTCCGGCTACTTTGCTGACCGCTTCTGTAAAATCATAATACATCTCGTATACAGATTCTGCTTTTTCGTCTTTTGCAGCAGAAACCAGCGTACCCTTTTTGAACGTCAGATCGCGGATCCTCTTTCTGTAATCTGCCTCATCTGAAATATTTTCTGCAAGAATATCTTTCGCACCGTCAATCGCTTCCTGCACATTTTTCACGCCCTTTTCTTCAGAAACATATTTTTCTGCCTCTTTTTCCAGGGGCTCCTTACTATTCTGAAGAGAGATCAGAACCGCCAGTGATTCCAGACCTTTTTCTTTTGCAATTGTCGCACGGGTCCGGCGTTTTGGTCTATACGGACGATAAAGATCGTCCACCAGAACCTGCGTCTCTGCTGCCACGATCTGTGCTTTCAGCTCAGGTGTTAACTTGCCCTGTTCTTCAATACTTGCAAGAACCTGTTCTTTTTTCTCTTCCAGGTTCCGCAGATAGGTCAGTCGTTCATATAATTTACGAAGCTGTTCATCATCCAGTGTACCGTGTGCTTCTTTTCTGTAACGCGCAATAAACGGAATGGTATTTCCTTCATCAATCAGCTTTACAGCCGCATCTACCTGCCACTTTTTTACGCCCAGTTCTTCTGTTATTTTCTGGTTAATATCCATTGATATCCAATCCTCTCTTTTTGTTCGCTATGGATTTAATGATACCATGTCATCTCTTATTTTTCAATTCCCGTTAAAATTACAGAGTTCGCTCGGTTTTCTTGTCTTTTTCTATTAAATATGCTATACTACAGCTAATCTGACTGAAAAATTTTAAGAAAGGATTAACCAAATGTCAAGCGATATTGAAAAAGAGCCACTGTCCAGACAACAGAAAAAATCAAAAGAAACCAAAGCACGTATCTTTCATGCAGCCAAGACAATTCTGCAGAAGCAGGGATACGATCAGCTTTCCATAAAAAATATCTGTGATGAAGCAGGTGTCTCCAACGGCAGCTTCTATCATCATTTTAAAACCAAAGATGATCTTTTATCTTATTATATTGAAGAACAGCCAAGCATCAATCCGGATCTTCTGGATACGCCGGAAGATGCAGATGAGGCAAAGATCGGTATCATCCACGTTTATCTGAATTACGCACAGTACTGCCGGGAACTCGGAGTAGAATTCATGTCCAACTACTACACACCGCGCAACCAGGCACTGAACCCAACGATCCGTACCGAGCGACCGTACCCGATCCTTACCGTAGAGAATTATCTTCGCAAAGCGATTGATGCCGGCATCATTGCGCCAAAGATTTCCCTGGATGAAATCTGCACTGATATCCGTATGCTGGTTATCGGAAATGTATTTGAATGGTGTCTGCATAACGGAGAGACTGATTTTGAAGGTAATATCCGCCGTTCGATCGGGCATTATCTGGATGGCATTTTCTGATTTCACAGATATACCACAGCGTAAAATGAATTTTTCATATTCCTTCGCTGATTTTTTACAGCACATATTTTCAAAAAAGGTGTCATGGATTTTTATGTCCATGGCACCTTTTCGGCTTATCTGTTGTTATATAAACTTGTACATCGTTGTTGTTTCGTAAGTTTCGCCCTTCTCGCATACCGGCCCGGCAAAATTCTCTTTATGGATTGCATCCGGGAAGAACTGTGTCTCGAAGCAGGCTGCCTGGCGTTTGTGGTAATGCGCCCCGCCTTTTCCTTTGGCATCAACAATAAAGTTGCCTGTATAAAGCTGCATTCCCGGAAGGTCTGTATAAACTTCCATAGTGATTCCGCTCTCTTCCGAGGACATCTCTGCCACTTTCGCAAATTCTCCTTTATTGTTCAGAACCCAGTTATGATCATATCCTTTCCCGAAATTCAGTGCTTCATAATCTGTCTCGATTTCTTTGCCAATTGCTTTCTTTGTGCGGAAATCCATCGGTGTTCCTTCTACCGGTGTGATCTCGCCTGTCGGAATAGACTCGGCATCGGCTCTGGTAAATGCATCTGCATCAATCCATACTTCCTGATCCAGTACATCTCCTGATGCATGTCCATCCATATTAAAATAGCTGTGATTTGTCATGTTGATCAGAGTATCTGCATCCGGAACTGCATGGTAAGCGATCTTCACTGCATTGTCTTCTGTCAGAGTATATGTTACCTCAATATGTACAGCTCCCGGATATCCCTGATCACCATCCGGGCTGTCCAGTTCAAATGTAATATAATCATCTGCGGTTTCTTTTACCTTCCACATTCTCTGGTTATAAAAATCCATTCCGCTGTGGAGATTATTGCCATTATCATTCTTTTCAAGCTGATAGGTCACTCCGTTCAGTTCAAAGGATGCTCCTCCGATACGGTTTGCACTTCTCCCGACAATTGCACCGAAGAACAGATCTCCTTCTTCATATCCTGCTGCCTCATCATATCCAAGCACAACATCACACGGCTTGCCTTCTTTGTCCGGTACGATCACCTGTACCAGCGTTGCACCGTAATCGGATACTGCAATCTCCATTCCGTTTTTATTTGTGAGCGTATATAATTTTGTCTCGTCACCTTTAACTGTTGCACCAAAATCTGTTACTTTCATTTTTCCTCTTCCGCCCTTTCTGTTAATTGTGCCTGTAAAACAGACATCTCTTTTACAGGTGTTATTGTAACATAATTTTTTTATTTTTTGCACCCTTTATCGTTGTTCTGCCATTTTGTACATATTGCTGATATTTTTTATCATTTTGTGACAAAATTAACTTATTTGTCTATTTATTAACTTTGCTTGCAAGATTGTACTAAAATGCATACAATATCATTATAAGTGTGTCCATAGAGTTAATCTATAGTATTCAGATGTTTTCCCTATGATTTTCTTCATCTGTCCTGTAGATTAGCAAAAAAAGTTAAAGGAGAAAAAAGCTATGAGTAGACTTGAAATCACTGCACCAGACAAAGCCCAGCTGGTTATCGAAGGGCTCTACAAAGATCTGGAGCGAAGAATCGAATCCAGTCCTCCGGGACTATGTCCTGTTGACATGACTCGTGCTTTCCTGGAGATGTGTCATACACATACCTGTGGAAAATGTGTGCCGTGCCGTGTTGGTCTGTGGCAGCTGAAAAACCTGCTGACCGACGTTATGAACGGAGACGCAACTATGGAAACATTAGACCTGATGGAAGAACTCTCTGTATCAATCATGGAAGGAGCTGACTGTGCGATCGGGTATGAAGCAGCTCACATGGTTTACAAGAGTCTGATGGGATGTCGGGAAGACTATGAAGAACATGTGCGCCAGGGAAGATGTACCTGCCAGTACACACAGCCTGTTCCTTGTGTATCTTTGTGCCCGGCACATGTAGATATTCCGGGATATATCGCTCTTGTCGGAGAAGGACGTTACGCAGATGCGATCCGCCTGATCCGTAAGGACAATCCATTCCCGACCACCTGTGGTTTTATCTGCGAACATCCTTGTGAGGCACGCTGCCGTCGTAACATCGTAGACGATGCAGTCAATATCCGCGGTCTTAAGAGAATAGCTGCTGATTATGCCGGAAAAGTTCCACCGCCGCCATGTGCTCCATCTACCGGAAAGCGCATTGCCGTTGTTGGTGGTGGCCCTGGTGGATTAAGTGCAGCTTACTATCTGCAGCTGATGGGACACCAGACAACCGTATTTGAGATGCTGCCGGAACTTGGCGGTATGCTCCGCTATGGTATCCCGAACTACCGTCTGCCGAAAGACCGTCTGAACGATGATATCAATGCCATCCTTGAGACCGGTGTCAAAGTTGAATTTGGCAAACGGATTGGAAAAGATATGACAATCCAGAGTCTGCGTGAAGAATACGACGCAGTTCTTATTACAATCGGTGCAAGTACCGATAAGAAACTTGGTATCGAAGGCGAACACTCAGAAGGTGTCCTTTCTGCTGTTCAGTTCCTTCGTGATGTAGGAAAGAACCAGAACCCGGATCTTACCGGACAGGAAGTAGCCGTTATCGGTGGCGGTAACGTATCTATGGATGCTGTCCGTACCGCAAAACGTCTGGGGGCTAAAAAAGTCAGCATCGTTTACCGCCGCCGCGTGGCAGATATGACTGCCCTTCCGGCAGAGATTGAAGGTGCTGTTGCAGAAGGAATCGAAGTACAGACTCTGATGGCTCCTTCCCGCATCGAAACAGATGAAAACGGTCATGTAAAAGGAATCTACGTTACACCACAGATGATCAGTAAGATCAAAGACGGTCGTGCAAGTGTACGTCCGACAGGTGCTCCTGACGTATTTATTCCATGCCAGACACTGATCGTTGCAATCGGACAGGATATTGAATACCAGCACTTTGAAGAAGCCGGTGTTCCTGTACAGAGAGGTAAGATCTTAACCGAAAAATACGGCGGATTCGATAACATTCCGGGTGTATTTGCCGGCGGAGACTGTGCTTCCGGTCCTGCATCCGTAATCAAAGCTATTGCTGCTGCAAAAGTAGTAGCTGCTAACATAGACGAATACCTGGGATATCACCACATTATCAGCTGTGACGTTGAGATTCCTGAAGCGCGTCTTGATGACCGCCCGCCGTGCGGAAGAGTAAACATGACCGAGCGTGAAGCCTGCGAACGTGTCTGTGACTTTAACGGTGTAGAAAACTGCATGTCCGAGGCAGAAGCGAAACAGGAAGCCAGCAGATGTCTGCGTTGCGACCACTTCGGCTACGGCATTTTCAAAGGAGGTCGTGAAACATTATGGTAAATCTTACAATTGATAATATAAACGTATCTGTCCCGGAAGGTACTACTATCATGGATGCTGCCAAAATGGCGGATATCCCGATTCCAAAGCTCTGCTATCTGAAAGATATCAACGAGATCGCAGCCTGTCGTGTCTGTGTTGTTGAACTCGAGGGAATGGAACGGCTGGTAACTTCCTGCAACAACGTAGTAAAAGAAGGTATGGTAATCCATACAAACAGCCCAAAGGTTCGTACAGCCAGAAGACAGACTGTACAGCTTATCCTTTCCCAGCACGACTGCAAATGTGCTACCTGTGTCAGAAGCGGTAACTGTACTCTGCAGAGTCTTGCAAATGACCTGAACATCATCGAAATACCATTTAAGCAGCGTCTGGAAGAATTCCCTTGGGATAAAGAATTTCCGCTGATCAGAGACTCACAGAAATGCATCAAATGTATGCGCTGTATCCAGGTCTGTGACAAGATCCAGGATTTACATATCTGGGATGTGACAAGTACTGGTTCCCGTACTACCATTAATGTAACCGGCAACCATAAGATCTCCGAGGTTTCCTGTTCTCTGTGCGGTCAGTGTATTACTCACTGCCCGGTCGGCGCTCTGCGCGAACGTGATGATACAGAGAAAGTATGGGATGCAATCGCTGATGACAAGAAAGTCGTTGTTGCACAGGTTGCTCCTGCTGTACGTGCTGCATGGGGTGAAGCTCTTGGTCTTTCCCGTGAAGAAGCAACTGTCGGCAAGATCATGGATGCTCTGAAGAAAATGGGTATTGACTATGTATTCGATACCTCCTTCACAGCAGACCTTACTATTATGGAAGAAGGAAATGAATTCCTGCAGAGATTTACAAAAGGCGAATTAAATCTTCGTCCGATGTTTACCTCCTGCTGCCCTGGATGGGTACGCTTCCTTAAATCACAGTACCCACATCTGGTGCCACAGCTTTCAACAGCCAAATCACCACAGCAGATGTTCGGTTCTGTTATGAAGAGCTATTTTGCAGAATCCATCGGTGTGAAACCGGAAAATATGTTTACTGTATCTATCATGCCATGTGTTGCCAAAAAAGGCGAAAGTAACATGGAACTGTTCTATGGTGAATATGCCGGACACGAGACAGACGTTGTACTTACAACTCGTGAATTGACACGCATGATCCGTTCTGCACATATTGATCCTGCTTCTTTGGTTGATCGTGAATGCGATCCTCTGATGAAAGAATGGACCGGTGCCGGTGTTATCTTCGGAACAACAGGTGGTGTTATGGAAGCAGCACTTCGTTCTGCTCACTACCTTGTAACCGGACGTAACCCTGATCCGGATGCATTCAAGATTGTCCGCAATCCTGGTGGACAGCCAGGTGTTGTAGAAGCTGAGATCCAGCTTGGAGATGCTACTGTTCGTGCTGCTGTTGTCAGCGGACTCGGAAACACACGTAAACTGATCGAAGCAATCGAACATGGTGAAGTACATTATGATTTTGTAGAAGTCATGGCCTGCCCTGGCGGATGCGTCGGCGGTGGCGGTCAGCCAATCCATGACGGAGAAGAACTTGCACGGACACGTGGTGAAAATCTTTATTTCCTTGATAAGAATGCACCACTTCGCTTCTCACATGAGAACCCGGATGTACTCCGTCTGTACCGTGATTTCTTTGAGAAACCGCTTTCTCACAAGTCACATATGTTGCTTCACACGGATCATAACGCATGGGAGATGCCTAGATAAATCAAATTTTGCCCTCTAAAAGATTGTAACGAATATATAAATAATTTATAGAAGCCACGTATTCTATAAACTAAGATATAGAAATTGAGCCCTTCTATATCTCTAAAATCCAGAAATGGGAAATGACCTGCCATGTCATTTCCCATTTCTGGATTCAACAAACTAGTATATTCTTTTTATACCTTCTAAGCTCTGTCAGATTCTTCTGTCATCTTCTTATAATACAGAATCAGATCTGCTGCCTGTTCATAGGACAACTCTGTAGTGCTGACCGAAAGATCATAATTCTTCGACATTCCCCATTCCTGTCCGGTATAATCCTTACGAAAAGCGCTTCTTTTCTCATCCACATCCTGGATCTTACGTTTCGCTTTCATTCTGCTTGTAATATGATCACGCTCTTTCACGCGTTCAATTCGTGTTTCCATGTCTGCATGGACAAATACACTAAAAGCTTCTTCTCGGTTTCTCATCAGATAACCTGCGCACCTTCCCATAATAATACATGGTCCTTCTTCCGCAAGCTCTTCAATCAGCTTAAATGGATATGGCTTCTTCTTCGGTTCTGCAAAATTCATTGCGATTGAATAAAGAAGGCTGTCCACCGGCTGTTCATCCAGATACTCCTGCATTTCTTTCTCGTATCCGCGCATCTTTGCAATTTCAAACAGCTTCTCTTTATCGTAAAACGCATAACCGGTACGCTTTGCCAGCAATTCACCGATTTCATGTCCGCCGCTTCCATATTCCCGTCCGATACAGATAATTGTTTTCTCCATATTTTGCACACTCCTCTCTAATACAGGTGATAGAAAATCGATGCACCTACAACCGTCATCAATCCGGCTACTGCAATAGAAAGACTGCTCATTGCTCCTTCAATCTCTCCGATTTCCATTGCCTTTGCCGTTCCCATAGCATGGGAAGCTGTTCCGATTGCCAGTCCTTTTGCAATCGGATGCTCAATTTTGCAGAGCTTACAGATTCCCTCTGCAAACATATTTCCAATAATCCCGGTAATTACGATCGCAGCAACTGTAATCGTCACAATTCCACCAAGCTCTTCTGAGATTCCCATACCGATCGCTGTGGTAATTGATTTTGGAAGAAGCGTTACATAGAACTGCTTCTTCAGGTGGAACAACATAGAAAATACCCATACACCGGCAAGGCTGACAAATACACCTGTTGTAATTCCTGCAATGATCGCTTTCAGATTCTTCTTAAGAAGATTCATCTGCTGATAAAGCGGAATTGCAAGACAGACTGTTGACGGTGTCAGAAGGTAACTCAGTACATTCGCTCCCTTATCATAAGTATCATAATCAATTCCAGTCACTTTTAGCACGATAATTACAAAAACAATCGAAACAAGAAGTGGATTGAAGATACCAATTTTTAACTTTTTACGCAAAAAAATTCCTGCTTCATATCCAAAAAGACTGATCGCCATACAAAAAAAGGTCGATCCATGCAGCATATTACTCATCCTTCTTCTCCTCTTTCTTCAGTACAAACTGAGCGGTTCTTCCACTCACGCCCATAACCAGCACTGTTGTCACTACAATTGTAACCATGATCGGAACAAGAACCGGTTTTAAGTCTCCCCATGATACCATCAGACCTACTCCTGCAGGGATAAAAAGCATCGGCATGATTTCAATCAGAAATCCACCGGCCTCATCAACTGCTTTCAAAGGAATTACTTTTGTCTGCAAACCTGCCAGCAAGATCAGCAAGCCATAAATACTTGCAGGAACCGGTAGTGGAAGGATTGCATGCAAAAGCTCTCCTGCAAAAGAAATCAATATGATAATCAAGAATTGTCTTATAAATTTCACAGTATTACCTCCATTTATTTTATGTTTATTTTTTAACACATGTACCAGAATAGCACTTTTAACACTCTGCCTCAATAAATTTTTGCATTTTTATTGTTTTTTTGACAATATCCTCTCATTCCGATGCTAGAATGAAACTAAATTTACAGAAGTGAAGGGATGACTTTATGTATCATTTTATAGCCAATCCTAACGCCCGCTCGGGTCAGGGACTTGCACTATGGGAAAAGATTAAATTAAAGCTGATAGCAGAACATATAGATTACCAGATCCATTTTACACATCACCGGCATCACGCAACGGAAATTGCCGCCGAGCTTACCGCCTCCGGGGATCCTGTTACGATCGTTGTACTTGGTGGTGATGGAAGTGTGGATGAAGTAATCTGTGGTCTGCAGAATTTAAGCCTGGTTACCCTCGGTTACATTCCGATCGGCTCTGGCAATGATTTTGGCCGGGGACTTGCCCTTCCATCCGATACCATGAAAGCTCTGGATCTGGTACTTCATTCTGAACAGACGCGTAAGATCAATCTTGGTGTATTGCACTATCATGACAAGGTTCACCGTTTTGCCGTCAGTTCCGGAATCGGATACGATGCAGCTATCTGCCATCAACTTTGTATTTCCAGGGTTAAAGTCTTTTTTAACCGGCTCGGTCTGGGCAAACTTGCCTATGCAGCCTGCTCACTCTACCGTCTGCGCCGCTGTCAGCCAGATGAGATGGAAATCCTTCTGGACGATACCAAAAGACTTCATTTTAAACGGGTTTTCTTTGCCTCTGCATTTAATCTTCCTTATGAAGGTGGTGGATGCAAATTCTGCCCGGATGCCAAACCGGATGATGATCTGCTGGACTTTATTGTGATTGCAAATGTTCCCAAAATTATTGCTCTGGCAATTCTGCCGACTGTGTTTTCCGGAAAGCATACTCGACTTCCAGGCGTACATATCTTCCGCTGTAAAAAAGCAGAAGTACACTCAAAAGTAGCACTTCCGGTACATTCTGACGGCGAACCGATTTATCTCCAGAAGGATGTTTCGTTCTCTCTCGAACCTGAGACACTGAAAATTATTACATAAAAGAAGGGGACTTTTCTATGCTGTTGTTTTGGATTCTTTTAACTGTTGTTGTATGTTTTTTCTTATATTTGTATATGATCATGCCGAATACTTCCCGCCGAAGCAAAATCCTCCCTTATCTCAAGCGGGATTATGCCCATCGCGGACTACATGATTCTTCCCGGCTGATTCCCGAGAATTCTATGCTGGCATTTCGTGAGGCAGTAAAACAAAATCTTGCCATCGAACTTGATATCCATCTCACCCGTGATGGAAAAGTAGTCGTATTCCATGACGAGTCTTTAAAGCGGATCTGCAATGCCGAAGGGACAGTTGAGGATTCCACGTTTGATACGCTACAGCACCTGCATCTTTCCGGAACTTCGGAGCATATGCCACTTTTTTCAGATGTCCTTCGCTATGTCAATGGGCGGGTTCCTCTTCTGATTGAACTGAAACTTCCGGACAGCAATATGAAGCTCTGTCCTGCCACATGGGATATTTTAAAGGATTATAAAGGGCCTTATATGGTCCAGTCTTTCAACTCACTTGGAATCCGATGGTTTCACAAGCATGCGCCTCAGGTTCTTCGTGGACAACTTTCTTCTGCCCTGACTCGCACGAATCCGGAAAATCCTTTTCTGGCGCGCTTTTGTGTACAGTTCCTGCTTACCAACCTGATCTGTCGTCCGGACTTTATTTCTTATAAACTTGCAGATGCCGGCAATCCTTCCGTCTGGCTGAACCACTATCTGTACCGTATTCCGATGGCAGTCTGGACACTCCGCAATCAAAAAGCTTATAAAACTGCACGGAATAAATATGATATGTATATCTTTGAAGGTTTCTCCGTAAAATAGAGAATAGAAAAAAATATGAATGTTTTATGAAGTCTGTTGTCGAGAAAAATTTTTAATGTTATACTACCTCTAGTAACAAGGAAGAAACATCTTCACCCGAAGGAGCTGATTTTTATCATGAGTCATATTTTTAAAAAATTAAAGACACTGATGCATACATACAGCCATGCATGGGTATTACTATATGCTTTTATTTATTTTCCATGGTTTACTTATCTGGAACGCCATGTGACCGACAATTATTTTGTAATCCATTCGATATTCGATGACTACATCCCGTTTTGTGAATATTTCATCATTCCGTACCTGCTGTGGTTTGCTTATATTGCAGTCACACTGGGATATTTGTTCTTTAATGATAAACAGGGATTTTACAAAGCCTCCGCGATCATGTTCAGCGGTATGACCATTTTTCTGATCATCTGCACGGTATTTCCGAACGGATTGAACTTGAGACCGGAAGTATTTACGCGTGATAACTTCTGTATCGAGCTGGTTAAACGGATCTATCAGACGGATACACCTACGAATGTGCTTCCAAGTCTTCATGTATACAACTCTATTTGTTGTTACATCGCAATTTCCCATTGCGAGAAGCTTCAGCACTCCAGATTGATCCAGAAAGGATCTCTTGTTTTAAGCATTCTGATCATTCTGTCAACCATGTTCCTGAAGCAACATTCCGTAGTGGATGTAGTTGCTGCATGTGTGATGGCATATTTCATGTACTCACTAATTTATGCACAGGAAGGTGCAAAGTCACCACGGCTTGCACGTCAGGTGATTTAAACACTTATAATTATTTCGTTTGATCCAAAGAAAGGACATCGCATTTCGCAAAACCGAAAAGCAATGTCCTTCTTTTATTTCACCTTCCATGCGCTAAACGCCGATGGCATGGAATATTCCTTTTGTATTTCTTCCGGATGTGCAAAGATCATCTCTTCTTTGCAGTTCTTCTCCAGTTCATCCACGATCACCTCATACGCAGTCATATGCCATTCAATATGGCTGAAAATATGCTTCGCATTCCGCAGCTTTTTCACACGGATCGGTGCAAGCCCGATAGATTTACTGTAAGCGGTTACTTCGTCCATCGTAAGCTTTCCGTCCAGATTCGGGAACTCATACATACCTGCAAGCAGTCCCTTATCCGGTCGTTTCCGGATTGCCACATGATCACCATCCTTAAAAATCAAAACGGTTCTCTCCTCAATCCTGCGCGCTTTTGCCTTTTTCTTCACCGGCAGTTCATTCTGGATTCCCAGCCTTTTCGCTTCACAGATTCCCGTAAGAGGACAGATTTCACACTTTGCCTCCCCATTCGGCACACAGACAATCGCACCAATTTCGATCAGCCCCTGGTTAAAATCCGATGCTGCATCTTCTGGGATCACCGGTTCAATCGCATTTTCTATCTTTGTCCTGACGGACGCTTTCATAATATCTTCATCGCTCGCCAGCAGTCTTGATACCACCCGGAGAACATTTCCGTCCACTGCCGGCTTTGGAATTCCATAGGCAAAAGAAGAAATTGCCCCTGCCGTATAATTTCCAATTCCTGGAAGCGCCTTG
>ENA-OURZ01003372-OURZ01003372.1-human-gut-metagenome-genome-assembly--contig:-NODE-3372-length-13457-cov-2.400463_pt1 | contig 13457 bp, 8 predicted proteins | sample MGYA00242073_ERZ509195 | MGnify/ENA primary metagenome ERZ509195 (study PRJEB26280, sample SAMEA2338837) | human gut metagenome | biome: human gut; feature: human-associated habitat; material: faeces...
AAGTATGAAAAAAAATCGAACCATCCGATGGCCAGGAACAATCTGGCCACAGGAAATTGGAAAAATGATGAAATTAGTAGTAGTAATCTTTCTGACTTTGGGCGGTTTAAGTGTATCGGCACATACCTCAGCCCAACAACAGCACGTTACATTAGATTTGAAAGAGTGTACGGTGATGGAACTTTTTCAGGCTATACAGCAACAGACAGATTTGTTTTTCGTCTATAATCACCGGAATTTCGAACATATCGGGAAACTCAACGTTCAAGCAAAAAACGAAAAAGTGGAGGTTTTACTTAAACGAGTATTCAAGGATTCGAAACTCGATTTTGTATTCAATGAACAAACGGTAATCATCAAACCTCAAGAAAATAATAAAGCTATCGTTCAAGGAATTATCCGAGATAAAGATAAATCGCCATTGCCGGGAGTGACCATTATAATAAAAGGGACAACCACGGGAGTGACATCCGATAAAGACGGTCGGTTCAAACTAGTTCTACCGTCTTTCCGGGAAACAACACTGGTATTTTCTTTCGTGGGAATGAAAACGCGGGAAGTAGTTTGGAAAGGAGAACCCGAATTACATATTACGATGGAAGAAGAAGCCACCCAAATGGATGAGGTGGTGATCACCGGCTATCAAACAGTGGACCGCCGGAAATCCACCAGTTCCGTAACTTCCGTGAAAATGGAGGATTTGAATATTCCGGGAGTTTCTTCCATCGACCAGATGTTACAGGGGCAAATTCCCGATTTAATTTTCATGAGCAACTCCGGAGAAGTTGGCGTGGTACCTAAGTTACGTATTCGCGGTACTTCCACGTTGATTGGTAACCGCGAACCGTTGTGGGTACTGGATGGTATCGTGATGCAGGATCCCGTTGATGTACCGGCATCAGACTTGAATGATCCTGATTACATTAATCGTATCGGTAACGCCATTGCCGGAATCAACCCGCAAGACATCGAGCGTATTGACGTGCTGAAAGATGCCGCCGCAACCGCTCTTTACGGTACTCGTGCCGCCAACGGGGTTATCGTGGTAACCACCAAAAAAGGACGCATCGGACGCCCCATTGTTAATTACAATTTAACGACCACCTTTCGTCAACGCCCTTCTTATAACGACCGGGCCATTAACGTGATGAATTCCAGAGAACGTATGCAATTTTCCCGTGAATTGGTCGCACAACACTATCCATTTCCGGATGACATAAACATGGTAGGTTACGAGGGGCTATTAAATCAATTATATAATCACGAACTAACCGATGAACAATTCGAGAAAGAAGTGGAACGTCTCAGTGTTATCAACACGGATTGGTTCGATTTATTAACTAAAAACTCTGTATCACATTCTCACACGATCAGTATTTCCGGAGGTTCGTCTGAAGCAACTTATTATGCCTCGATCGGCTACACTCGTGATAATGATGTGGTTTGGGACAGTAACAACGAACGCTACACAGCCACGATGAAAATGAACACGAACCTCACTTCCTGGTTCAACGCTTCGCTGAACGTGAACGGGAATGTCTCTACCCGTCAGTATTATCAACAGGAATTATCTCCGATGGATTATGCCTATAAAACAACTCGGGCGTTACCCGCATATGACGAGAATGGGGAATATTTTTATTTTCAGAAAAGAAAATGGGGAACCATTAGTCCGGAATATTATCGATACAATATTCTCAATGAATTGGAAAACAGTTCCTACAACCAGCGTGGTTCTGCGTTATCTGTTACGGCAAACTTACAATTCAGTCTGATAAACTGGCTGAAAGCTAATGTTATTGCATCTTACCAGACATCGAACACGATTCAGGAAAGCTGGTGGGGAGAGCAAACCAACTATGCCGCAAAATTACGAGGCACAGAATATGGTGTATTGCCAGCACCCAGAACCGAAGGGGAACCGGATTATCTAGGTAATCCTACCTATACCGGGGGAACAAGCCTCTTGCCCTATGGAGGAGAACTTTCACACAATCAATCGGACAATCACTCTTATACCGTCCGTTTACAGTTGGACGGGAACTACTCTTTAGGCAAATCAGATCAGCATAACATTAACGGTTCCATCGGTTTTGAAATGAGTTCTACCCGCAACCGAGGTTATTCACGCACCGAACGTGGTTATTACAAAGACCGGGGCATGAGTTTTGTGAATGACATTGATCATGAGAAATTTCCCGATTATGCCCAGTGGGTACTACAAAATCCCGCTCGAATGACTGATGGTAAAAGTAATACCATATCAAGCTATGCTTCCATATCTTATAGTTACTACAACTATTTTACAGTGAATACCAATGCTCGCGTGGATGGCTCCAACGCATTCGGAGACCAAAGTAACGACAAACTGTTGCCTATCTGGTCGGCTTCTGCCAACTGGAACATTTCGGAGTTACCCGGCTTGAAAGAGACAAAGTGGTTGGACTTTCTCCGTCTGAAAGCATCGTTTGGTTACCAAGGAAACATGCTCAGTGATCAAAGTCCGGTGATGATTATTTCCAAAGAACCGCTAAATTCTCATTTCGGAGAAAACGTGGCTTCCGTTTCACGCTATCCCAACCCGAACTTGAAATGGGAAACCACCACTTCTTACAATTTAGGCATGGAACTTGGACTGTTTCAGAGAAAAGTGATGATAGAAGCCGAGTATTGGTGGAAACACACGGAGGATGCTTTTATGGATAAATCCATCGCGATGATGAACGGGGTTCCCAATGATATTTACCAAGTAAATCAAGGTGATATTGATAATCACGGGTATAATGTTTCTCTGACGTTCATGCCGTACCAATCTCAAGATTGGTTCTGGTCCGTATCGACGTCTATTTCCAAAACGTTCAATAAAATGAAGAGTAAAGTAGATGTCGATCAGTATGAACTTTCAAACTTCCTCAACGGTTCGGCTCTCGTGAAAGGCAAACCGATCGGCACTTTTTATTCCTACAAATTCATCGGGCTGAGTCCTGTGAATGGCGGACCGATGTTCGACGATTATGCAGACAACCCCGAAATATTGCGCGGTTTGAATAAATACGACACATATACTCGTGTCCTGACTCCCTCCGGACGACGTGAACCAACCATATCGGGGAACTTGAATACCACGTTACGTTGGAAAAATATCCGGCTGAACGGAAACTTCGCATACAGCCTCGGTAACAAAATTCGCCTGTTTGCTATTTACAACGCAGCTAGCGATGCGGTGATGGATGCCCAGAACATCCGACCCGAAAATAACGTCAGCAAGTTCTTCTTAAATCGCTGGCGCAAACCGGGAGATGAGCGCCACACGAACATTCCGGCTATTATAGGAAAAGGAGATGATAATTATTCTCTGTATGAAAGACATTGGAGCGATAAATATCAGGATATTCAGCCTTTGGCTACTTCCGTGTGGGAAATGTATGATTACGGCGACCACCGTGTCGTGAGCGGCAATTATTTGAAATGCTCCAATTTGGGCCTAACCTATCAATTCACTGAAACGATGCTGAAAAAATTGCGTTTGTCACGGTTGGATGTATCATTTTCAGCCACGAACCTGTTCACGATTTCGGCTAAAGAACTGAAGGGACAAACCCCGACCCAAGGAGGTTTCGCCAGCATCCAGTTGAGCGATCGGCCTACATATACTTTAGGATTAACTGTTTCATTCTAAAACATCGATTACATGAAAAAAATACTTGTTCTATGTTGCGTGGCAAGTTTATTCTGCGGATGTTCCCGTTTTTTGGAAGAATACTCGCAGGACCTCGCTAAAGTGGAAACTTTTTCCGATCTGGATGAAGTACTATTGGGAAAAGGCTATTTGCCATCAGGCAGATTCGAAAATAATACTTACGGAGTATCACCCGTGAATGCTTTCTTTCAAGCAACCCATCACATGGCAGACGAATTGGCTTTTAATGAACGAAGCAATATAGGCGATCTTGCCGGAATACAACCCCAGATGTTCGGTTGGTACACGTGGCAACAAAGCGTCGGTCTACCATACGAGGGTAATTCGCGTACTTCGGAAAGCAGAGACTGGAAGCAGGCGTATTCCTGTATCAATATTTGCAACATGGTACTGGCTTCCGTCAATGACCTGTCCGTGAATAATCAAGTGGAAGAACTACAAAAAAAACGTATCAAGGGAGAAGCTCATTTCCTGCGAGCTCTTTATTATTTCACCTTGGGTAATTTATACGGACAACCGTATTGCACCAAAACGCTAAATACTCCGGCCATACCGATCAAATTGACGGAGTACGTGGAGGACAAGGATTATACCGTCAACACGGTAGAGGAAGTATATACCCAGGTTCTTAACGATTTGGATGAAGCCGAAACTCATCTAAAAGATAACGAAGTGAAAAACTATCCTTACCGGGCGGATATTATTACCGTTTATTTATTAAAAAGCAGGGTATATCTTTACATGCAAAATTGGAAGAAAGCCTTAGAATATGCAAACTTGGTATTGGATAAGCGTGACGGATTATTGAACCTGAATTCACATACCCCGGATACGGAAGTATTAACCAAAGCGTCGCCCGAAACCATTTTCTCCATGGGAGGATATCCATTGGCCGGTTGCATGTATTGTTCTAGAGAAGAAGAGAATAAGTATCCGGCTTACGTCGTTTCCGAAGATTTACTCTCGGCTTTTATCGAAGGCGATAATGATTGGCGCACACAATATTATATCATGAAAGAATCCATAGGAGGTATATCGACGAATTATGTCTACACGGATGCATGGGTACTCTCAAAGGTAAAGGGCTGGGAATACGGTTATAAGGAATCTTCCGACCATTTTATGTTCCGGACAGCGGAGGCATACTTAAATGCAGCGGAAGCGGCAGCTTATTCAGGTGACGAGACAACAGCCCGCACAATGATCAAAACGCTACGGGATCATCGCCTAAAAGAAAGCCATGACGTGACTGAAAGCGGAAAAGAATTAGTGGACCTCATCCGCCGCGAACGTCAGTGCGAACTATGCTTTGAAGGTCATCGTTGGTTTGATTTGCGTCGTTATACAGTGTGTGACAAATTCCCGTACTCTAAAAAGATTACACATCGTTATATCAAATACGTGAAATCAGGTTTCTATCCTGTCATCTCAACCCCAACCGAAATCGTGGAATATGTTTTGGAGGAAAACGACGCAGCCTACACGCTGACGCTCCCCAAAGAAGTTTTGGATTTTCAGAATACACTACAAACAAACCAACGCCCGGTTCGCAAAGGGAAATCGATACCTGTCGGTAATTAACAGATATATAAACGAAAGAAATATGAAATCAGAAATATTAATTTTTATGATTGCTTTGACAGGTTGTTTGTGTGCTTGTCAGCAAGAAGATGAGTTGGAGCCACTTGATGTGACCAATTCTTTTGCCACTTCACCCGGTGCCACGGACGAGGAAACGAAACTCAAGGAGAATTTTTACAATACCACCGGATGTCATCTCCTTTTCAACGATACGCTCCGACACGAATACAAGGGAACGGATGAGAACGGAAAGCCTTATTATGAAACAGAACTTTTAGGACTGGAATACCAGCTAACAAGTACAAGTAACTTTCGCTTTAAGTTTGACTATCTGCAAACGTTGGAACAAAAACGTCAAGTTACTGCATTCCTGCAGAATGATTTGCTACCGTATATTAAAAACGTGATGCCTTACTCCCTGTTAGTGGCTAACGGTATTGATGAATATCAACGAAATACCATGGACGTCAGTTATGATTATGTCGGTTCCCCGTTAACCTACAACAATTTACGCTGTCTAGCACTAAATGTCAGCAGACTGTGGGGATTGACTCAAGAAGAACGTAAAGCCTACGCGCAGGACATTTGCTGTGAAATAATTTTTGCCTCTTTCGGGGGAACCGCGGGCAATAAGTATACAGATGGAAAAGCAGGACAGTTTTTCTCGATTAACTACAATAACTATTCCACTCCCAAGTCATACTGGTGGGATCCCACGAATATCTTGAACCCGTTGGAGTTGGGATTTTTGGAAGATCCTTATGAAAATAATTTTTCCTCCCCGAAAGAAGATGCCGTGGCTTATATCAAAGCCTGCCTGTCAATGACGGAAGAGGAATTCTTTGAAAAATACGGGGAGAATGACATCAATGGATATACCAGACAGAAATATGACATCATCAAACCGTTACTCGAAGCAACCGGAATTAAATTTAATTGATTATGAAAAAGTATATAATAGCTATATTTGCATGTTGTTGGGCGATATTCAGCTCATGCAGTGATGATGACAAGTTGCCGAATATCAATCCCGCCGCCACGGGTGAATACACGGACGAACGTGACGGAAATACCTACGGATGGGTACGAATCGGCGATCTGGAATGGATGACTTCCAACCTTAAATATTATCCGGAGGCACCTTATTACGAATACACGTACGATCTATTCGGGGCTAACTATGCGGTTAAGGTTCGCTCTCATCTCCTCGATATCGATTTCGCGGCAGACTACAAGGAATATGGGAACTTCTATACCTGGGAAGAAGCTCGCACGCTTTGTCCCGAAGGTTGGCGTTTGCCAACCGACGAGGACTGGAAAAATCTGGAAATAGCATTGGGAATGTCTGCCGGAGAAGCCGATTCGGAAGGTTGGCGAGGAGACCAAGAAGCCACCCTTCTCCGCCAAGGAGCGGAAGGAACGGGCATGGCATTTCAATTAGGAGGCGAAGTAGCTGATGCAGAGTCTTGGGGACAATCCCCTTTCTTATGCTTTGTCGGTGAATACGGGTATTTTTGGTCGGCTTCGGCAGTAGAGAACAACGGTTTACAGACCACTACCGTCTGGTTCCGCAAAATATGTGCCCATTACACGACTGTCTACCGAGGATCGGTTACTCTGTCTAGATTGATGCGTGTACGTTGTTGCCGAGATGCAAAAAAATAATAAACTTACAAATAATCTTTATGAATAAAATTTTCTTTTTTATCGCGACATTGCTATTATGCAGTGCCTGCACTTCCCGCCCCGAAGGATTCGTGATACGGGGCAGTTTTCCCGGACTACAGGATGGAATGATGGTTTCTCTTCGCAGTATGGAAGGTGGAGCGATATTGGCCATGGATACGATTCAAGACGGCAAATTTGAACTACACGGCGTAACAGCTTCACCGCAGTACTGTAATTTGATAATCAGCTCTAACACCTCTTCATCCGACATGAGCAAAATGGTTAATATTTATATGTTTCTCGATAACTCCGAACTGACAGTGAACGCAGCCCATTTAGACAGTCTACAATTTGTACATCCTCTCATATCGGAAACCGCCATACCGAAAGCCCGGGTGGAAGGCGGTCCGTTACAGCGAGAGTTTTATGAGTATCGCGATACCTTAACGCCTTTGCTGTTGACGGCCTCGGAGGTAAATAATGCTTTAGCCATGCTGAATATGCAAAACGACCAATACACGACAGAGGAATACAACAACCGATTTGACGAACTATATCCCAAGAAACTGACAACGGAAGCAGCTATCGATGCTGCTAAAATGGAATTTATCCGCCAGCATCCACAATCTCCGGTATCGCTTTTCATCGCAGAAGGCTTGTTGAACACCACTTTCATTCGCACTGCCGAAGAAATAAAGGAACTGACGCGCATTGCCGAACAAATCGAGGATACCGTGCGTCGTCCCCGTGTCTTAAAAATGGCTGAAATAGCAAAGACATTGTACAAGGGAGCATCATACAAGGATATAGAACTAACCGACCCGACAGGCAAAACCGTGAAACTATCACAGTATATACTTCCCGACCACTACACGCTGGTAGACTTCTGGGCTTCGTGGTGCGGTCCCTGCCGCTGGGCCATCCCCGACGTGAAACAAATTTATAAACGCTATCCCCAAGATCGACTATCCGTGATCAGCATATCGTTCGACCAAAAGAAAACAGACTGGGAAACGGCAATGAAAGAGGAAGCCATGCCTTGGACCCAATTATGGACAGGCAATCGCGACCAAGTTACCGCAGCTCAGCGTGCCTACAACATCAGTGGCATTCCACGCTTGATGCTCATTGCCCCTGATGGCAAAATCGTTTTTAGCGGTAACGATGCTAACGCATTACGGGTTGCCGTGGAAGAATGTTTAGGGAAATAAGATATATCGAAAATTAGACAAGAAAAAATAATAGAATAATGAAAAAGCTCTGTTTTTTATTACTGTTCGGCGCTGCTGCTTGTACGCAGCAGCCTACCGATCATTTTATCCTGCGGGGTACAGTCCCCGGAGTCATGGACAGCACGAAAGTTACCCTACGAACAGTCACCCGCTGGGACAAAGATTTAGCTAGCGCTTACGTCATTGACGGGAAGTTTGAGTTGCGCGGGCAACTGGATGCTCCCACCCTATGCAAACTTAGCCTAAACAACGCACGTTCTTACGAGCTTGATTTTTTTGTCGAAAACGGCAAACTTACCTTTACCACACCACATATCGACAGTCTGCCACAAGCGTACGGACTTTACGACATTCGAAAAGAAAAGAACTATCGGGTGGAAGGTTCCACCACGCAAGATGCGTACTACCGCTACCAACAACAAACCCTTCCGTTGCGTTACGGCATACAGGAACTCCGCAAGCAGGCAAATCAAATCCCGGACTATAACAGTCGATTGGAAGACATGAATGCGGAACTAGACAAAACAAGCCGGGCATTTATCCGTAACAATGACAATCTGGCTACCAATCTCTACATTGCCGGGACATTGAAGAAACCCGCATTCACCTACGATCAAACTTATCTTGACGAACTGGAACAACTCTTTGCTTCCTGTCAAGATACCTGTGCCGCACTGAAAGATTTCCGCAGTTATCTCCGTGATGCCTCCCGGCTAGTCCAAGGCTCCCCGCTACAAGAGGCTGAAGTGGTCAATGACAAAGGAGAAAGTGTATCACTGATCGCCCAGTTGAACAGAGAAGGGTACACGCTGATCGATTTTTGGGCATCGTGGTGTATCCCCTGCCGAGTGAGCATAATATTCCTACGCGAAATATACAAAACTCACGGGGATTCAATTCGCTTCATCAGCATATCCCTCGATCAACAAGAGGCCGACTGGCAAAAAGCCTTGAAAGAAGAAAAACTGCCATGGGCACAATTCCGTAGCCTACCCGAACAGACTAAAACATTCACAGAGCAATATAATCTCATTGGAATTCCAGCCTTCTTTATCATCGATAGCGAAGGACGAATCGTCTTTTCAGGCAGTTCCATGAACGAACTGACAGAACAACTACCTAAAATGATTACAAACTCTACACACTGACAATTAGCTGCATACCCACCCAATGGGTATCGTGAAGGGACTGTCTAACAATAAACCGTTAGCAGTCCTCTTTTTTTTCTTTTCCCAAATGATCTTTTTCCGATTTGCTTCCTTATGCAACTCTCAATGATCCTTCATGCTTTAAAAACGGATTTTTGGCGTAATTACTAATTACTTTCTGTAAATTATCCCACCCAAAGCCATATTTACCCCGGCACGCCGCAATCTTTTTGATATTATGTGCAATAGCTTTTAATCCGAACTCTATACCGACTCCGTTAATCCCTCTTAATCTGAACCGTCTGAACTTACCTGCTTCTTTAATATCTGCAAATACTGCTTCAGGTTCAACGGGTCTTTTCTTCCTGTGAAATATCCATTCTTCGCTGTTGAGCATATATCTGATTTTCTTTGTACCGGTTGAGCGTGTGATTCACTTCTATCTGTCTGTTCCCCATAGCTTTGTTACAAAGCCCCCGAACGGGACATCCCAGACATTTTGCAGCCCTGTATATACTGACCTGTGAGATATATCCTGCATCGGATTTCCGTTTTTCTTCCCGGATGAAAAACAGATACTGGCCCATTGGACAGACGTAGTAATTTCCTTTCGGGTTATAGAACAGATTCTGCACGAGGAAGGCATTTTTCTTGTACTTACGTTTCTGCTCCTGATGGAACATATTGTACTTTACGTAAGGGATGAGGTTAGGACCAAACAGGTATTCATAGTTCTGCTCACTTCCGTAACCCGAGTCGGCAACCACCACTCTGCTTTGTCTGCCGTAACGTTTTTCAAAACTCTCCAGGAAAGGGATAAGCGTGAGCGTATCGGTGGGTCGGTGATAAACGGCATAATTGGTAATGAACTGGTTTTCCGTGGCTATCTGTATATTGTAACCGGGCTTTAACTGGCCGTTTTTCATGGCGTCCTCCTTCATGCGCATGAACGTGGCATCTTCATCAGTTTTCGAATAGGAGTTGCGTTTCCCCATAATATCAAGAGCACGCTCATATTCAAGCATTTTCGGGATGTATTCCTTTGCTGTCTTTTCTACTGCCTTCTTTATTTTCTTCGGAACATCCGTACTATTCATCTTTTCCTTTATACGGGATGTCCGGGCCTGGAACTCTTCCACGGAAAGTTCTTCGTCCGGTCGTGTTTCATGGCTCTCCATTTCAAGAACCTCTTCTGCTTCGGAGAGGATACGGCGGGTCTTTTCCCTCAAACGGGTATCATACGTTTCTATACTCCCACGCCACACAAAGGTGTATTTATTGGCAACCGACTCGATTTTCGTGCCATCGATGTATTGAACTTCCAGGGAGACAAAACCCTCCGAATGAAGGAGTTCCACTACCCGCGTAAAAATAGCGTCAAAAGAATCCTTTAAGCGTTTGCCACGAAAATAATTGATCGTACGGAAGTCCGGACGTGCCCCGCCCGATAACCACATGTAATGAATGTGTTCCTGAAGCTGACGCTCGATTTTACGCGAAGAGTAAATATTGTTCAGATAAGCATAAAGCAATACTTTTAACATCATGCGAGGATGAAAACAGCTGTTACCACCTCCTTTATAACTGGCGAGCACCTGACTGACGTCGAGACGATCCACGATACTGTTCAGCACACGCACGGGATGAATTACCAGGCAAATTAATGTTTATACGGCTTTGGATCGCACGCTTTAATTATAATTCACTATAAATCAATATATCACATCAAGTAAACAAGGTTCAAAAAAAGGGAGAGCCTGAAAGAGACTCTCCCATCCTGCACATTATTTCTTCAACGTTTTTAAAATCAGTTCTTTGAGAGCCAATTTGTTGGGTGCAGGTGCATTGACAGAAACAATGTAACCTTTGCGGTCGAAAATTAGAAACCGAGGAACTCCAACGATTCGATACTCTTTGGCAAAACCTTTGGTCCAGCTGTTAATAAAGATCAAGTGACCGGCGAGTTCTTCGGTAGCAACAATCTCTTTCCAGCTGTCCCATTCGATGGAGGTTCCGATACAAACACTAAGAAATTCTACCTCTTCACCTTCCAACTCCTTTTCCAACTGTTTGAAATAGGGCATCATCCTTCGACAGGGGGAGCACCAGGTGGCCCAAACATCTACGACGATGACTTTTCCGAGTAGTTCAGAAAGGGCCAATGAACTACTATCCGGTTGCATTCCTTTGAAATCAACAGCGGGAATGCCCGGTTTTGACCAAGCCAACTGTTTTTCTATTAATTCTAATCCGTTTTGATAGGATTTTCCGAAAAATGTCTTCCCCACGCTATCTATCAGTTGTTGGTATTGTTCATAATACCGAAAACGGGTGATTTCATTATACAAATAATGTTGTTGAAATTTAAAATCACTCAAACAGGTAGATTTGTATTTGAATGCTTCTCGCAATTCGACAGGATCACCGTATTTGTGCCATACGTATGTTCGTAACATCTCTCCAGCGTAAGGAAGTTGTAACAATGCAGTTTGTTGCAATGTATTTTCCGGCTGCATTTCTTGATAATAATTGGATAATCTTACCGTATCGGAAAGATTTCCGGCATTTCGTTGTAGGTAAGCAAGAGCATAGAAATCAACATCAGCCTCCATTTTAGCTTTTAACAAAGAGTTGAAAGTGGCATTGTCGGTAGCCTTCTCCGGTTTAAGTTGTTGACGAACTCGAAGCAGGTCTTCCAATTCCCGTGTAAAAGTTACCGGATCTGTGCTATACCCACCTCCGAAACGTTCATATAGAAAAGCATGTTCTCGTACTAAAGTTGCAGCTCGTTCCCATTGAGACAATACTTGATTTTCTGGCGTCTGTTCTCCTTCTAATACAATTCCCTTCGTTCGAAAGCGGAGACGAATAGTTTCGTTTCCTTTCAGATAGAGCGGATGCATAACGCCCCGTTCTGTTCCTAATAAATAGAAACCTTCTTGAGGTAATGGAACACTCAAATGGAAGCAGCCATTTGAATCGATTGGGGCAGAAGCAATAGGAATAAAACTACCCGCTTGACAACAGTATAGGTGGAACTCTTCCTGACGATTGATCTCATTTTTCCCCTCGATGGTCACGGAAGGAGCTGTACAGGCAAATAGCCCCATACAAGCAAGTAAACAAGTTATGAGTTGTTTCATGATCATATTTAAAATGTTGTTGTAAAGGAAACATGCCTCCACAAAATCTAAATTTACGAAATATTTTACTTGAGTATGTCATTCATTTTAAGAAGCGATAGAATCGTAAACTCCCGTTCCCCAAGAAAATTGTATCAATTTGATAAATAATGCTTTTTTTACTTTGCCTTCTCCGGTGTATACTTTCTCTGCCGGCTGAATATTTCCGGCTTGTATCGGATGCAGGTAGAGTTTGTATTCTCCGTTTTGGTGGGTAGCAATGACAACATAATCGAACCAGTCCGGCTCACTGCCATAAGGAGCAAACTTAACATACTCCATATAGGTGATAGTTTCTCCACTACCAATGCCTAAATTCTGAGGGATCTCTTCCCAAGTATTTAATTTGCAGGCAAATACTTCATTACCTTTGGTATAATAAATGATATCGTTGTTTTCATTGACTGTTCTAAAATCTGCATTCAATACACCTAAATCGGAAGGCATCTCTACCATTTCTTTGATGGGATTGCTGTTTACTCGATTGATTAGAGTACCATCAATGTTCATCAAGTAATATTTGTTTCCATTTTTCATGATAGCATACGCCACATCTCCTTGAGCATATATGCTGGGGGATCTGCTACCCATAAAAATCAATTCCATATCCATATTGTTGGGTGAAATGCCGGAGTTGTCTGTGTACATTAGAAGGGAAGTACCTCTTGTTACACTACAAAAAGAGGAAGAGATTTCATCATACAACAGCGGTTGTTTTGCCCCGACAGCATGGTATTGAGAAGACAACCGATAATTGCCGTCCACTTTGATTGAAAATTGGGTGTAAGGGGCGCTATTTTTCATCGCCGGGATGGTGTAGAGGTGATTGTCAACCACAGCATGAATATCACTGGGACCATTGAACAGGTGGGTTACTTTCCGATTTTGAGGGAATTCATAGAAGAAGTTGTCATAATCTCTGATTAATTTTCCACTATAATAGTCT
>ENA-OURZ01003383-OURZ01003383.1-human-gut-metagenome-genome-assembly--contig:-NODE-3383-length-13413-cov-2.429031_pt1 | contig 13413 bp, 13 predicted proteins | sample MGYA00242073_ERZ509195 | MGnify/ENA primary metagenome ERZ509195 (study PRJEB26280, sample SAMEA2338837) | human gut metagenome | biome: human gut; feature: human-associated habitat; material: faeces...
GGGAGTGTAATCGTGATAGGTTGGCTAGAATGTGTGGATTTTGAGAAAAAATTTGATTTGTAAAAATAGACAAAGAAAATCGATGATATAGTTAAAAAATAGTTAATAAAAACAATGCCTATAGGGAAAAACTATTAAATATTCTGATAAATAATAAACAATAAAGAAAATTATTTAACGCTTGACTAATTGTAACGACAATTATATAATGAGACTAACGTTAAGGTTGGAAGATGAATATGTGAGATACTTGTTGTACAGACGGCGCGCACCGTTATTTAATGTATAGCATGAGCCGAAGGGGCAGGCAGAAACTCTCAGGCAAAAGGAACATATTCGGACAACACTCTGGAGAACAATATATATGTATTGTACCGAAGAAGTAGTCTGGACTATATAGCGCAAAAGTCCGGGTGATCTTTCAGGTGAACGGACAGAGGCAGACAAAAAAGATTTCAATGACGAAAACTTTTTTGCCTGTTTTTTTTGTACCCTAAAAAGGGGAATATTCAGAAAAATACATATATAAACGATAAAATTCTGAATCAAATACACCGGAAGGGGAGCAAAAAAGACCAGGTAGTTGGTTCTAAGGAGGTAAAAGAGAATGAACAGAATTGAAGATGTAACAAATTACATTACTGAATGTGATGAAGAAGTAGGGAAAGCGCTGCAGTTAGAACTTGACCGTCAGCGTAGAAACCTTGAACTGATCGCATCAGAGAATATCGTAAGCCCGGCAGTTATGCTTGCGATGGGAACTGTACCGACAAACAAGTATGCAGAAGGTTATCCGGGAAAACGTTATTATGGCGGATGCGAGGATGTAGATATTCTTGAAAATCTTGCAATTGAACGTGCAAAGAAATTATTCGGATGTGACCATGTATGTGTACAGCCGCATTCAGGAGCAAATGCGAATACAGCTGTATATCAGGCGCTGATCAAACCAGGTGATACAGTTATGGGACTGAACCTGGCACACGGCGGACATCTTACACATGGTTCACCGGTAAACCTTTCCGGTATCCTTTACAATTTCGTACCTTACAATGTCAATGATGACGGTGTTCTGGATTACGATGCAATCAGAAAGCTTGCACGTGAATGCAAACCAAAGATGATCGTAGCAGGAGCTTCGGCTTATCCAAGAGAGATCCGTTTTGATATTTTTGCAGATATCGCAAAAGAAGTTGGAGCTTATCTTTTCGTAGATATGGCACACATTGCAGGTCTTGTTGCAGCAGGACTTCACCAGAGCCCGGTTCCTTATGCTGATGTAGTTACAACAACAACACATAAGACACTCAGAGGACCTCGTGGTGGAATGATCATGTGCAAAGAAGAATATGCAAAAGCGATCAACAAAGCAATCTTCCCGGGAACACAGGGCGGACCTCTGATGCACATTATCGCAGCAAAAGCTGTATGCTTCGGAGAAGCATTAAAACCGGAATTCAAAACCTATCAGGAACAGGTTGTCAAGAATGCAAAAGCACTTGCAGAAGCCATGGTTGAAGAAGGATTCAACCTTGTCAGTGGTGGAACAGACAACCATCTGATTCTGGTAGATCTTCAGAACATGAACATCACAGGAAAAGAACTTCAGAACAGACTGGATGAAGTTTACATTACAGTTAATAAGAATGCAGTTCCGAATGATCCTGCAAGTCCGTTTGTGACCAGTGGAGTTCGTATCGGAACACCGGCTGTTACAACAAGAGGTCTGAAAGAAGAAGATATGAAGACCATCGCAAAACTGATCAAGATGACGATTACAGACTTTGATACCAAAGCAGATGAAATCCGTGCCGAAGTTACAAAGATCTGCGATAAATATCCACTTTATGAATAACAGGAGGAAAAAATAATGGAATTAAAAACACCCCTTTATGACGCTCATGTAAAAGCAGGTGGAAAGATCGTGCCGTTTGCCGGATACCTTCTTCCGGTTCAGTATGAGACAGGCGTGATCAAAGAGCATATGGCAGTACGTACACAGGCAGGACTTTTTGATGTATCTCATATGGGCGAAATCCTTTGTGAAGGAAAAGATGCTCTTGTCAATCTGCAGCACATCCTTACAAACGATTTTACAAATATGGTAGACGGACAGGCAAGATACAGCCCGATGTGTAACGAGAACGGTGGAACTGTAGATGACCTGATCGTATACAAAAGATCAGATGATCACTATTTTATCGTAGTAAATGCAGCAAACAAGGATAAGGATTATCAGTGGATGCTCGCACATCAGTCAGGAGAGGTTACATTTACAGATGTATCCGACCAGTATGGACAGATCGCTCTTCAGGGACCGAAGGCGATGGAAATCTTAAGAAAACTTACAACAGAAGAAAATATTCCAAAGAAATATTATCATGCAGTATTTGGCGCAGAAGTTGCCGGAATGCCTTGCATCGTATCCAAGACAGGATATACCGGTGAAGATGGTGTAGAGATCTACCTGGCAAGTGATCTGGCAGAAAAGATGTGGGAGACACTTCTTGAAGCAGGAAAAGAAGAGGGACTAATCCCTTGTGGACTTGGTGCTCGTGATACACTTCGCATGGAAGCTGCAATGCCTCTTTACGGACATGAGATGGATGATGAAGTATCACCTCTTGAAACAGGTCTGAACTTCGGTGTTAAGATGAAGAAAGACGAATTCATCGGAAAGAAAGCCATAGAAGACAGAGGAACACCAAAGATCGAAAGAATTGGTCTTAAAGTAACAGGAAGAGGAATCATCCGTGAACATCAGGATCTGTATGCTGGAGATCAGAAGATCGGACATACAACATCCGGAACGCATTGCCCTTATCTTGGATATCCAATCGCCATGGCACTTGTTGATGCCGGAAGCGTAGCAATTGGCGACAAGGTAGAAGCAGATGTACGTGGAAGAAGAGTGGAAGCAGAAGTTGTGCAGCTTCCGTTCTATAAGAGAGCAAAATAAAAGAAAATAATAACGAAAATAGATTAACAGTCCGGTCGCAGAAAAAAGCGATAGAGAGTGTTTGGAAAAGGCGATCGGCAGTTGAAAAGAAAAGGAGATTAAAATCATGGAAGTAAGAGCAGAATTAAAATATACAAAATCACACGAATGGGTAAAAGAAGAAGGTGGAGTCTGGACAATTGGACTTACGGATTATGCACAGTCAGCACTCGGTGATCTCGTATTCGTAAATCTTCCGGAAGCTGGAGACAGTGTAGAAGCCGGAGAAGTATTTGGAGATGTTGAATCTGTAAAAGCGGTATCAGATGTATACTCACCGGTAACAGGAGAAGTTGAAGAAATCAACGAAGAACTTCTTGACGCACCAGAAAAGATCAATGGCGCTCCGTATGATGCATGGTTCATCAAAGTAAAAGATGTATCGGGAACAGAGGAACTTCTTTCAGCAGAAGAATATGAGGCATTTGTAGCAAGCGAAGAATAATCAGGGAAAGGCGGTGGACCATTTATGGGAAGCTATGTACCGAATACAAAAGAACAGCGTCAGGAAATGCTGAAAGAAATCGGGTTTCAGACAATTGATGATTTGTTCGCACACATTCCGGCAGAAGTAAAGATCCAGGGCGGTCTTAATATTCCGGAAGGAAAAACAGAATTAGAAGTACGTCGTGATATGGAAAATATTGCTGCAAAGAATCAGGTCTTTAAGACGATTTTCCGCGGCGCAGGCGCTTACCGGCATTTTATTCCGGCAACAGTAAAGAGCGTGATTTCAAAAGAAAATTTATTAACTGCATATACTCCTTATCAGGCAGAGATCAGCCAGGGAATCCTGCAGTCGATCTTTGAATATCAGACCATGATCTGTGATCTGACAGGAATGGATATTTCCAATGCCTGCGTATATGATGGTGCAGAAGCATCCGCAGAAGGTGTGGCAATGTGCCGTGACAGAAAACGTAGCAAAGCACTTGTTTCAGCTACCGTGAATCCATATGTTCTTGAAACAATCAAAACATACTGCTTCGGTAATGAAATGGAAATAGAAGTAATTCCGGAAAAAGACGGACTTACAGATATTGAATATCTGAAAGAACATGTAGATGCACAGACAGCATGTGTACTGATCCAACATCCGAACTATTACGGTAATCTGGAAGAAGCAGCCGAGATTGGTGAGATCACACATGGAGCTGGTGCGAAATATGTGATGAATGTCAATCCGATTTCTCTCGGTGTAGTAAAGACACCGGCAGAATATGGAGCTGATGTGGCAGTTGGCGAAGGACAGCCACTTGGACTTTCTATTGCATTCGGCGGACCATATCTTGGATTTATGGCTGCAACACAGAAGATGATGAGAAATCTTCCGGGACGTATTGTTGGACAGACAGAAGACCACAATGGAAAGAAAGGTTATGTACTTACTCTTCAGGCAAGAGAACAGCATATCCGTCGTGAAAAAGCATCCAGCAATATCTGCTCAAACCAGGCACTCTGCGCACTTGCAGTAGGCGTTTATCTGGCAACAATGGGCAATGAAGGGATTAAGAAAGCAGCAACACTTTCAACTTCAAAAGCACATTATCTTTCAGCAGAACTTGCAAAAGTTGGATATCAGACCGAGAACAAAGGAGAATTTTTCCATGAATTCGTAACTGTATCCGATGTTCCGGCCGCAAAAGCACTTGCAGCACTTGAGGAAAAAGGAATCCTTGGAGGATTTCCGCTTGACGAACACAGAATTCTGTGGTGCTGTACAGAAGTGAATACCAAAGAAGAGATGGACGCAGTTGTTCAGATTCTGAAGGAGGTGCAGTAATGTTAATATTTGAAAAAAGCAGACCTGGAAGAGGTTGCGATTTACTGCCAGAATGCGATGTAGAAGTAACACTTCCACAGGAAAAAGATAAAAGAGAGAAAAAACTTCATCTGCCAGAGCTTTCTGAAATTGAACTGAGCAGACATTATACAGAACTTGCAAAGAAATCACATGGTGTGAATGATGGTTTTTATCCACTCGGATCTTGTACAATGAAATACAATCCGAAGATCAATGAAGATATGGCAGCACTTCCGGGATTCACAGAGATCCATCCACTGCAGCCGACACATACGGTACAGGGATGCCTGGAAGTCATCAAAGAATCTGAAAATCTTCTCTGCGAGATCACAGGTATGGATCGTATGACATTCCAGCCGGCAGCCGGTGCTCACGGAGAATTTACAGGACTTCTTCTGATCAAAGCATATCATAAGAGCCGTGGAGACGAAAAGAGAAAGAAAATTATCGTTCCGGATTCTGCACATGGAACCAATCCGGCAAGTGCGGCAATGGCAGGATTCCAGGTAGTCAGCATTGAATCTGCACCGGATGGTGGTGTTGATCTTGAAAAATTACAGGAAGTATGCGGAGAGGATACAGCAGGACTTATGCTTACCAATCCAAATACGGTAGGACTTTTTGATAAGAATATTCTGAAGATTACGGAGATCGTTCATAACTGTGGCGGACTTTGCTACTATGACGGAGCAAACTTAAATGCAGTTATGGGAACTGTTCGCCCTGGAGATATGGGATTTGATGTGATCCATCTGAATCTTCACAAAACATTCTCAACTCCGCACGGTGGCGGTGGCCCTGGAAGCGGACCTGTTGGATGCAAGAGCATGCTGGTTCCGTTCCTTCCATCTTATGTAGTAGATGGGGAAGAAGAACTGAAATTTGTAAAAGAACCACAGAGCATCGGTGAGATGAAGAGCTTCTATGGAAACTTTACAGTCATCGTAAAAGCACTTACTTATGTGAAGACACTGGGACGCGAAGGTATTCCGGAAGCGAGCCAGAATGCAGTTCTGAATGCAAATTACATGATGAACAAACTGAAAGACCTTTATACAATGGCGTATGACGAGGTATGTATGCATGAATTCGTAATGAGTCTTGCAGATTTGAAAAAGAAAACAGGAATTTCTGCAATGGATATTGCAAAAGGACTTCTTGATAACGGTATCCATCCACCGACAATGTACTTCCCGCTGATCGTTGAGGAAGCACTGATGGTAGAGCCGACAGAGACAGAGTCCAAAGAAACTCTGGATGAAGCAGTAGAAGTATTACGCAAACTGTATGAAATCGCAGAAACAGATGCCGAACAGCTTCATCAGGCGCCTGTTACAACACCGGTTACAAGAATGGATGAGGTTGGAGCAGCAAGACATCCATATCTGCGATACGAATGGCAGGACTAATAAGTTATAGCTTAAAGCGAGGGAAAAACTATGATTGAAAAGATTACTTATATTGAAAGCAATCAGTTCAGTCCATATAGAAATCTTGCAGTGGAGGAGTATTTGCTCCTCCACTGCGAGGATAAAGAATGTATTCTTTATCTGTGGCAGAATCAGAATACAGTTGTTATCGGACGGAATCAAAATGCTTGGAAAGAATGTAGAACAACAAAGCTTGAAGAAGAAGGTGGTCATCTTGCCAGACGCCTGTCAGGTGGCGGAGCTGTGTACCATGATCTGGGAAATATGAACTTCACATTTCTGATCAATAAAGAAGAATATAATCTGGACCGGCAGCTTCAGGTAATCATAGGAGCGATGGAGATCCTTGGATTGAAGGCTGAAAAATCCGGGCGTAACGATATCCTGATCGATGGAAAGAAATTCTCGGGAAATGCGTTTTATGAGCAGGAAAAGCATTGCTATCATCATGGCACGATCATGGTAGGAGTAAATATGGAAACCTTATCCAGATATCTGACTGTATCAAAGGATAAACTGAAATCAAAGGGGGTTGATTCAGTAAAATCCAGAGTGACAAATTTAAGAGATTATCTTCCGGAGCTTACAATGGAAGAACTGAAGGTGGCACTTAAACAGTCATTTGAAAAGGTATACGGATTAAAGGTACGTGATAAAAAAATAGAAGACCTTGATACCGGAGTAATTGCAGAAAGAGAGAAATTTTTCTCTTCATGGAACTGGCTTTATGGAAGAAAAATTGATTTTCAGTATGAGCTTTCCCACCGTTTTGGATGGGGAGGGATTACACTTCAGTTTGCAGTAGAATCAGGAAAGATCAAGGATGCAATTGCATGGTCGGATGCACTGAATCCGGATTTCATACATACACTTCCGAAGTATCTGAAAGGATTGAAGTACAGAAAGGAAAGTATCTGTACGGAATTGGGGCTTTTCTGGTCAGATGATCCACAGGAAGAAGAGATGATGAAAGACATTATCGAATGGATTCGGGGCGAGGAACTGTAGGAGGATGAAATAAAATGAGTGAGAAGTTTGATGTAGTAGTAATTGGAGCCGGTCCGGGAGGATATGTGGCAGCAATCAAATCTGCGAAGCTTGGAATGAAGACCGCAGTGATCGAAGAGAGAGAAGTCGGCGGAACATGCCTGAACAGGGGATGTATTCCGGCAAAAGCAATGATTCATGCATCGACATTATATCGTGAAATCAAAGAAGCGGATCGTTTCGGAATTTCAGCATCAGATGTTACTTATGATTTTGAAAAAATACTGGAATATAAGGAGCAGACAACCGGACAGCTTGTTCAGGGAGTAGAACAGCTTCTGCAGGCAAACGGCGTAACAAGATATTATGGAAAAGGCACACTTTTTGAGGGGAAAAAAGTTAAGATTACAGGGAATGAAGAACAGTCTGTCGAAGCAGAGAATGTCATTCTGGCTTCTGGTTCCAAACCACTGATTCTTCCGATTCCGGGAATGGATCTTCCGAGAGTTCTGACAAGTGATGAACTTTTTAAGCTGAAAGAAGTTCCAAAGAGTCTGGTTATCATCGGTGGTGGTGTGATCAGTGTAGAATTTGCAACCGTATATTCCGCACTTGGATCTAAGGTTACCATTCTTGAAGCAATGTCGCGCCTGGTTCCAAATATGGATAAAGAGATCGCACAAAACCTGAAACTGATCCTGAAGAAACGTGGCGTAGAAAGCCATACATCAGCAGCAGTACAGGGTGTGCATATGGAAGGGGATACTTGTGTATGTACCTTCGTTGAAAAAGAAAAAGAACAGACTGTAGAAGCAGAATATGTTCTGTGTGCAGTCGGAAGATGCCCGAATACCGACGGATTATTTGCAGAAGGTGCTGCTCCGGATATGGAAAGAGGACGCGTTCTTGTAAATGACAAATTCGAAAGCAGTATTCCGGGAGTCTATGCGATCGGTGATCTGATCTTTGGTGCACAGCTTGCCCATGCAGCAAGTGCACAGGGAATCGTTGTTGCAGAACAGCTGGCGGGAAAAGAACCTTCTGTGAATCTGGATGTGGTTCCGGGATGTGTTTATACAGATCCGGAAATCGCATCAGCAGGTATTACCGAAGATGCAGCCAAAGAACAGGGAATCAAAGTGAAGACTGGTAAATTTATCATGAGTGCCAATGGTAAATCGCTTATTACAAAAGAAGAAAGAGGATTTATCAAGATTGTGGCAGATGAAGAGACAGATGTGATTCTCGGAGCACAGATGATGTGTGCAAGAGCCACAGACATGGTTGGTGAATTTGTAACTGCGATCGCAAACAAAATGACGGTTGCACAGCTTTTGAAGGGAATGCGTGCACATCCGACGTATAATGAAGGAATCGGAGAAGCCCTGGAAGAAGCAGAGGGTGGAGCGATCCACGTTGTACCAAAGAAAAAGAAATAGAACTGTACAGCAGTAAGGGAATATGATAAAATATTCAGATATCAGCATATGCTGAAAAGTACAAAAAGGAAAATTAAATCATGTTATACGAAGAAGCAAGGGTATATTTGGATCATGTATCGAAATACGGAAGTGTACTTGGCTTAGATAGTATAAAGAGCTTATTGGGTGAGCTTGGAAATCCGCAGAAAGATTTGAAATTTATACATATAGCCGGGACTAATGGAAAAGGATCGATTCTCGCCGGACTCTCCGGTATCCTGCAGCAGGCTGGATACCGAACCGGAAGATACTGTTCTCCGACCGTGATGGGATATATGGAACGATTTCAGGTTGATAGCCAATGGATGGCGGAGGACGAGCTCGCCCCTTTTGTATCTCAGGTGAAAGAGGCAGCAGAAAAAGTAGAAGAAAAAACGGATCTCACCGTAACTGTTTTCGAGATAGAAACAGCGATCGCATTTCTCTATTTCAGAGAAAAACAGTGTGATTATGTCGTTCTGGAAGCCGGGATGGGTGGGCTTCTTGATGCGACAAATGTAATAGATACAACTGTTTTGAGTATTTTTGCATCGATCAGTATGGATCATATCGGAGTGCTGGGAAACACATTAGAAGAGATAGCAGAAAATAAAGCCGGAATTATAAAACCATCATGTCTGGCAGTTGTCACGTCGCCACAGCAGATGTCTGTGACCGATATTCTCCAGAAAAAGGCCGGAGAGTGTGGATGCCGGTTTGTGGTTTCGCATCCGGAAAAGGCTGTGATTTCTGAAGAAACGATGGATGGACAGATTTTCTCTTATGGAGAATATAAAGATATCCGTCTTCGCCTGGCTGGCAGATATCAGATTGACAATGCGGCGACAGTATTGGAAGCTGTGGATGCGTTAAGAAGGAACGGTGTTTCGATTCCGGAAGACGCTGTAAGAAAGGGATTTGTGAAAGTGACATGGCCTGGACGGTTTCAGGTACTTGAAAAAGAACCGACCGTGATCGCCGACGGAGCACATAACAGGGATGCCGCAAGAAGACTTGCGGAAAATGTGAGAACCTATCTGACGGACAGAAAGATTGTCGGTGTGATGGGGGTTTTTAAAGATAAAGAATATGAACAAATCGCAGAGATCATGGCTCCGTATCTTTCAAAGGTGTATACGATCGATCTTCCAAATGGGGAGAGGAATCTGGGAAAAGAGAGATTATGTGAAGTATTAAAGGCCAAGAACATACAGTCAGAACCGGCAGAGAACATTGCAGATGCGCTTGAAAAAGCAAAAGCAGAATGTGGGAAAGAAGATGTTGTTCTGGTGTTTGGTTCCTTATCTTATCTGGGAGAAGTGATAAGACTTGAACGGGAAACAAACGTGTTTGAAAGAAAAAAGGAAGAGAGAACATTATGGTAGATCATAAAAAAGTAGAACAGGCAATCCGTCTTTTACTGGAAGGAATCGGTGAAGATCCGGATAGGGAAGGACTGGCTGAGACACCGGACCGGATTGCAAGAATGTATGAAGAAATCTGTGGCGGAATGAATGAGGATGCAGCGGAACACCTGAAAAAGACATTTACAGCAGAAAACAATGAGATGGTTGTGGAAAAAGATATTACGTTTTATTCCATGTGTGAACATCATATGCTGCCATTTTACGGAAAGGTTCATATTGCCTATATTCCGGATGGTAAGGTGGTAGGACTGAGTAAGCTGGCGCGTACGGTAGAAGTATTTGCAAGAAGACTTCAGCTCCAGGAGCAGCTGACAGGACAGATTGCAGACGCATTGATGGAGTATATGCAGCCGAAGGGAGCTCTCGTTATGGTGGAAGCAGAGCATATGTGTATGACAATGCGCGGAATCAAGAAACCGGGAAGCCAGACAGTTACGTTGGCACGGAGAGGTGTGTTTGAGACAGACCCGACATTAGAAGAAAGATTCTTCCGTATGCTTGGAAGATAAAGAATACGTAAAGGAAAAGAAGTGAACAGACTTGAAACAGGAAAATATGTATCGGTTAAATGAAGTGGTCCACCACTGGATCTATCAGGATTATTATGGAAGAATCAAGCGGTTAGAGAAGGAGCGTATCTTTTGCTGTCATCAGATGACACATTTTCTGGATGTAGCAAGGATCGCATATATTAAAAATCTGGAAGAGAACCTTGGGTTTGAGAAAGATGTGATCTATACGGCAGCAGTACTTCATGACATTGGAAAATCATTTCAATATAAATGGACAATTCCACATGAAGTAGCAGGTGAAAAGATTGCAAAAGAGATTTTAACAACATTACCTGAAGATGCACAGTTTACAGAAGAGGAACAGCAACAGATTCTTCGGGCTATCCGTGGTCATCGCAGAAAACATGAGGGAATGGAACCGATTGAAGAATTGTTTTATGACAGTGACAAACGCTCGCGTATGTGTCATTCCTGCCCGGCACAGAAACAGTGTAACTGGACGGAAGAAGAGAAGAATATGGAGATAGAGATATGAGAATTGGCGGAAAAGAATTTGACCTGAAGAAAAATACCTATATCATGGGAATTCTGAATGTAACACCGGATTCCTTTTCTGATGGTGGAAAATATAATGGCATGGATCAGGCAATGGAGCATGCAAGACAGATGGTCGAGGACGGCGCAGACATCATTGATGTAGGAGGCGAGTCTACAAGACCGGGACATATAATGATTACGGATGAGGAAGAAATTGCAAGAGTGACTCCTATCATTGAGAAACTGAAAAAAGAGTTTGATGTGCCAATTTCCATTGATACTTATAAAAGTAAGGTGGCGGAAGCAGCAGTTCAGGCAGGAGCAGATCTTGTGAATGATATCTGGGGTCTGAAATATGACGAGAAGATTGCAGGTGTCATTGCAAAATATAACGTTGCCTGCTGCCTGATGCACAACCGTGACAATACAGAATATAGCAATTTCCTGGATGATTTTATGGAGGATATGCGGGAGTGTATACGTCTGGCAAAGGCAGCAGGGATTGCAGATGATAAGATTATTCTGGACCCAGGAGTTGGATTCGGAAAGACTTACGAGATGAATCTGGAGATTATTGACAAATTAGAAATCATGCAGAAGCTCAATTACCCAATCCTTCTTGGAACTTCCAGAAAATCCGTCATTGGTCTGACACTGGATCTGCCAGTCGATCAGCGGGAAGAAGGAACACTCGTGACGACGGTATACGGTGTTCAAAAAGGCAGTGCATTTGTGCGTGTCCATGATGTAAAGAAGAATAAGAGAGCCATTCAGATGGCAAAAGCGCTTATGCGTGACCATGAGGTATAGAGGATGGAATTAGATCAGATTAAAATTGAAGGTCTGGAAATATTCGCAAATCACGGCGTATTTCCAGAAGAAAATGTACTGGGACAGAAGTTCATCGTGTCCGCAACACTTTATACAGACACAAGAAAAGCCGGAAAGACCGATGAGCTGACGGCATCGATCCATTACGGAGAAGTCAGTGCATTTATTACAGAATTTGTAAAATCACATACATACAAATTACTGGAGCGCGTGGCCGAAGAACTGGTAGAAGATATGCTTCAGAAGTTTGACGGGCTTGAAAAAGTAACACTGGAGATCCAGAAACCATGGGCACCGGTAGGACTTCCGCTTAAAACTGTCAGCGTCAGAATCACAAGAAGCTGGCACACGGCTTACATTGCCCTCGGATCTAATATGGGAGACAGCAGACAAATCCTGGACGATGCAGTGTCAGCAATTGACGCGCTTCCTGCAAGCAAAGTGGAAAAAGTCTCCGGATTTATTACAACCCCACCGTACGGTGTGACAGACCAGCCGGATTTTCTGAATGGCTGTCTGAAGCTGCAGACACTTTTATATCCGGAAGAGCTGCTGCGGGAGCTGAACCGGATTGAACAGGAAGCCGGAAGAGAACGGATCATACACTGGGGACCAAGGACACTGGATCTGGATATCCTGTTTTATGATCAGGAAATTATTGATATGCCAGATCTTCATATTCCTCATATTGATCTGCACAACCGCGATTTCGTTCTTGTACCAATGAATCAGATTGCTCCGTATCTGCGACATCCTGTATTAAATCAGACCATTTCGCAGCTTCTGGACAGCCTTCTGAACAAATCTGAAAATACTGCAAAATAAAGTGAACAGTAACCAGTAACGATATTTTGTTGAATGTTCCATTGATATTTACTTTGCCATTTTTTACAAACAGTGCTATGATATATTCAATGGAAATTCTATAAAAGAGAAAACACCTACAGGAGGGCAAAAAATTATGAGAATCAGACGCGAAGAACACATGGCAGGTGGAAATGGTCACGTAATCATCAAAGAAATCCTTGATGCAGAACAGTTGAATGGTAAATGTGGACTGTATGCACAGGTAACCCTGGAGCCGGGATGTTCACTGGGATATCATGAACATCATGGAGAAAGTGAAACCTATTATATTTTACAGGGACAGGGCGAATACAATGACAACGGTACCTATCGTCCGGTAAAAGCCGGAGATATTACATTCACACCGGACAATCATGGACATGCACTTGCAAATACAGGAAATACAGATCTGATTTTTATGGCTCTGATCATTAAAGACTGATATAAAAGCAGCAGCACATATTTCTTATGGAAATAATGACTGCTGTTTTTATTACCAGGACAGACTGATTACAATAAGAAACAGTATAAATCAGGTAGCATTTTAGCCGAATCAAGTAAGTCCCCTGCTTCAATTGCGA
>ENA-OURZ01003384-OURZ01003384.1-human-gut-metagenome-genome-assembly--contig:-NODE-3384-length-13408-cov-3.834269_pt1 | contig 13408 bp, 16 predicted proteins | sample MGYA00242073_ERZ509195 | MGnify/ENA primary metagenome ERZ509195 (study PRJEB26280, sample SAMEA2338837) | human gut metagenome | biome: human gut; feature: human-associated habitat; material: faeces...
ACTTATCGTGCTGGATACACTGGTTGTAGCCATACAATCTGTATTAAATATTCATTCAATCTTTTTTGAACAAGGGTTTGTTTCTAACATAGTTATGGTAGCCTTTGTAAATATTGTATCGCATAGTTTTTTCAAAAAAAGTTTTTGAGCTCCCGTAAACCTTACCCCCATAGCATAAGCTACATAAAAAGCGATGAAGGGCTTGATTTGAATAAAAAAATCATAGAATATCGCCTTAGGGGTATTATAATGAACGCCAACCAACGAATACAACAGGTAAAACGTCATTATCCCTACGATCCAAAAAAGACCTTTATAACGCCGATGGTTCTTATTACTTAATATATCCAGTACACATAAAAGAGCTAAAAGCAATGTAATCAACTCGTCGGAACTTTTAAACCACATCAATTGATAGGTATAAATCCCCGCCACAAGCATCAGAATAAACAGCCCATAGAATATTTTATTCAAGGAAATCATCGCTTATCCCCTTGTATGTTTCACCGAATACCCATAAGTCTTTTTTATTTCCGTATCGTTCAAGACGAACATTACATTTTTCAAAGAACCCTCTGCTACAAAATCCTCGACATTGAATACACTATTTTTATGCGTATAATCAGCCCTGCAAACATATAACGTGGCATCGACAAAACGAGTCAACGAGAACGTATCAGAAACTCTCTCCACAGGAGCTGTATCGACAATTACATAATCATATTTTTCTCGAAGACGAGCCATTAAACTATCCAATTTTTCGGACAATAAAAGCTCGGAAGGATTCGGTGGAACGGGGCCGGCCGTTATGACATCAAGAAAGCCTTCTTGTGCCACATGATGAATCAAATCGTTCTCTCCACCTTCTTTATTCGAAACCAAATAATTCGTCAACCCAGTAGTCACCGAAAGCCCCAAATAATCAGCAATTTTCGGATTCCGCAAATCCAAATCGATCAAAACCGTACGCTTCCTCATTAAAGCTATCGAGTAAGCCAGATTAAGACTGACGAACGATTTTCCTTCTCCCGGTTCTGACGAGGTTACCAACAGAATACCCTTTCCTCCACCCGGCAACATAAATTGTAAATTAGACCGTAATAAACGGAACATTTCAGCAGCAGGAGAAACACTGTTTTCTCTCAAAACGACATAGCCCGAAGTAGAACTATGACAAATTTCACCAGCAATAGGCAAATCTGTCAATCTGCGCAAATCATTTTTGTTATTGAACTTAACAGAGAAAACAGTCTTTCCATATAAGTAGACAACGGGCAGTACCAATCCGATTCCACAAGCGATCAATAAAAGAATCAAAGATTGCGGCGCAACCGGTTTATTTTTACTATAAGCCGGATTGACAATCCTACATTTAGGCGAAGTCGCCGCCAATGTCATAGCGTTCTCCTCCCGCCTCTTCATCAAGAAAGTATATAATTCATTCTTAATAAGCTGATTCCTTTTTATATCCATATACTCTCTCTCTTGCTCAGGGAATCCCCGCAACCTAGACCGAAAATCCGCCTCTTGTTTCTTCAAATCGGTACGGGCTATATCCGAACTTTCTTTCGCTTTCGACACCGTATTCAATATATTCTCACGCATGACATCTATTTGAGCGGTAAGTGTACGTAAAGCCAAGTTCGAATCCTTTGCTGTACGAAGCAAACGCATTCTCTCCAATAGCAATTTATTATATTCATTAATCGCCTCGGCAGCTCCCCGATCGGGCAAACCGGTCGTAACAGGAACCAAAGAATACTTGTTTTCCGGCTTATTCAGGAAACTATCTACCATCGAAATAATCGAATATTGTGTTTCGGCTTCCAACAGTAATTTGCGGTATTGACTGTTTGCTTCAAGAATGATTTTGGCTTCGGCATCTATATCGGACAAATCGTTTTCTCTTTTATACCGTTCTACAATCCTCTCGGCTTCATGGAGTTCTTCTTCTACCGTTATCAAACGCTCGTCGATAAACGAAAGCATGTTTTGCGCCTTCAAGTTTTTATTCAGCACAGCATCCTCGTTATAACATTCTATCAACGTATTGAGTATATCTTTTCCTCTTTGCTTATTCGATTCCCTTATTTTTAATGAAATGCCATTGGCTTTTTTATCCGACAAATCGATATCCAGCCTTTTCTCCAATATTTCAGCTTCGCCGTCATACCCGTTAACATGAGCGACAAACTTCAACTTCTTACCCGGCCTATAAAATTCGGTCTTATCGATAATAATCCCCTCTCCATAATCTACCTTTATCGGGAACGATGTCGCTTCCATTTCAACCAAAGTCGTAAAGAACCCTTTCTTCAACAAGACCTTGATTTTATCGTCAGAGCCACCCGTTTGAACTTTAACTACAAATCCACTCGACAATGTATCCACCATCGATTCGGGAATTTCTACGGTAAGGGGAGAATTACGATAATACTCTTTCTTTTTGAAAAAGTTTTTTTTGCTCGTATATGATATATTCAAATCGAGTCTTTGAACCATTTCTCGAATTAAAGAATGCGACGAAATAACCAATATCTCGTCATTCACCGAGCCACCACCTATCATACCGTCTAACGAGAATCCGCCTCCTGCAATATCCCCCATCAATGAAGACAATCCGCCACCGCCTTTTTTCTCATCTTCATTGACAAGAATATCGGCAGAAACCTCATATACAGGCTTGGCAATCTTCAAATAACAAACTACCAACGCTACACAAACAACAATCGACCCTACAAAGAGATACCATTTTCTACATGCGGCACGCCATAAAGCGACGATATCGATATTATCATTTCTTCTTTCCGAGGTATATTTTTCTTCCATAAAAAAAATCTTTTCATTACTTAATGAACAACGCTATCGCCAACGATGCCAACACCGAAATGGCACTCACAACAGTACTCACCACAGATATGCGATATTGTGCCAATTGATTGTAATTCGAATTATTTCGCTGCGCTTTATTCGGCATAACGTAAACGACATCGTTCTGTCTTAAATAAAAATAGGGCGATTCAAATAGAGATTGATCGGTCAAATCGAAACGATGAAAAATCCGCTTACCATTTTCTTCCCGCATCAACAATACATTTTTCCGTTCACCATAGATAGTCAAATCTCCTGCCGCACCTATGGCATCGAGTATCGACATACGCTCTGTTTGTACCGATATCTGCCCCGGGGTTTTCACTTCGCCCAGTACAACGACTTTAAAATTCATGAATTGTACCAATACAAAAGGATCTTTCAGCTCAGGACGAATTTTATCCTCTATAAACTTCGACAGTTCATTGCGAGTCATTCCTTCGGCTCGAATACGCCCTACTATCGGGAAATAGATATAGCCATTTTTATCTACCGTATAAACTTGTAAATTAGGCACAATCGTCAGCTCTTGCTTCCCCGGCTCAGAATAGGAAACAGCCGGTAAATTATAAGGTGCGGCCGCATCGGGAACAACCGACGAAACCGTTATCGATAGCATATCGTCGGGAGCTATTCGCAATTCATAATTGCCTACATCCATCTTTCCGCTCATCTCTTCAATATCCAAATTTTCAAAATAAGCAGTCTTACTGGTTGAACAGGAAGAAACCACAAGCAATAAGACAATAGCACTTAACACATTTATTTTCATTACATTATTCTTTTCCGTCCGGATTAGCCCGGTATAATTCTATTTTATAACGTTGTACCAAGCCCTTTTATTATACATATCTCAACATCTTTTTGAACCTTTATTACAATTTTTTTCTTACAATTTTTCACCATTCACGAAAAGTTCTTACATACAGCTTTTTAATACACTATTTTCTATCGGCCTTCGATAAAAAAGAATATTAAAATCATTTCAAACGGTCTGTTTGAAAAAGTTTATGTACGTTTGTAATTTATTTTGTCACATGTTATGGATTTAAACTTTTCTTGGGATTTTTCTACCCCAGAAATATATTGCTTGGGGATACTGATTCTGATTTGGATTATCGAAATAATCTATCAATTTTATCTTTTCAATCGCCCCTTTCGCTTTTATCAAAAAGAAAAAAACGGGAAAATAGAATATACCCACCAATATCCTGCGGTATCGGTAATCGTTTATGCCCAAAACGATGCCGAAAACCTCGTTAAATACATGCCCAAAATTCTAAATCAGGCATACCCCGAATTCGAAGTCATCGTAGTCAATGACGATTCAACCGACGATTCCAAAGACATACTCTCCGTTTTGGAGACGCAATATAAAAATCTATACCACACCTACGTACCGGAAGGATCGCGCAACCTAAGCCATAAAAAACTGGCTCTGACCCTCGGTATAAAAGCCGCTCGATACGATATAGTCGTATTCACAAACGCCAATTGCGATCCAAGAAACAACGAATGGTTGGCCACTATCGCCCGAAACTTCGTTCCCGGAATCGACATTGTTTTAGGCTATACGGCCATTGAACGAAAGGAAAAAGAAAAATTCTCTTTCTGGTATTGCTCTTATGACCAACTGTTATTTTCTATCCGATATTTGTCTTTCGCCCTCATCAATCGGCCTTATATGGGAGTAAGTTCCAACATGGCATACCGTAAAGAATTATTCTTCAAAAATAAAGGGTTTTCCAAATTTCTACATCTGCACTACGGAGACGACGACCTATTTATCAACGAGATAGCCAACCGAACCAACACCCGAGTAGAAATATCCGAAGCGGGACAAATGACCGCGACTTATCAGGATAACTACGAAGCATGGAAAGAATTGAAGCTACAATACGACTTTACTTCCAAATACCTTCATACCACAGCCAAATCGATATTCGGCATAGCTAAGTTCTTTGATTATGCTTTCGATATTCTGTTCGTTTGTCTATGGGTAGAGGGCATCATACATAATTGGACAACCGCTGTTTTGGCCTCGATACTGGCCTTGTCTTTATTCTCGATCAAAGTCATCGTCTATCGACGGGCTGCAAAAATACTCCGCAAACCGAGACTTTTTTTCTCCTTACCGTTCTTTTCCTTCATACAACCATGTATAAACCTTTATTTCAAGGTAATAGGTTCTGTAACGAGAAAAAAGAATTTCACGTGGCGATAATACATAAAAGAGAGGGCCGCAAATTGCAGCCCTCTCTTTTATGTATGCTATCCATGCAGAAAAAGTTTATTTTACCATAATTTTCTTTTTTTCTGCCATCATAGGAGTTTGCTTTTTCGGAATCATCACTGTCAATACGCCGTTGTTCTGATGTGCTTCAATGGCATCCGTATTGACATTATCCGGTAAAATCAAAGTCTGTTGAAATTGCGAATACGAAAATTCTCGGCGCAAATAACGTCCTTTTTTATCCTTTTCGCCTTCCTCTTGTTTGTGCTCTACCGTAACGACCAAATGATTTTCTTTGTCGACCGTTATATCGAAGTCGTCTTTGGTAATACCCGGCGCTGCAATTTGGACCTCATATTCCTTTTCCGTTTCTACAATATTAATGGCCGGAGCCGCACTGCTAGTTTTAGCGATCCACTCATTTCCGAAGAAATCGTTAAAAATTCCGGGGAGCCAGTTTTGTTGATGCTTTGCAGGTGTCATAATTATACCTCCTAAATAAGTTTATAAATTAACGTTGCCGGGTTATTCCGACAATCACTCTTAAAACAAGGAGATACCCCTTTTGGGTCAACCGTAAGGCGTTAAAGTTGACGAGAAGTTATAAAAAAGAGTTACGGCTCTATCACAATATCATATCTCAATAGCTGGAAACTCACTTTGAACGGACGCCCAGACACACGAGACGGGGGAGAATCGACATGATAATAATTTTTCGAACGGTCGAAACTCTCGATTTCACACTTGCGAGTCGAACGAGGCAAAAGATCACAATCCACCATGCGAGTACGATAATCGATCATTTGGCCGTCCGGGGTACGATAAATCATTTTCAAGACTACCCGAGACAACCGATAAGGTGTATTGTTTCGCAAAAGGAAACTCTCTTTCGTATCACTCATACGTTTATCGAACCCTAACATATCGACAGCTACCGGAGAAAACAGCAACGCCCGAGATGTCGTATCGGATAATGTCGATACCGGTTCCCGACTTACCAACTCGGGGTCGGCTTCGGTTATTTTCTCCATTGTTTCCTGACTCGGAATTTTTATAGAAGAACTTCGGCGCGGCATAATACCCGACTGCCCCCACAATGGCACAGCCAACCAAAATGCGGCAATGAATAAAATCGTCCTGCTCATAATCCTAATCCTTTACATATCCACACCACAGAAACCAAAATCGTAAAAACGAGTAGATTCCGAGCCGTCGCTCCCAGCAGGGGATTCAATGCCTCACCCACTCGCTGCTTAATCGCCAACCCAGTCTTTATATGAAGAAACAGATATACAATGGCCGGTAAAAGTATATACACGATTCCGAAATCTGCCAAACAAGGAAAAAGCAACAAAACGGCGATCACCCCGTTCACAAAATACCACCACAAAGCAAAACGCCGCCCGAACAAAACTACCGTCGTTCGTTTATTCGCCGCAGCGTCTTCTTCCATGTCCCGATAATTATTCACCAACAGAATATTTATAGACAACAATCCCATAGCAATCGACAGCAGAAATACATATACATTGAACTGTAAAGCCTGCACATAATAGGTCATGTTTACTACGACCAGACCGAAAAACAAAAACACGGTTACATCGCCCAATCCGTGATAGGCCAACGGATAAGGGCCTGCCGTATAGGCCAATGCAAACAACGCTATAATCACGCCTATCGGTATCAACTGCCAACCGGCAAAAAAAACAAGTCCCAATCCTACCGCACAAGCCACCCCTAAAACACAGAATGTGCCCATAAGCATGGCTCGCGGAGCTATATCGCCCGAAGCAACGGCTCGACGAGGTCCTACCCTACCGGCTTTATCGCTCCCCTTCACATAATCGAAGTAGTCATTCGCCATATTAGAGGCGACTTGTGCCAATAAAGCGAACAACAAACACAACACGGCGGGAACCCAACGAAACGTACCGGCATAAAAGGCATAAGCCGAAGCGGCGATCACCGGGCTGGCCGATGCCGGCAGCGTGCGCGGACGAGCCGCCGAAATCCAATCCTTAACCATGAGACTCTTCTTTATCCAATCCGAAACAGGCCCGTATCGTAGTGCGTATGCCCTCGGCTTCCGGTCTATCTTCCCGCAATATGGAAAGTATCACCCTCAAATATTTATCTTTATTCGCCAATCCGCACAGGTTACAGACATTACTGTTCGTCAACATCGACTTCTGATTGTAAACCTTCAATATCGACCGGTAATCTCTGTTCTTGACAAATGTACGGAATTGACTGCAAATCGTATTATAAAGTCCTCGTACATCGGTATCGTCCGTCAAATGGTCGATATGGTCTTCGAACGAACCGATATCGTTGAACCTCCGGTCGATTTTATATTCCAAATCACGCCGTATGCGGTGACGGGTATGTAACAACGCCTGCGACTCTATCTCTTGTGAGAACAACTGAATGACATTGTTTTTTACTATTTCGAATACTTTGTTCTCGTTTCGTTTCATACGTCGGGCAACCGAGCGAATCACCCCTTCGAGCATTAACAGGTTCTCTACTTCCGCTACTTCGGGCACATACACATGACGACTGCGCAAATACTCGACTTCTCGCTCCGTCCGCCGATCCCTGTCGACAATTCCCCTAGATTCGAGATGGTGTATCTCCTTCAAATCGGCAAAAGCCCTTGTCGCTTCTATTACCTTATTACAACCACCCAACGGCTTCACGGTGTATTCGGGGAAAATATAGGGATAGAGTTTCACATCGATACTTCCGGTAGCTGCTCCCTCGATAAACAATACCGGTTTGCGGCTGCCCAATATATCCAAATACATGCCTTCGGGAAAAGAGTCGTCGTTACGGATAAACTCATAGTCCCAACTCACGCGATCGGCATCGAACGAACGAACCCAAATACAAGTACTCTCGACACGTGAAGCCGCGAAATCCAAATCGTGCGTCAGATAAACAAAAGTACAATCCTTGCGCAAGTTCTCGATCGAATCCCACAGCGATTTCATAATGGAATGGTGCAGATAGAATTCAGGATCTTCCACCAATATCACGGCATTGGGCATAGCAAACAGCACACCTGCTATATAATAGAGCACCGCCTTCTCCCCCGAACTCAGTCGCAAAGGATTGAAAGGCTCCGAATTCTCGCTTTGAATCAACAAACGCCCCTCGGCCCGCAACATCTTATTTCTCGGGAAAACCCGTTCCCACAACTTTTGGACCCGATCGAAACGAGTTTCCGGGAAATTGACCCGTTCCCCCCTCGGGGTTTTGAATTTATACTCGAACAGATTGCGGCACTCCTCGCTCAACAGCAAGAAAAGCAACTGGTCGAACTCAGTGGGAATCTCTCTCGAAACATAGTGCGAATGTTCCATAGCATCCCGGTACATCGCCTCGATAGACCCCGGCCAAACTTCGTGAGGCGGCATAATGCACAATGCCTTTTGAGCCGAAAGCCAAAAAGCATGGTCTTGTATCCGTCGGGCTATTTCCACTCCGAACCGGCTTTTTCCGGCTCCATTCGCACCAACGACCGTTACCGTCCGCGACGACAGTTTTTCGGTTTGTGCGCTATCGTTTCTTTTCGGGAGCAATATTTCCATAGTAGCACTTTTTAACATGAAAGGAAATCCTTTCTCAAAAATAACTATTTTCGGGAATAAACGGCATAACAATCCGAACAATTTTCGTATTTTTGACTTTGTCTATTTATAACCCCTAATTCATTAAATTATGTTTTCAGGAATTGTCGAAGAAGCCGCTCCCATCGTTGCCTTGAAACGGGATAACGGGAATTTGCACCTTACGCTCAAAAGTTCGTTCGCTCACGAATTGAAAATCGACCAAAGCGTCGCTCACAACGGCGTGTGCCTCACGGTCGTAAACATCGAAGGAGATCACTATACGGTCACTGCCATACAAGAAACCCTCGAACGCAGCAACTTAGGGACTCTCTCTGTCGGAGACAAAGTGAATCTCGAACGTAGCATGCTCATGAACGGCCGCCTCGACGGACACATCGTGCAAGGCCATGTGGACCAGACAGCCCGCTGCACAAAAATCGATCTTGTCGACGGAAGCCGATACTATACCTTCACCTACGACCTCAATCCCGAAATGGCTGCCAAAGGCTATATGACCGTAGAGAAAGGATCGGTCACCGTGAACGGTGTAAGCCTCACCGTATGCAACTCGCAGGACAACAGTTTCCAAGTGGCGATCATTCCCTACACCTACGAGTATACCAATTTCCACCAAATCAAGGAAGGCAGTATAGTGAACCTCGAATTCGACATTATCGGCAAATACATCAGCCGTATCATGCACTTCGAAAAAGATTAGAACAAAATGGATATCTACGAAATTATCAACCACCGGCAAAGCGACCGCCAGTACGATCCCGAACGTCCGGTCGAACCCGAAAAAATACGGCGCATCCTCGAAGCCGCCCGCATAGCACCCTCGGCCTGCAATGCGCAACCGTGGCACTTCATCGTAGTGGACGAACCCGAGTTGCGAAACCAAGTGGCCGATGCCGTGGCCAGCCGCATATTGGGCATGAACCACTTCACCAAACAGGCTCCCGTGCATATCCTTGTCGTGGAGGAGCGACCCAATTTCACATCGGGCATAGGCGGGCTCATCAAGGACAAACAATTTCCGCTGCTCGACATCGGTATCGCTGCCGCACACATCACCCTCGCCGCTACTGCCGAAGGATTGGGCAGTTGCATACTCGGTTGGTTCGACGAGAAAGCCGTGCGTAAACTACTCCATATTCCCGATAAGAAACGAGTCATTCTCAACATCGTATTGGGATACTCTACCCAACCGCTTCGGGAGAAAAAACGAAAATCTGCCGACGAGGTGATTTCGTATAATAAGTATTGAATACTTATACAATAATAAAACAGACGGAATTGTTTTTTTACAATTCCGTCTGTTTTATTATCGGCTATATTCTTCGCCACAATTTTCGCATTTCAATCCAGATTTATACTGATTTATACTCATAAATAAAATAACCACCAACACTGGCATCATACCCATTATACTCTACCGTACACTTCACCCTCACCGATCTTCCATTATCGTAGCTTTTAACAGTTCCGGAGCCTTTACAATTAGGACACTTCTTCTTTCCTTTTATCACTGCACTTTTTAATTTACCTCCACATCGATGACAAGATTTTTCTACTTCCACTGTATTACAATAACAGCCTATCTTCTCTTGTTCTATATCCTTTTGGGCAAACAGAATTGATGTGTTACAACATAAAACATAGAATAAAACAATCAATTTCAAATATATCTTCCTCATAATCAAAATCATATTTACTCCTACTCTATAAAATTTCTAATCTCATAATGCGGTTCAACACAGTCTTTTTCACATCTGTCATCTCGTTAATTAGCTTATTCTTAGAGCTGAACTCTCACAAATAGACTAAAAAAACGAAACAATAAAGGCACAACCGAATAACAACTCATCGTCCTACATGTCTCTGTTTACCAGTTCCATTACAACAGGTACATATACGTTCTCCATTTTTGCAATATCCACACTTAAATTGCCCTTTTCCATTGCAATTAGCACATGTTTCTTTCCCATTTCCTCGATCAATAGTTCCTTCACCACCACAAAAAGAGCATATACGCCACCCAGTACCGTCACACATTGTACACTCAGTACGCCCCTTACCATCACAACATTTACAAGGAGGATTGGAATAGCCTCCACACCGTTCTTTTTGCATTTCTTCCACGTCGGTTCCAGAATATTGCACTGCAAATACAAAAGGTACAACAACCAGCATTCCTAATAAAAACAACTTTCTCATAATAAATAATTTATATTAATGCCTACTCTATAAGGTTTTCGGCTTGTCCTTATCTATTTATTTAGAACTCTGGATCACAATATTAAAGATTAAAACTAAATCCTAATGTAACCCCATAGATCCAACCTTTGAAAGGGGTACAGGGCTTTTCATACCTATTGTAATAAGTGTCCTCTGCATCTGTAAAAACATTACTAAGTGTTTCGCCCCACCAATCGGAATTTCCATATCCATAGGAATACTCTCCATAAGCAGTTATAGAAAACTTTTTTATATAAACCGTAGCGGCTAAACCAAAAGCTCCGGTAATAAGTATTTTTTCTTTCTGCCATTTGGATAATCTTAATAAACTCCAATAGGGCTGTAACTCAAAATTTTCCCCAATGGGAATATACAATCCCATACTTTCTGCGGCCATACAAAACAATACAGTCCGAATCCAACTATCCATCTCTGACGACACTGTATACCCCAAGAATGTTAATAATGTTGCTGTCGCACCCAACGGACTGATACTATAATAATCCTTAGTCTTTGTAAAATTGGCATTCCACCCAATCCCACAAGAATTTATTTCAAATGGAATATACGATACATTTACAGTCCCCCCTATATTATCCTTATAACGCAAATGAGAGCCTGTGAATCCAGCCCTTATAATAAACTCATTATCCTCATGATAAGCACCTTCACCCATACACATACACGGAAACAAAACACTTATCAATAGTAGTTTGAATTTTCTCATTTCCTCTTTATTATTTTATTATGCAAATAAAATCCCAAAAAGAGAAATTAAGAACAATCTCATATCATCTATAAATTGACACTACTGTCGCAAATAAGTAGAAATTGAACACCGATTAGAAACCCCTTCACAGCCCCCTACGTGAAACATTTATCCCGTCAAAAAGTCAAACAGACGGCTTACTCCTCTTTCAAGTGTTCAGAGAAATATTGAAAAAAATCGTAGTTCAAGATTCGAGAAATACGGGTGAGCAACTCGGTATCGATATACTCTTTGCAGAATATCTTGTACACATTGGCCCGGCTGCAAGAGAGTTTGCGGGCAAACCAAGCGACACTGCGCTCCTCGGCTTTCAATCGCTCTTTAATGAGTTCCCCTATCGGTTTCATAGCGAAAAGATTCTTCTTACCGTCCCCATAAGAAGGTTTAATATAACAACGAAGCGTGGAACTGAACACTCACACCGCAGTTTGAAGGTCGTAGGAAACCCGAGATACAGATATGAGATAGCAGCCCACGCCCGTGATGCGTGAGAACCACCATGCCTAACCTTGTATCTCGTTTCGAAAATTTCCTACGTTTTCAAACTACAAGACAAGCATAACGCTTCTTTTTAATTTAATATGTATTGGAAAGGACTGCCCCTCTCCTCTGCAAAAATAACGAAAGACAAACACAGAATTTTATTCCGCCAAGTCACACTTCATTTTCACATACTTTACAAAAGTAGTGAAAGGTAAGTGCAGAAAAAAGAGTTTTACTTATTTTTTCTGTTGAATCACACCTTATATCCAAACACAAAGAAACATCACAAGGGAACAAAGTCTATCTCCGTAATTTTTTATTCGAACCGGCTTTTAATAAAAAAGCCCCGAAGGATCGCTCCGGGGATAAAAAAACAAGACGTTAAAATTTATTCTTCGTCTTCATTCTCTTCGAATAGACCATCGAGTAATCCGGATGCCTGCTGTATGGCATCATTGAAATTTTTTTCGATAAATTTAGCACCTCTTGTCATCGATGCTTTCATAAAACGTCCCTGCAAGCGTCCAATCTCCACTAAATCTTCTTCGGTCAGTTTATCTTTATACTCTTCATAATACGTTGTGGTAAACCGCTCGTATTCTTTCAATGCCTCGTTCCAATCCGCCTCGGTTTCGAAATCGGTATTCTCCACCTTATCCACAAACGATTTGAACTCTTTCAAATACGAATTTTTACTGTGCACGCCGCACGATACGAACGATAATACTGAAATCACCGCAACAATTAAACCCATTTGATAAAAACGTTTCATATATCTTCATACTTTGCATTTCATGCAAAAATAATACAAGTAAAAATACTACACTCCAAAATAGAAAGTATATTTGTATATAAAAAAACAATCTACGAAAATGAAGCCCATCAAATTATTCTATCAAGCTCGTTGCCCATTTTGTAAACGGGCATTCAATTACATCGACGAATTGAAAAAACGTCCCGAATATAAAGACATTGTCATCGAAACCATTGAAGAAACCGAACACCCCGATATTGCAGACCAATATGATTACTATTACGTTCCAACGTTTTACATCGCAGACGAAAAGGTGCACGAGGGCGGTATCTATCCCAACGAAGTCGAAGCTATTTTCAAAAAGGCTTTGGTACAAGAGTAACGAAAAATTTCTGCACTCGTTACCGAGGGTATCAACACTTCTTCGGGGTAGAGGTGAAAAGATA
>ENA-OURZ01003386-OURZ01003386.1-human-gut-metagenome-genome-assembly--contig:-NODE-3386-length-13404-cov-7.197543_pt1 | contig 13404 bp, 8 predicted proteins | sample MGYA00242073_ERZ509195 | MGnify/ENA primary metagenome ERZ509195 (study PRJEB26280, sample SAMEA2338837) | human gut metagenome | biome: human gut; feature: human-associated habitat; material: faeces...
TTTTTTAAATTTATAAATTTAAAGTTTTCAATTATGAACAAAAAGTTTCTAAGTGCAATCTTGTTTGGAGCTTTAATGGTTGGCTCCACAAGTACATTTGTTTCTTGTAAGGACTATGATGATGACATCGATGGCTTGCAGGAGCAGATCGATGCAAACAAAAAACAGATTGATGACATCCTTGCTGCAATCAATGGCAAGAAATTCATCGAAAGTTATGCTCCTGTTGAGGGTGGTTATTTACTGACTTTTACCGGTGGCGAAACTTTAACTATCAAGAATGGTGCTCAAGGCGAAAAAGGTGAGCAAGGACTTCAGGGTATTCAAGGCCCGAAGGGTGAAACCGGGGCTACAATCGTTCCGAAGTTCAAGGTAGATGCCGAGAACTACTGGATGATTAGCGTAGATGAAGGTGCAACCTATGAGTATGTATTGAATGACGCAGGTGAGAAAATCAAGGCTGCAGGTTCAGAAGCTAATGTTGAAGAAGCTATCGGAAACTACGTGAAGGTAGACGAAGAGGGTTATATCTGCATTGGCGAATATAGAACTTCATTCAAATACAATGCTAACGTTCCTTCAATGATCTACAATGAAAAGGATGGAACTATGCAGGTTACTATTGACGGCCAATCATATACTTTGTTGATGGAAGGCTCTGCTTTCAATGGTCTGCAAACTATTGTGTATAGAAAGCAAGCTGCTGATGACGCAAATGACTATGCTGTAGCTTATCAGTTGTACTATCCTCAAAACGATACTGACGTTGATACTTTGTTTGCTGCAGTTCCTGCAAAGGCTTCTTTCAAAGTCTATCCTTCAAAATTCTCAAAGAGCGATGCCGAGCTCTTCTTCTCTGATACTTATCAGACAAGAGCTGCAGAACAGCCGAAATTGAATGTCTTGGATTGGGACTTCGATAAAGAACAAGATGGTGTTATTTGGGTAAAGATGACTCCGGTAAACTTTAAAGATGCTAAGACTGTATCTACTTCTGGATGGGGAAGTATGACATGGATTGACCCGACTACGCAAACAGAAATATCTGGCTGGGGAGCCGTATGGGTGGATCTTGGTGAGACAATCAATAGCTATGCTACCTCTCTGGATGTTAAGATGTACAAGCAATATGTTTCTGCATCAGATTATTTTAATGTTAAGTCAATGTATGTATCTTCTAAAAAGGTACATAACGTACGTGTAAATGCAGAGGAGGAAATCCAATATTCTAATAAGATGCAGACTGCAAGTAGTTGGTATCCCGAAAAATTCATGTCTCAGAATGATGCAGCTTCTTATAAGGTTGGCGAATTTGATTATAAAGGAACATTCAATCTGAACGATTCTATCAGTGCTGCTTTGGATTTGAATGACGGCGTACTGTTGGCTGATGCCGATATTCAATTTGAACAGAAATTCGAATTGATTGATGAAAATGCAGACAAGGATTTGTGGGGTGTAACCATTAAGAAAGGAATCTTTGATGCAGATAAAGTAGCTAAAGAAGGCATCTTGGCTGTTAAGGAAGAAAAACAAGCATCTGCTATTGATGAATATGCTGTAATCAAGGTCACTACTACAGTTAAATCACAAGTAGAAGGTGTACATGATTTGGTTGTTTATAACTATGTTTTGGTACAAGCTATACGTCCTACCGCTGCAGAAAATGTAGCAACTGTCAAATTGTCTCCGCTGGGTGATGCAACCTTCAACTTGAGCTACAAGACAGCTAAGCAAATTGTGAAGCTGGATGTACGCGCATTTGAAGACGCTATCGGTGGTCGTGATATCTTAACCGACAAGGGCACCTCTATTGTTTGGCCTTTGTATAAAGCAGATTACAATACAGAGAAGGAATTGACTGGATATAGTAAAGCATACGATTACCTAACTAATGCTCCACAGCAAGCTACATGGTCTGTAGATGTTCCTGTAGCTAGAGATGAGGCATTTGTATGGTACAAGAAGGCAGAAGGTAATGCAACAGACTCATTGTTCTTGTTTATTGGTCCTCAGACAGAAATTGATAAGACTACCCTCTATTTGAAATCCACTAATTACTGGTCTGAAGCACTTGCTAAGAATGGTTGGGTTTCTTATAATGGCATTTCTACTCCATATGCAGCTTATAACAAGTATGATAGTCAATATTTCATCACTACTATCAATGACCTTGCTGTAACTCGTAACTTTGCTGTTGCTATCAAGGATGCATACAAGGCACGTACAATCATTGGTGATTGGAGTGATGCTGCTAGCGGCAACTTCGGCATTAAGTCTGAAAACTTCGCTCATATGTATGATGTAACTCCTGCTGACGCTAAGGCTGTATTCGAATTGAATAAAGACAAGCAGAATGCATTTGTACAAGAATTGATGAAGGAGAACAAATTGGTAGTTGAAGAAGGTGCAAATGGAGAATGGAGAATAGCATTCACTGCTCCGATTGATATCAAGAAGGTTGGCAATCTGAAAGTTGATATTTATGATGCAAGTGGTTACGATGCTACTGACAAGAACCGTAAACCTGATGCAGAAGAATTATGGACTGTAGCTCGTCCGATAGCAGATTTCACCGGTGGTGCTGCACTGAAAGCATTTAACGATCCGAACTTGGCTGAGAATACTGAAATCACATTGAAACAATTACTTGTCAATACCGCTGGTACTGAAGCTAAGGCTAAAGACTTCTGGAAGAATCTTGTATTGAAAGACTATGCAGGTGAGAAAGTTGTTACATTCAATGGAACTACATTCAATGCTGAAGAAGTCACTGTTCGTGCTGCTTTGTACAAGAAGTCTGTTACAACCGGTCTCCGCTACATTATGTCCAACGGAACAGACAAAGATGAATACTTCAAGGTAGAACCTACAACTGGTAAGCTGACTTGTATCGCACTCCCGACAGGTACTGAGTTTACTCATACAGTAAATGTGGTTCTGCAGTTCGTTCACGACTGGGGTACTAGTGAGTATGCATACAACGTAACTATCACACGTAAACAAGCTACTAGATAATCTGAGTAGTAGAAAATTGTCTGAATAGACAATTATAAAATCAAAAGGAGGATGTTCCCATAGAACATCCTCCTTTTTTTCTCCAGAAACTTTTTTCTCCCTACTTTGCTTCCACACTTCCACCCACCTCCCACATCCCCCTATCCATCGGCATTTGCCCCACTGTGGAAGCATCCTCCAAAGGTGGAAGCAAATTTTGCTTCCACCTACTCAAAACGCCATAGTTTTACCATAACTAACTCACTCTTATTTTAATACATCGAACAAAGCTTATAAAACGCTTACACCAGTTTCCCCATACTTCTACACCCATCCGACCCATAAAATCTGCAATACCCATATATCCCCTCCTTTATCTTCATCCCAAATCCACAACAGCCTCCTCCCTCTCCTCAGCATAAAAAATGCCCCCGTTCATTTCATTCTCCCTCCACTTTCCACTATCTTTGTCCCCACGATGAAAAAGTTTGCCGACGTCATATTGCCTTTGCCTTTGCACAGCTGCTTCACCTATTCCCTGCCCGACGAGTGGGCGGATGAAGTGCAGATTGGTTGCCGGGTGGTAGTACCATTCGGACGGAAGAAATACTATACAGCCATCGTGCGCAACGTGCACTATTGTGCCCCCACCGAATACGAAGTAAAGGAAGTGTCCGCTTTGCTGGATGCCCGCCCGATACTGCTTCCGCGGCAGTTCAAGTTCTGGGAATGGCTCTCCGATTACTATCTCTGCACGCAAGGAGACGTCTACAAAGCTGCCTTACCCTCTGGCTTGAAGCTGGAAAGCGAAACAATCGTAGAGTACAACCCCGATTTCGAATCCGATGTCTGCCTGCCGGAGAAGGAACAGAAGATACTGGATATGCTCTCTGCCGACCCGGAGCAATGCGTGACGAAACTGGAGAAGGAGACCGGCATCAAGAACATACTTTCTGTCATCAAGTCACTGCTCGACAAAGAGGCCATCTTCGTAAAGGAAGAATTGCGCCGCACCTACAAGCCTAAGACCGAAACCCGTGTACGCCTCACCGCCGCCGCCCGCAACGAACACCGCCTGCACATCTTCTTCGACGAGTTGCAGCGCCGTGCCCCCAAGCAACTGGACCTGCTGATGAAATATCTGGAACTCTCCGGCTACCTCAGCGGACGAGATATAAAAGAAGTCTCCAAAGCCGAACTGCTGCAACGCACCTCTGCCACCCCTGCCGTATTCAACGGTCTTGTGGACCGTGGTGTATTCGAAGTCTACCAGCAGGAAATAGGTCGCATAGACAAAGCACTCCTCAAAGAAGTCATCCCCGTCAACCCGCTGAACGAGCACCAGCAACGCGCTTATCACTCCATCTTAGAGAATTTCCAAAGCAAGAATGTCTGCCTGCTGCATGGCATCACGGCAAGCGGCAAGACAGAAGTCTACATTCACTTGATAGAGGAAACCATCCGGCAAGGAAAGCAAGTGCTCTATCTCCTGCCCGAAATAGCCCTCACTGCACAAATCACAGAGCGCCTGCAACGCGTATTCGGCTCCCGACTGGGCATCTATCACTCCAAGTTCCCCGATGCCGAACGGGTGGAAATCTGGCAGAAGCAGCTGTCGGAAGCAGACTATGACATTATTCTCGGCGTCCGCTCCTCCGTTTTCCTTCCTTTCCGCAACCTCGGTCTTGTGATTGTGGACGAGGAGCACGAAAACACTTACAAGCAGCAAGACCCTGCTCCCCGCTATCATGCCCGCAATGCAGCCATTGTACTCGCCTCCATGTACGGCGCCAAAACTCTGTTGGGTACGGCAACCCCTTCTGTAGAGACTTGGCACAATGCCACATCCGGCAAGTATGGCCTTGTGGAACTGAAAGAACGCTATAAAGAGATACAACTGCCGGAGATTATCCCCGTAGACATCAAGGAGCTGCACCGCAAGAAGAAGATGAACGGTCCGTTCTCCCCACTGCTCCTACAATATATCCGCGAGGCGCTGGAACAAAAAGAGCAAGTCATCCTCTTTCAGAACCGCCGCGGCTTCGCCCCCATGATAGAGTGCAACACCTGCGGCTGGGTACCCAAGTGCAAGAACTGCGACGTCAGCCTCACCTACCATAAGGGGCTGAACCAACTGACCTGCCACTACTGTGGCTACACCTACCAACTGCCCCGCATCTGCCCCGCCTGCGAGGGCACTGACCTGCGCAACCGCGGCTTCGGCACGGAAAAAATAGAAGATGACATCAAAGCCCTCTTCCCCGACGCCCGCGTAGCCCGTATGGACTTGGACACCACCCGCACCCGTACCGCCTACGAGCGCATCATCTCCGATTTCCAGCAAGGCAAGACGGACATCCTGATAGGCACGCAAATGGTGTCCAAGGGTCTGGACTTCGACCACGTCAGCATTGTGGGCATACTCAATGCCGACACCATGCTGAACTATCCCGACTTCCGCGCCTACGAGCGCGCCTTCCAGCTGATGGCGCAGGTTGCCGGACGCGCCGGACGGAAGAACAAGCGCGGCAGGGTGGTGCTACAAACCAAAAGCATCGACCATCCCATCATCCCGCAAGTCATTGCCAACGACTACGAAGCCATGGTAGGCGGGCAGCTTGCCGAACGCCAGATGTTCCACTACCCGCCCTACTACCGCCTGGTGTATGTCTACCTGAAGAACCGGAACGAGACCCTGCTCGACCTCATGGCACAGACTATGGCCGCCAAGCTCCGCACCGTCTTTGGCAACCGGGTACTGGGACCGGACAAGCCGCCCGTAGCACGCGTACAGACCCTGTTCATCCGAAAGATTGTCTTGAAGATAGAAACCAATGCCCCAATGGCACGTGCTCGCGAGCTGCTCGTCCAGGTGCAAAAGGAGATGGTGGCGGAAGACCGCTTCAAGTCGTTGATAGTGTATTATGATGTAGACCCGATGTAAATAACTCGTAACTAAAGAAATATGAAGAAGATACTTTTCGTTTGCCTCGGCAACATTTGCCGTTCCTCCTCGGCAGAGGGAGTCATGAAACATCTGGTAGAAGAAGCCGGACGTGCGGATGAGTTTTTAATCGATTCTGCAGGCATTCTGTCCTATCACCAGGGCGAACTGCCGGACAGCCGGATGCGTGCCCATGCCGCCCGCCGTGGATACAATCTGACGCATCTTTCGCGACCCGTACGTACCGAGGATTTTTACAACTTCGACCTGATTATCGGTATGGACGACCGCAACATCGACGACCTGAAAGATCGTGCCCCTTCAACCGCCGAATGGAGCAAGATACACCGCATGACGGAATACTGTACAAAGTTTACCCATGCCGACCATGTACCGGACCCCTATTACGGCGGTTCCGAAGGTTTTGAGTATGTGCTAGACATTCTGGAAGATGCTTGTGCGGGGTTACTGCAGAGCATTTAATCCAGCGGCATTACATGATACAGTGTCCCCTGCCTTGACTTCTTGTTCGGTATTTCAAGCTTCTTGAGCGTCCGCCCGAATACGGCAACCTTGTTGATTGCCAGACGGTCACGCGTCTTTGTCTGTAAAGCGGAAAGAATCTGCATGGGCATCATCCATTGCCCCTCTTCATCCTCTTCTGCCGCGCGGAAATGGCTGTGGAAGAGTTGTTCCAGTGGGGTGAGCTGTTCAAATTCCCGGTTCGTCCGCTTCAAGATGGCTTCATCGGCATCATCCAGCCAGTAACGCTCACCTTTGGCTACGGCATTCAGAGCCTGCGCATAGAGCTGGCGGTAGTTGATGGTGACATTCGTATCGATGGGACCGGTGACCTCAATGCAGATGAAACGGCGGCTGCCACTGGGATCGGACAGCAAGTCCTTCTGATTGCTGGTACCGATGAAGGAGGCATACCGCCGCATCTCACGGATGGTGCTGCCGTAGGGTTTGCGCAGGTTGGCAACCGGTTTCTGCAGCAGATGCTTCAAGAAACCCTGCTGGTTGATGCTGATTTGGTCGAACTCGTCGATGTTGACGAGCAGAAAGCGTCCCAGGCTGCGCTCCGCTTCCTGCCTGCTCTTGAAGTCGATGCTGTCCGTATAGCCGAAACGCAGCTCCGGTGGCAGCAAAATGCGGCAAAAGGTGGATTTCCGGAACCCTTGAGAACCGACAAGCAGAGGAGAAGTATTGTTTCCGTGTTGCCGGTCCATTCCACGCCAGTGTGCCACCATGCCCAGGAACCAGCGGTAGAACAGCTCCTGCCAATGAGGATTGTGGCACGGAACGAGGTCGGCCAACGCCCGGATGCGGTCTTTCCCGTCCCAGCGGCCGGTGTCGTAAAGGTATTCTTCGACGGGATTATAGAGTGGTACGTAGTCTGAAGTTAGGAAACGGTTGATATCGCGGTCCCATACGCGGATACCCTCCTTCAGGGCATTCATGGAGACCGTACTGCGGGCACGCTGGTCAGCAGGCTTGAAATAGAAATGGACGGAGTCGCGCTGACGGTATTCCAAATCATCCAGAACGGTGTTGTAGCGAAACTCATACCGGCGGCCCATAAACTCTTCCAGCCGGAAAACGCTCTCCTGTTCTTGCGTCAGACTGCTCTTTTTCCCGAAGCCTTTAAGCTCTTGATATAGGTTATGAATCGTTTGACGGACAATGAATTCATCCGTTTCCCGGTAATAGTGCATCAATGTTTGGCGGACTACTTCCTCTTCGGGGATGCCTGCCTTGAAACAATGTTCGGCCAGAGGCACCAGCAGTATCCGTAAATCCCCGTCCCGTTTCCAACCGTCCAATTCGCGGAATGCACGGTCAAGGGCCGATTCGAAAAGTATGGCGAAGGTGTCCGAGGCTTTACTGTCCGGATGCAGCCGCAACAGCGGGTTCTTTTCTGCGAGTTTTCGTTGCCGGAAGTTCTCCTCTTCGGGCATGCCGAGGGGCTGTTCCAGGCAGAAAGGCACAGCGGCAGGATTGTAGTAAGGATATCCGTCCAGAGTCATGCGGCAACTCTGGGTAAGGGAAGGTTCTTTCAATGTAATGGCAAACGGCAGCAAGGGCTGGTAGCACTTCACCGCCATACGGTAGGCGTGGGCATGAAACAAGGCGGCATCGCTCTCCCGCTTCGGTGTCGTGCCGTCAGGCAGGGCAAACAATACCCATATCTTGGCACTCCGTCCGCTGGAACCGCAGAAAGCGGCAAAGGTCTGTGGCAGCAGGGCGGCTTGTTGCTTTACATATTCCGCTTCGGCAATGCCCGACAGACGGTTTACTTCCAGTTGTACGAGTCCGTTATAGTTCTTCATCCACCGTTCCCCCTCTTGTGTACGGCTATATTCCACGGCGGGATAGATGCGGGGCAACTTGTCTATATGTTCGTATTGGGCGCAAGTGCCCTCCAGTTGAGGAAGGATGGCCCGGAGGGTCGATACATGTCCGGCTTTGGTTTCGGTTTTTAGTTTTTTAATCAGTGCATCCGCTTCCAGGGTGCTGAGGGCTTCCTTTCTGCTCTCTTTTTCTGCTCTAATCAAGGTAATTTTCATTCTGTTTGTCAGCTTGTTTGGGTAAATATAATTCTCGTAAAGATACGACATCAGAAGGCAGAAAACAAGTATTCAGCAGAATAATTATTAAATAAATGCCTGCTTGCACAAACTATACAGCGTGGTGTCGGAAACCTTTGGATTTCTTTTTTAAAACATAGGCATTCCTTTGCTTTTCTCCCTTTGTTTGTCTACTTTTGTATAGGGAATAGATGACGCCTAACGACCATGAACAGCTCTGCTTACGGCCATGAAGCAATCGCTTGACGACTGTAAGCAGAGCTGTTCATGGCCGTTAGGCGTTTCTCTTCCCAAAGCTTTTACGGATGAAGTACGTAACCCGCACCTATTCCGCATAGGGCGCGAACGTATTGTACAACAACTTAAAAGACATTGAACTATGGCAATTTTATTCGATTGGTATGAGCTCCCGGAACCTAAAGACAAACAGCGGGAAGAAAAGATACTTCATCCGCGCATCCGCTTGAACGGCTCTACCACTACCGACGAACTGCGTCGCAGAATTCAGGAACGCAGCTCGTTGACGGAGACTGATGTCTCGGCGGTACTGGATGCCTTGTCGCACGTCATGGGGGAAGACCTCGCCGAGGGGCGGCAGGTACATCTGGACGGTATCGGCTATTTTTATCCCGTACTGACGAGCACGGAACCGGTGACTGCCGCGACCAAACGTAAAACCACCAAGATTAAGCTGAAGGGCATCAAGTTTCGTGCCGACCAGGTGCTGAAGAATGAGATAGGCGCTATCAAAGCTAAACCGCTAGGGCTGAATGAGCATTCCCAAAAGCTGAGTGACAAGGAGATTGACAGGCGGCTGACGAGCTACTTCTCTACGCATCAGTTCCTTACGCGCAGTGATTTTCAGAGCCTCTGCGGAATGATGCGCTCTACTGCACAGCTTCATATTCGCCTGCTTCGCAGCGAAGGCAAGCTCGAGAATGCAGGAAAACTGAACCAACCGATTTATGTACCTTGCACGGGGTATTATGGTAGAGACGAGTAGGTTACGGTAAAACTATAGCGTTTTGAGTAGGTGGAAGCAAAATTTGCTTCCACCTTTTTTGGTTGCTTCCACAGCGGGGTAAATGCCGATGGATAGGGGGATGCAGGAGATGGGTGGAAGTGTGGAAGCAAAGTAGGGAGAAAAAAAATCTAGAGAGTGATGAGAGGCGCGGAAATCATTCTAGATACTTCACCTCTTCACCTAAGGCATCATGGTTCATTTCGCGTATACTGCGATAAAGCTTACCATTTTTCAAATAATAATAATTCTGATAACCAGCAAACTCTATGTTGGCATAGGTTTCATTGTTACGATCTTTGCTTATTTTCCAAGAACTTTCGTAAATCATAGAATCTTTGAAAGTTATGATTGATGTAGAATCTGGACGAAGCTCAAACTTTATGCCGTTGGCAGTAGTAAATATACCGACAAAATCATGTTCTTTTTCGTTGTTGTCACATCCGGTTAGTAGCAGTATTCCCAACAATATTCCTATAATGACTGTTTGTTTCATATTTTTAGTTGTTATATTATAAAAAAGAGTGCTTCAATCGGATGAAGCACTCTCTCTTGTCTGTTTACTTTATTGGCATCTCTTTTCAGAGTTGTCTCTTATCTTCCTGCGGGAGTACCGGCATTTTCATTTACGTGGATTTTGAATTCCTGAGTGAAAGTCTTCCACTTATAACCGAACTTGATAGGAACATAGATTTCATAATCCCAGTTTACAGGAGTACCACTGTGGTTGTAGTAAGTCAGTGTTTCCTTACCAGTTGTTGCATCTACGTTGTAAACTACAGTTGTGTTGGCAGGAAGGCTACCTTCCTTGTAACCAGCCACAGGCTGCAAATTGCCGTCTACCAGTTTCAGGTTAGTCTTAACTTGATCAGTCATCCAGTTGCTCGGAGTACATTCGTAGAATTTGAACAGTTCTTTTTGCAGAGCTGTTGCATTGGGAGCCTCAGAAGCAGTGTAGAAATTACCGTTTTCGTCTGCATTCCAGCAAGTGTAAGTATAAGCACCTGTTACATCTACAGAGCTACCGTTAACAACAGCATCAGTTACTTCTCCTTCTTCCTTATTCACTGTGATAGTCATCGGTTCAATGATGTTGGCATCATAAGCCTTGATAACTTCAGTATGAGCAGCCGGATGTCCCGGAGTTGCATCACCATAGCAAAGGTCTGCAACCAACTTGATAGGAACAATCTGACCTACCAAAGCTTTGGCAGCTTCTGTCGGTTTGGTGTTTTCTCCGAAATTGGATTTTGCATCCGGATCAGCTTCTTGCAATTTGATGTTATAAGTCTTGTGACCTTTCAGAGGATTATTTGCATTTGTACAGAGGTTGTCCTTATAATTGTCAATTGTTGCAGCCAATTCACCTGCAATGTACAATTTTGTGTTGTCAGTACTCAATGTAACAGCACCATCCTTGAATGTCTTGCTGGCAACATCAAAGTACTTATAAGTTCTACCAGCCAACTTTTCAGCATCGAATTCAAAACGTACACCTAGCAATTCAAATGTAGGAGAATAAGGATTCTTCACATTCGCAACGTTCTTATCCTGGAAGTACAGGTATTCCCATGCACCAGTAGCAGGTTTCACGCCGTCTTTGTTCAAGAAACCGTTCACTAAGTCAGTGTAGATATTTACGGTCGGATTATTGTTAGTCTTATCGCCAGTCAATATGTGTCCAGTGGTTTCATTCCATGCAGGATTCCATTCCACGGCACCATAAACTACCGGGTTCACATTGAATACAGTGTTATTGGTGTTTTTCTTCCAATAACGATTGTCATATCCATATCCACCGAATGTAGGTTTGTAGATAGTACGTGTCAATGTAATTTTCAAAGTAGGATATGCCTTTGTCGGATCTTTCCAGAAGAATGTCTTAGTGAATACCATATCTTCGTGATTTTTCCATACCGGATATTTCTTCACGATGTCAGCGTGAGTCAAAGTCCACTCAATGTTATAAGATTCAACTCCGTCTTCTGTATTCTTAATAAGTTTAACCTTACCATAATCTACTCCATCTTGTGCGTCGAAACCGGCATCAGTGTAAACGGCGTGGAATTCCTGCTTGGTCATACCACCCTCTTTTGCACCGTTGTAGATAACTTCGTTCATGGCTACAGTGCCAATCTTGTCTGCGAAATTACCACATTTGAACATGGTGTCATCGTATGTGAAGCCAATCTCACGCATACCTTCTTCTTTCACCCATTTCACCTTGATGTAACGCATAGCTACCAAAGCATTGTTTACAGTATCCACCAACTCTACACGTACCAACGGTTCGCGGCCTACTGCAGTGGCAGATACACCGTCAAGGCTATAGACTTTTGAAGTCATGTGACCATTCATAGGAGAATCGATTTCTGCGAATTTTTGCTGGTCGGTCTTGTTACTATTACCCTCAGGGCCACCCAAAGTAAAATATTCTCCAGTAGCTTTGTAGAAACGGAATGTTAGACCATAGTCTTTGTATTTCTCCAATTCAGCATGTTTTTTGTGATCTGTAGCATCAATCTCTGTTGTGCAAACCTCCACTAATTTTTTCAAGTCGAGTACCTTGTTATACTGTGCATAAACGTCAATCATGTCGTTAGCCTGTGACTCATATGCACAAATAGAGTCGTGATAGTGCACATAGAATCTACCTTCACCATCAGTCTGAACTTCGTCAGCAAAATCACCACCCATATTTCCGTTGTACATCGTACGTGCATTAGCAATGTAGGGAGCCACCTTTGTTTCGTGCAGACGAACATATTCAGAGTTCACATAAACCTGAGTACCATTTTCCTTAAGAGCTTTAGCTTCATCAGCAGTCAGGTTTTCTTTAGCAATAGGAGCCTTTAGAGAAGCCATGTAGAAAGTTTCTTTTCCACTTGCATGACCGCCTGCTTCATTGATGGATTCGGCAACAGTCTTCTTGAATTGTACTGTCAATACATTATCTTTTATCTTATAGTCAGTAGGCTGGATAGGAGAATTCTCGGAAATCGTTGCGCCAGCTTTGGTGAGGATGTTTTCAGATTTGATGCAATCGAAAGAAGGCATATAAATATCCTCTGTACGTACACCCATATTGGGGCTAACGTGGAAGTAAGCCTCATTTTTGTCTGTAGACACTGTGTACGGCTTGGCACCAGCTTTATTAACGTGGTCAAGTACAGGAGTTTTGGAATGTGCTGTAAACGTACCTTCAGAATCTTTGTCAGTTTGAGGACCGTCTGCATGTTTTGCCATTGCCTTGTACTCTTGTGGAGTATACTGTAGAGTAGTCAATGTAATAGCTGCAATACCATTGATATGACTTGTAGGAATTACAGCCAGACTAGTCAAACGATGTCCGATAATAGACATAACTTGAGCGCTCAATGCATCAACCTCAGCAGCCAAGTCTTTTAGTTTTTCGTCTGTAACAAAGCCGCCTTCCAATTCTTCTTTCAAGTCGTTGATTTTAGTCTCAACTGCCTCCAAAGAAGCCAACTTCTCAATTTGCTTTTCCAGTTCTTTCTTCAAAGCAGTCAAATCTGCCTCGGATACTCCGCCTTCTGTCGAATTAGCCTTGTCCAAAGCTTCCTGAGCTTTGTTCTTGGCCTCGTTTGCGGCACTTTTGGCTTCATCTACAGCCGTCTGCAACGTAGTAACTTTTGCATTCAGGTCATCAAGTGAAGCTTTCTTGTCCAGTTGTTCCTGCAAGTCCTTGATGTCATCATCATAATCCTTACAAGACGTGAACGTACCTGCAGTACCCAACATCAAGGCACTGAACAGGGTCACACTTAGAAACTTCTTGTTCATAATTGAAAACTTTAAATTTATAAATTTAAAAAAATAAAAAGTGAATA
>ENA-OURZ01003388-OURZ01003388.1-human-gut-metagenome-genome-assembly--contig:-NODE-3388-length-13391-cov-6.721056_pt1 | contig 13391 bp, 10 predicted proteins | sample MGYA00242073_ERZ509195 | MGnify/ENA primary metagenome ERZ509195 (study PRJEB26280, sample SAMEA2338837) | human gut metagenome | biome: human gut; feature: human-associated habitat; material: faeces...
ACCTCGGGCGGCGTCGCGGTGGCGTCGCGGCGGTGCAGCGTGCGGTGCGGGGCCGCGGGGTCGGGCGCGGCAGACTGCTCCGGCTGCGGGAAGCTCGGCGGGCTGACCGGCGCGGGCCGGTCAAAATCGAGCATCGGCTCAAAATCGGCGGTATGGTCGGCGTCCCGCGTGGGCGGCGTGCGGCGGCGCAGCGAGAACCGCACCGTGTTGCCGCGGCTCCGGGCGGCCTCCGACACAACAAGCAGCGGCCGGTCATGGCCGGGGCGGAACGTGATGCAGGAATCTGTCAGCTGCAGGCCGAACAAACGGCGGCGCAGCAGGTCCAGGATCTGGTTGCCGATGAAGGTATCGTTCATATCGGGCGGCAGGGCGCAGGCCACCGCGCCGCGGCGGTCACACACCAGTACAAAGGGGCACTGCCCGACGCTGGCGGGCATGTAGGCGGCAGCGTAATCCGCGCCTGTGACCTGCAGCGCGGCCAGCGCACGGCCCGCTGCGGCCTGCACAATGTCGCCGGGGAAGCGCCGGAGCAGCTGCTCCGGCACGGTGATGCGGCGGGATTTCTGCGGGTCGGCGTAGCTCTCGGTGCCAAAGTCAAAGACGGCCTCGCTGTGGGGCAGCGGCTGCAAAAGGCTGCCCAGCAGGCGGCCCGTCGGCTCGTCCACGGCAACCAACAGCTTGCGTTTTTCCAGCAGCGCGTCCAGCGTGGCCTGGGCCAGGCTGGTCTCCCCCTCGGCAAAGACATCGTCGCCGAACTTAGCGCGCAACCGCGCGGCCCATTTATCGCAGTATTGCTCCGCCATGGCGCGGTTGGGTGCGCTGACCTGCACACAGATGGCAAACTCGCCGTCCCGTTCCAGCAGACGCAGGCCGGGGCAGCCATCATCCCGGATGCCCCGCAGCACGGAGGATACCTCCGCGCCCGTGGGCCCGAAAACACGCAGGATTTTCAGTTGAGTGTTGACCATGGTGGAACCTTTCTTTGTTTGGAAATGTTGCCGAGCTTGTCCGTAGGGGCGGATTCCATATCCGCCCGGGGAAGCTTTCTACAGCCGCAAACGGGCCGGGCGCATATAGAATGCGCCCCTACGGTTTTGCGTTTTAAATATCTAAATCTCTGTCCGCCGTCTCCGGCGTGAAACGCACGCTGTCCGGCACGTCGAGGCCCAGCGCCATGCGGCGCAGCATATCCAGCGCGTACAGGGCGGCGCGGGTGCGGATGATCTGGCGGTCCTGATAGCCGCCCAGGGTCAGGCGCATTAAATACCCCGTGTCCGTGCGGGTGTCGGCACCGGCCAGATAGACCGTACCCACCGGCTTGCCGGGCAGTGCGCCGCCGGGTCCGGCCAATCCCGTGATGCCCACGGCCAGCTCTGCACCGGATTCCCGGGCAGCGCCAAAGGCCATGGCTGCGGCCACGGGGCCGGACACGACGTTGTACTTTTCAATGACAGCCGCATCCACACCCAGCAGCTTTTGCTTGGCGGCCTCGGCGTAGGTGACAAAGCCGTAGCCGAACACCTCGCTGGAGCCGGGCACGTTCGTCAGCCGCTCGGCGATCATGCCGCCGGTGCAGCTCTCCGCCGCGGCGGCGTGCAAGCCGTGTTCCCGTAAAGCGCGTACCACCGTGTATTCCAGCGCGGGCACGTCCACATCGTAGGCTGCTGCGCCGAGAATCTCTTTAAACTCCGCAATGCGGGCATTGCAGGCGGCCTCGGCGGCCTGCTCGGTGGCCTCGCGGGCCGTCACGCGGATCTCGCACTCGCCGGTCTTGCAGTAGATGGCGGCGGTGGGGTTCGCGGCCTCAAACAGCGGCGCGACCTTGCTGGCAATGGCGCTCTCGCCGCCCAGCACCCGCAGCGTGCGGCTGTGGATCGTGCAGTTTTGCCGTTTCAGCAGAATCGGGCGGACCTGCTCGGCCCACATGGCCTTCATCTCCCGCGGGACGCCGGGCATCAGCGCGGCACAGTGGCCGTCGGCGTCCTCAAACCACGCGCCGGGGGCCGTGCCGTGGTCGTTGATGAGCTTGTGGCCCACCGTCGGGCACATGGCCTGCTTGCGGTTGTTCGGCGTGGGGCGTCTGTTTGTCCGGGCGAAAAAGTCGATGATCTTCTGCCACTCGCCCTCGTCAAAGGCCAGCGTATCGCCGAACGCCTCGGCCACGGTCTCCTTCGTCAGATCGTCCTCGGTGGGGCCGAGACCGCCCGAAAAGACGAGCAGGTCGCTGCGGCTTTTCGCCTGCAGGACCAGCTCCTTCAGGCGGGCGGGGTTATCGCCGATGACATGCTGGTGCATCACGCTGATACCGAGCTCGGCCAGCTCGCGGCTTAAAAACTGCGCGTTGGTGTTCAGGATGTCGCCCAGCAGAAGCTCCGTGCCTACGCAGATAATTTCAGCAGTCACAGCAGCTCGTCATCTCCCATGCGGATATAGATTTTCTCGACGTTCTCGGCGGCCTCGGCTTCCAGCGCGGCCAGGCCGGGCATAGCGGCCTCGGCGGCCAAGATCTCGTCCAGCGTCGGGTTCGTCTTGGGATGCGGCGGGGTAAAGATCGTGCAGCAGTCCTCATACGGCTCGATGGACGTCTCAAATGTACCGATCTTACGCGAAATATTGATGATCTCGATCTTGTCCATGCCGATGCAGGGGCGCAGCACGGGCAGGTCCTGCGCCTGGTCTGTGCAGGCCAGCGCGGCCATGGTCTGGCTGGCGACCTGCGCCAGGCTCTCGCCGGTGATGAGGGCCTGCAGCTCGAGCTTTTTCGCCACCTGATTGGCAATGCGCAGCATGCTGCGGCGCATCAGAACCGTGAACAGCACGTCGGGCGCGTTGTCACGGATATACTCCTGCGGCTTCGTGTAGGGCACGACGAACAGTGTGCAGTTGCCGGTGTACTCGACCAGCTCGCGGGCCAGATCGCGCACTTTCAGCTTGGCGCGCAGGCTCGTGTACGGCGGGCTGGCAAAGTGGATGTGGTGCAGCGCCAGACCGCGGCGGGCCATGCACCATGCGGCGACGGGGCTGTCGATGCCGCCGGACAGCAGGTTCAGCGCGCGCCCGCTCGTGCCGACGGGCAGACCGCCCGCGGCCTCGACCTTGGGGCCGTGGACATAGGCGGCGTAGTCGCGAATTTCCACCATGATCTCCAGCTGCGGGTTATGCACATCGACGCGCAGATGATGGTGCTTGTCCAGCAGGTAGGCACCCAGCTCGCGGCAGATCTCGGGGCTCTTCATCGGGTAGGTCTTGTCGGCGCGCTTAGCCTCGACCTTGAAGGTGCGGATGCCGCGCAGCGTCTCGCCGAGATACGCCTCGGCGGTCTCGCATATTGCGGCAAAGTCCTTCGGGCACTCGACGGCGCGGCTCAGCTTCACGATGCCGAACACATGGGACACGCGGCGGAACGCCTCGTCCATGTCGAGGCCGTCCTCCTTCGGCTCGATGAAAACGGTGCTCTGGGCCTGATAGACCTTGAACTTGCCAAGCGGCTCCAGCCGCCAGCGGATGGTCTTGGCCAGCCGCGCCTCAAACTTGCCGCGGTTCAGGCCCTTCAGCGTCATTTCGCCCTGATAGGCGAGGATGAGTTCTTTCATAAAATGGTTCCTTTCAAAATGGATGTGCCGTTCAAATATGCTGCAACTCCTGTAATCCGTCCCGCAGCCCCGCCAGCAGCGCGTCCACGTCCTCGGCGGTGTTATCGGCGCAGAAGCTCACGCGCAGGGCGGTGCGGACGGTCAGGTCGGCGCAGCCCATGGCCAGCAGGGTGTGGTTCGGCTCGCCCTTGTCGCAGGCAGAGCCGCCCGAGACATAGACCGCGCGGGTGTTCAGGTAGTTGATAAAGGTCTGGCTGTTGATGCAGCCGGTGGAGAAATTCACGATCTCCCCCACCGCGTCGTCGGGAGAATTGAGCGTGATGCCGTCCAATTCTTCAAGCCCCGCGCGCAGCTGCCGATTCAGCGCGGCAATGTGTGCAATGCGGGGGCGCAGCTTCTGCTGGCCCTGCGCGGCGGCCACGCCGAGACCCACAATGTAGGGCGTGTTCTCGGTGCCGGGGCGCAGGCCGCGCTCCTGATGGCCGCCGAGATAGGGCGGTTTGAGCGTCTGGCGCTGGCTGTCCCGGATGAACAGTGCGCCGACGCCCTTGGGCGCGTGGACCTTGTGGCCGGAGACGGAGAGCGTATCGACCTCGCGCCATTTCTGCAGGTCGATGGGCATGCGCAGCCACGCCTGCACGGCGTCCACATGGAAGTGGGTGCGGCTGTTGCGCGCCTTGATGCCCTTGCCCAGCGCCGCGATGTCCTGCACGGCGCCGGTCTCGTTGTTGACGGCCATGCAGGCGGCCAGCACCGTGTTTTTGTCGATCTCAGCCAGGAATTTCTGCGTGTCAATGCGTCCGTCCGCCCCGGGCATGACCTCGACGACGGTGAAGCCCTCGTCCTTCAATGCGCGGATGGGGCGCTGCACGCTGGGGTGTTCAAAGCCCGTGACGACGATCTTATTGCCCCAGTGCTTACGCGGGCGGGCCGCGCCGGTCACGGCCATGTTGTTGCCCTCACTGCCGCAGGCCGTGAAGTAGATTTCATCGCTGCGGCAGTGCAGCGTTTTGGCCACACGGGCGCGGGCCGCGGCAATGGCATCCTGCGCGGCAACGGCGGGGTCATACAGGCTGCTGGGGTTGGCCCAAAGCTCAGTCAGCGCCTCGCTGACGGCCTGCGCCACCGCCGGGTCCACCCGGGACGTGGCGGCGTTATCAAGATAATGCAGCTGGGGGTCGGAAAGCATAGTACTCATTCCTCACATTATTGCACAAAATTATACAGATTAAATTATACACGTTCGCCTAGCAAAAAACAATATTCAGAAACAAAAAAAGGCTTCCCCCGTGGGGGAAGCTGGCCGCGAAGCGGACTGATGCGGGCAGAGTTCATCCTGATTGCCCATTTACGGGCTGTAACTCGGTAGGGGCCGGGCATGCCCGGCCCGCGGCTTACCGGCAAATGTGCTGTAGTGGGAAGGCCGCTTTATTCTGTTGACCCTGTAGGGGCGCATTCTATATGCGCCCGGGCAGCTTGCGGCTGCGAAAGCCCCCACGGGCGGATATGGAATCCGCCCCTACGCCTTGTTTTATCTACCCTTACTCCCCAAAATCCTCCGCGGCCTTCTGCATCATCTGGCGGATCGGCAGGTTGTACGGGCAGCGCGGCTCACAGGCACCGCACCGGATGCAGGCACCGGCCTTGGTCTGCAGCGTCGCATAGCGCTCGCGGCCCCACTGCTGCAGGCCGTAGCGGTTCAGATACCCCTGGAACAGGAACACGCTGGGGATGGAAATCCCCACCGTACAGGGCGCACAGTAGTTGCAGCGGCGGCAGAACTGGGTGCCCAGCGCGTCGCGCACCTTCTGGCAGGCGGCCTCCTCCTCGGGCGTGAGCGGGGCGGTGTTGGCCGCGCCCGCCACGTTGGCGTTCAGCTCCTCCACCGTCGCCATGCCGGGGATGGACACCGTGACTGCCGGGTTGGACAGCACGTACCGCAGTGCCAGGCGGCCATCCTCAATGGCACCGCCCGCCAGCGGCTTCATGTCGATAAAGCCCTTGCCCGCCGCGGCGCAGCGGTCGATCAGCTCCCTGCCCTGCTGCTCCACGATGTTGTACGGGAACATGATCGTCTCGATCTCGGGGATGTCCAGCGCTGCCTCAAACACAGCGGCCAGATGTGCCGTGATGCCGATGTGCCCGACGATGCCCTTGGCCTTTGCCTCGAGCAGCGCCTCCATTGCGCCGCCGGGCGCCAGAATGGTTTTCAGGCCGTCGAGGCTCGGGTTGTGGAACTGGAACAGCTCGATGTGGTCGGTGCGCAGGTTTTTCAGGCTCGTGGCGATCTCGGCCTCCATGTCGGCTTTGGTCAGCGCGCGGCATTTGGTCGCCAGAATGAAGTCATCCCGCAGCCCGGCCTCCTCCAGCGACTGGCCGATCCATGCCTCGCTGACCGTGTAGGCGCGGGCAGTGTCGATGTAATTGATGCCCGCCTTATGCGCGGCGATCAGCAGCTCCCGCGTGCCGGGCTGGTCGATGCGCTGAATGGGAATACCGCCAAACCCAAGGCGGGAGATTTGTAAGCCTGTGGTACCGAAATTGACGTATTGCATGGTGTTTACCTCTTATATTGCTCTCCGTTTGCTGCAGGGGTCGATGCCTGCATCCTTTACGCTTATTATAGCAAATCCAACGTAAAAATCCAGTCCCCCTAAGCCCTCCCCCGCGTGGGAAGGCAGCCGACTTGCAAGCATGGTGCTATTCTTCTATAATAAGCAGTACAAAAGCGAAATTTTTGCGGGGTACAGCCACCTCTACGACCCGCTGACCGGGCGCTGGCCGTTTCTTGCGGGGCCGGAGCGCAGCTACGGTGCGTGTGTCGATTTATTGGTGGAGGAATTTTTGCCCAACACAACTGCTGGCACCTGACGGCAGCCGCGACCACTAGATGCCCGGAAAGTTGTGTCCGCGGTGTCACAATTATCCACAAACAGACCCTATGGATGTTGAAAATTTCGGCGTTTTTCTGTGTGATTTTCCACCCCTGCCCACTTGCGGCGGGGGCTTTTTTCGTGGTATGATTCATTTTGTAGTAGTTTATCGCTTTTTAACTGTGAGGAACAGGAATGTTTAATAAGAAGAACCCCATGCGGTATTTCTCCGGCAGCACCTTTGCGCGGCTGCCGCTGTATAAGCTGGCCGCGGGCGGCACGGCGGTGGTACTGACCGCCAGCATCGGCCTGGGCGCGTTTGCGGCCAGCGTCGGTCCGCTCTCCGCGCCCGAGCCCAGCCCCACGCCCATCGTGACGGCCACCCCCGAGACGGCGGCCACGCCGACCCCTTCCCCGACGCCGAGCCCCACGCCGGAGCCGGACAAGCCGCTGACGATGGAGGCCAGCGTCATCCAGCAGGACGTCGGTGTGACGCTCTACGTCGAGAGCGCCCCCGAGTCCAGCCCCACGCCCGATGCGTCCGCCTCGCCGTCCCCGACGCCGTCCAAAAGCGCGAAGGAGGATGACGCCGAGAACGAAAAGACCCCGCTGCTGGGCGTGGCGGCAACCATCACGCTGACCGACGCCAAGGGCAATGCCACGGATTACGAGCTGGATACCGAGACCGGCACCGCGCTGGCCGAGGACGTGACCCCCGGCGACTACACGCTGGCGGTCCAGCCCATCGAGGGCTACACGCAGCCCGAGGCCCAGACCGTGACGGTCAAGGAAAAGGTCGTCTACAAGGCGGACGTCAAGGCCGTTAAAGAAAAGATCGTCCAGGCAAGCCAGGTCAACGAGAGTGCCGAGGACTCCGGCGTCAGCAACGCGGGCTCGGCCCCCATCGTCAACGAGGTCACCGACACCGTGACCTACGCCGACAGCGCCAGGACCGAGACCGGCAGCAAGACGAGCTACACAGCCAAGCTGAGCAGCAGCGGTCATCTGCTGCTGGCCGATGGCACCGAGACACCCTACCTGCCCGTTTATCAGGACGGCACGAAGGACCTGATTGGCGCAGTGCGCGATACGAGCTACGCCGCCAACACGGCCACGGCGGCCTGGCTGCCGGGCGCGGCGGATTCCGTCACGCTGCTGGGTGCGGCCAACACCCGCATGGCGTGGGTACACCGCGCGGACGAGCCGGTGACCGTACAGGAGGACACCGACGGGGCCGCCCCGGCTGCCGAGGAGACCCCTGTCCCGGCGGACCCCACGCCGGAACCGGCCCCCGAGAGCACGCCCGAGCCGACCCCGGAGGCGACGCCCGCCCCCACCGAGGCCCCGACGGAGACCCCCGCCGAAACGCAAACGCCTGCCCCGACAGCAGCCCCTACGGAAGCCCCGACAGCGGCTCCGACGCAAGCACCCACCCAGGTGCCCGACCCGACGGCGGGCTGGCCGGATAACATTGCGGTGCAGGAGCTGGCCAACTACGGCTTTGCCGTGACCAGCGCGACCACCACGATATACGAGTACACCGGCTGGCAGGATATTGACGGCGCAACGTATTATTACGACCCGTCCACCCACCAGCCCGTCACGGGCCAGCAGGTCATTCAGGGCAATGTCTACACCTTTGCGGCGGACGGCGCACTGAACCGCACGGCCCGCGGCATTGATGTCTCGAAGTTCCAGGGCAGCATTGACTGGAACGCCGTCAAGGCGGACGGCATCACGTTTGCCATCATCCGCTGCGGCTACCGCGGCTACGGCAGCGGTGCGCTGGTCGAGGATTCTACCTATCGCCGGAACATTCAGGGCGCGATCAACGCGGGCCTGCGCGTCGGCGTTTACTTCTACAGCCAGGCCATCAACGAGGCCGAGGCCGTCGAGGAGGCCAGCATGGTGCTGAGCCTGGTCAGCGGCTACAGCCTGCCGCTGGGCGTCTACTACGACACCGAGAGTGTCGGCGGCGGGCGCGCCAATGCCCTGAGCGCCGCCGAGCGCACGGCCTGCGCCGTCGCCTTCTGCGAGACGATCCGCAGCGCGGGGTACAGCGCGGGCGTTTACTCCTATGCCAGCTGGTTCTATAACGCGCTGAACTTTGCGAACATCAGCAAGTACAACATCTGGATCGCCCAGTACCGCGACACGCTGAGCTTCAGCTACAAGCACAATATATGGCAGTACACAGGCTCCGGCAGCGTCAAGGGGATCTCGAAGCCGGTGGATATGAATATTGGGTAAAATAAAAGCACCTGCGTTTTCGGACGCAGGTGTTTTTGCGTTATGGAAGCCTTCTCCCTCGGGAGAAGGTGGCCGAGGCTCCGACCGAGGCCGGATGAGGGCAAAGCCCGCCATAGCGGCCAGTGAACGGGCTGCAGCGGCAAGGTCTGCCCTCATCAGTCAGCGGACGGGGCCGCTGACAGCTTCCCCCAATGGGGGAAGCCTTATTTGTTTGTGTAGCAGCTCATCTTCGCGCTGCTTCCGCCCCTGACCTGCCCATTGCCGTGCACGATATATTTATACGTACACAGCTCGGCCAGCCCCATGGGGCCGCGGGCGTGGAGCTTCTGGGTGCTGATGCCCATCTCGCAGCCAAGGCCGAACTCGCCGCCGTCGGTAAAGCGGGTGCTGGCGTTCACGTAGACCGCCGCGCTGTCCACGCAGGTCGTGAACCGCTGTGCCGCCGCGGCGTCCGCCGTGACGATGGCCTCGCTGTGGTGGGTCGAATGCTTCGCAATGTGGGCGATGGCCGCATCGACGTCATCCACAACGGCCACGCTCAGCTTATAATCCAGATACTCGGTGTCAAAGTCCTGCGGCACGGCGGGCACACCGTCGATGATAGCCGCGGCGCGCGCGTCCAGATGCAGCTCCACCGGGGTGATGCCGGCAGCAGCGCGGGCATCGACAAGGCGGGCCTTCAGCATCGGCAAAAACTGCGCTGCCACGTCTCTGTGGACCAGCAGCGCCTCCTCGGCGTTGCAGACGCTGGGGCGGCTCGTCTTGGCGTTTTCCACAATATCCACAGCCATCTCCAGATCGGCGGCCTTGTCCACGTAGACATGGCAGATGCCGGTGCCGGTCTGGATGCAGGGCACGGTTGCGTTCTCGACGCAGGCGCGGATCAGCCCGGCCCCGCCGCGGGGGATCAGCAGATCAACCAGCCCGTCCGCGGTCATCAACTCGTTGGCGCTGGCGTGGGAGGTGTCCTCGATGAGGCTCACCGCGCACTCCGGCAGGCGCACCCTGCGCAGACCGGCGCGCAGGGCCTCCACGATGGCGTGGCAGCTGGCCCAGGCGTCGCGCCCGCAGCGCAGGATGCACGCACTGCCCGCCTTGATGGCCAGCGCGGCGGCGTCGCTCGTGACGTTGGGGCGGCTCTCGTAGATGATGGCGATGACACCCATCGGCACGGCGGTTTTTTCTATTAAAAGGCCGTTCGGGCGCACAATTTTGCGCAGCACTGCGCCCACCGGGTCGGGCAGGGCCGCGACCTCGCGCATACCCTTGGCCATGTCGGTCAGGCGGCCCGGCGTCAGCGCCAGACGGTCCAGCATCACGTCGCTGACCCGCCCGCGGGCGTTCTCGACGTCCTGCTTATTGGCGTCCAGAATTTTATCCTGCGCGGCGATGAGCGCAACGGCCATCGCCTCCAGCGCGGCGTTCTTCGTGTCGGCGTCGGCGAGCGCCAGCGGCAGCTTTGCGCCCTGCGCGGCCCGCAAAATTTCCTGCGTAGTCATGGGGTCAGACCTCCCTTATGCCTTGCGGCCCACAAACCGGGTGCCGACGGGCTTGCCCTCGACAATGTCGTACAACACCTCGGCGTGGGCACCGTTGGTAATGATCATGTCCACACCGGCCTCGGTGGCACGCTTGGCGGCGGTGACCTTCGTCAGCATGCCGCCGGTGCCCAGGGCCGAGCCCGCGCCGCCCGCCAGCAGCTCAATTTCCGGCGTGATCTCCTCGACCACCGGGATGAGCTTTGCGTCCGGGTGGGTGTGCGGGTCGGCGGTGTACAGGCCGTCGATGTCGGACATCAGCACGACCAGATCGGCGTGGATGCACTTGGCCACCAGCGCGGCCAGCGTGTCGTTGTCGCCCAAAGAGTATTCCTCGCAGGCGACGGGGTCATTCTCGTTGATGATAGGGATGGCGTGCAGCTGCAAAAGACGCTCCAGCGTGTTTTGCAGGTTGTGCAGACGGTTTTCGTGGTCAAAATCCTCCCACGTCAGCAGCATCTGGGCCACGGTATGGTTGTATTGGCCGAACAACCGGTCATAGGTATACATCAGCTCGCACTGGCCCACCGCGGCGGCAGCCTGCTTGGTGACAAGGTCGCCGGGCTTTTCAATTTGCAGCTTGCCTGCGCCGAGGCCCGTGGCCGCCGACGATACGACGATGAGCTGATGTCCGGCATTCTGAATATCGCTCCACACCCTGACCAGATCCTCGGTGTGGCGGATGTTGAGCAGCCCGCCGGGATGTGCCAGCGTGCTGGTGCCTACTTTAACGACGATACGCATAATTCAATCTCCTTGGCCCCCTCTGCGAGGGGGCTCCCGCCGCAGCGGGTGGGGAGAGAACCTTCCGACGGTCCGAAATATTTCGGGTGTTGGCACGGCTCTCTCCCTCCGGCCTTCGGCCACCTCCCTCGCAGAGGGAGGCAAGCTGCGGGTTTATTTCTTCCCCAAATCCTTTGTCTTTTCAAACGCGGCCAGCACGGCGTCGGTCACGGCACCGCGGAAAGCGCGCTCCTCCAGCAGGCGCACGCCCTGAATGGTCGAGCCGCCGGGGCTGCAGACGGCGTCCTTCAATTCGCCCGGGTGCTTGCCGGTCTCCAGCACCATCCGCGCGCTGCCCAAAAGCATCTGGGCGGCGTACTCCTGCGCCTTGGCGCGGGGCAGACCCGCGGCGACACCGCCGTCGGCCAGTGCCTCGATGAACTGGTACGCCCAGGCCGGTCCGCAGCCGGACACCGCGCTTGCGGCGTCGATCAGGCTCTCCGGCACGGCGTCCAGACGGCCTGCAGGGGCCATGGCGGTGAGCCACTCGGCCATTTTTTCCGGCTCCACGTCGTCAGAGCAGTACTGGATCATGCCGTCGCCCAGCGCCACGGGGGTGTTGGGCATCATGCGGATGATGGGATAGCCGCTGCCCGCCATCTGGCGGATCTGCTGCATCGACAGGCCCGCCGCCATCGTGACCAGCACAAAGGGGCGGCTCTCGGCGCGGGCCTCCAGCGTTGGGGTCAGCTCGTCGAGCATATCGGCCATCATCTGGGGCTTTACGCCCAGAAAGATGAAGTCGCAGATGCCGGCGACCTCCTCATTCGTGCCGCAGGCGCAGCCGAGCTCGTCCGCCAGCGCCTGTGCCTTGGCAGGCGTGCGGTTGGCCAGCAGCACATCGCCGGACCCGGCGCCCTTGCAGACCGCGCGCGCCACAGCCCCGCCCATGTTGCCGCAGCCGATAAAACCGTATTTCATGGTAAACCCCCTATTTTTTACTTTATATTCAGTATTTATAGTAGTGCAAGGGAGAAGGTTTGTCAACGGGAAAACGGGCTTTCCCCGGTGGAAAGATACAGAAAGTCCATCGCATCTTTTTCTTGCCCTTATCCTGCAAACGCGGTATAATAAAATAGAATATTTGTAAAATTCCGTCCGCCGCTGCACGGCGGGCACCAGGATAGAGTTTGGAGGCAGTACCATGTCTGAATTTATTCCTCTTTCGGTTCCGAATTTCGGTGCGCGCGAGGCCGAGCTGGCCGGGCAGGCCATCACGTCGGGGTGGGTGTCCACCAGCGGCGGCAAGGTCACGGAGTTCGAGGAAGCGCTGGCCGCTTACGTGGGCATGCCCCGCGCCGTGGCCTGCAACGCCGGTACCAGCGCGCTGCATCTGGCCGCTATGGCCGCCGGCATCACCCGCGGGGATGAGGTCATCGTCCCGACGCTGACTTTTATCGCCGCCGTCAACCCGCTGACCCGCTATGTCGGCGCGGAGCCGGTCTTCATCGGCTGCGACGACTCCCTGTGCATTGACCCCGACGCCGTCGAGGATTTCTGTGCGAACCGCTGCGAGCTGCGGGACGGCAGGCTGTACAACAAAGCCACCGGCGCACACATCAAGGCACTGGAGGTCGTGCATGTGTTCGGCAACATGGCCGACATGCCCCGCCTGATGGCGATTGCCAAGCGCTACGGCCTCATCGTCATTGAGGATGCCACCGAGGCGCTCGGCACCCGCTGCACCGACGGCCCGTTTGCCGGTAAGTTTGCGGGCACCATCGGCGACATCGGCTGCTACAGCTTTAACGGCAACAAGATCATCACCACCGGCGCAGGCGGCATGGTCGTGTCCAACCACGCTGACTGGGCCGAGCACGCCAAGCATCTGTCCACCCAGGCCAAGGCCGATCTGCTGCAATTTTTGCACGATGAGGTCGGCTACAACTACCGCATGACGAACGTGCAGGCATCCTTAGGGCTTGCCCAGCTCGAGCGGCTCGAGGGCTTCATCGCCCACAAAAAGGCGCTGTATGACCGCTATGTGGCCGCGCTGGACGGCGTGAAGGGGCTGCGCATCCTGCCCTTCCGCGAGGGGGAGTGCCGCTCCAACCACTGGTTCTTCAGCCTGTATCTGAAGGATTCCGGGCTGGACCGCGACACTGTGATCGAGAAGCTGCAGGCGCAGCACATCCAGACCCGCCCGGTGTGGGCGCTCATCCATGAGCAGGCCGACTACCCCCGCAACGAGGCTTACGGTCTGGACAAGGCGCTGGACTACCGCAAGTATATTGTCAACCTGCCCTGCTCCACGAACCTGTCCTTTGAGGACTGTGACCGCGTGATCGAAGCGGTGCTGGGGCTGTAAAAGGCTTCCCCCGCGGGGCTGCGCCCGCAGGCGCGTGTCGGAGTGC
>ENA-OURZ01003395-OURZ01003395.1-human-gut-metagenome-genome-assembly--contig:-NODE-3395-length-13362-cov-2.349590_pt1 | contig 13362 bp, 12 predicted proteins | sample MGYA00242073_ERZ509195 | MGnify/ENA primary metagenome ERZ509195 (study PRJEB26280, sample SAMEA2338837) | human gut metagenome | biome: human gut; feature: human-associated habitat; material: faeces...
CGTGGTGATGCCGATGACCTCGCCGTACATGTTGAACAGCGGGCCGCCGGAGTTGCCCGGATTGATGGCCGCATCGGTCTGGAGCATACTGATGACGGTGTTGTCGGTGGTGACCTCCCGGTTGATGCCGCTGACGTAGCCGACGGTCTCCGTTGCCGCCAGACGACCAAGGGGATTGCCGATGGCGACTACCATGTCGCCGATGGAAAGATCGGTGCTGCTGCCGATGGTCGGTTTTTCCGGCTGGCTTGTTTGAGTATCAGGCTTTGTCTGTTCGACCACCTCCTGCTCGACCGGCAAAGCGTCGGGTACGGTTGTGGTGACCGCGGTGTCGTCAGCACTACATCCACCCAATGTCAACAAAAGCAGCAGAGCTAAAATCCATCCCTTCAATCCTGTTTCTCCTTATTTTCAGATATGATGTTCCTTCTTTTCCTTTAAATCCAATCCCTTGTAAGGGTCCACCCGAAGTCCCTCCAGACTACTGTGGATTGCTCCCGTCGGGCAGCTGGCTTTGCAGGAGCCGCATCGGATACACTCGATGCTGTTGGGCTTTTCCCAGACAGGAATATCCATCCCGCACACTTGCTGACATTTTCCACAGTGGACACATTCCGACTGATCCACCCGCAGCCGATAGAGCGACACCGGATTAAACAGCCCATACAGTGCGCCCAGCGGACAGAGGTATTTGCAGAACGGACGGTAATAGCGGATAGACAGCAGCACGATTGCCACCAGCAGCAGTGTTTTCCAACTGAACAGCCAGCCGGCTGCTGCACGCAGGGTCGGATTGGATGCCAGCAGCGGCAGTCCACCGAACAGCGTTCCGCTCGGGCAGATGTATTTGCAGAACGCGCGGTTGTCCCGGAAGGCAAACGCCAGCGCGATGCCGACCGCGTAATAGAGCGCGTTGCCGGCCAGAAAGCTGATCCACAAAATCTGCTCCTTCCCCACGACGTCAAACACAAACAGCGCGCCTACGAACAGCAGTGAACCAGCAAACAGCGCATAGCGAATCCAGCCGAGCCGTTTCTTTCCGGGCTGCTGCGGTTCTTTATAGGGCAGCAGATCGAGCACCATCGCCGTCCAGCAGGCGTAGCCGCACCAGCCCCGCCCGAAGAACAGCGGGCCGAAGATCTTGGCCACGGCGTAGTGAATCACCGCCGCCTCAAATACGCCGGAAAAGAGATAATACCAAAACCCTTCGATCTGCATGTTTTCCCGGCAGATCACGCCCAAGTAGACCAGCATATAGCCGCCTACCAGGAACTGCACGACGTGCCGCGCGTATTTCCACCGTCGAATATACAGCAGCATACCCAGTGCCAGCGACCCGCCGATGTAGGTGAAATTGAACAGATAAAATAGATTGTCCTTCGCCAGCCACAGCGTCACGGCAATGGCTTCAAACAAACAAAACATGCCGATCGGTCCCGCGTATTTTCTCATGCCCACATCCTCCATCCATTTATGCGTTCTTTTTCGCCCCCATTGTATGTCACAGACCACCGCGCGTCAATCCAACTTACAGAGAGATAACCTCCGCTCCCCTTTTGTGTACATGCCCTTTATATAAAATATAAAAAAACGTGGAAACCTGAATCGTCGGCAGCCCACCAGCCATTGTGAAAAATCCGAATTCATTTCAGAGGATTTCTTGACAGGTAAATCGGGCGGTATCCCTGTTGTTCAGATAATTCCGGCGGCCCTCTTCTTCATAATGCAGTGATTGGCCGCCATCGCGTAGACGATGCAGAATGAAAGTTCTCTCAAGCCCGACTTGTCGAAATATTCTGTGTCTCCCGCAAGCGCATAAATCCTGAAAAACTGACCAGGGTCCCACAGCAAAACAGGCGCAGTCCCGTTTTCCGGAACTGCGCCTGTTTTTTTGCTCATCACAGCGCCCTTGCGCGCTGCACGTCTTTTTTGATCTGTGCCGACAATTCGGCCAGCGAATCAAACTTTTTCTCGTCGCGCAGCCGCGCCACGAAGGACACGCGCGCCGCCTCGCCGTAGACGTCCCCCTCGAAGTCGATCAGATACGCTTCCAGCGTGGGCTTATCGCTGCCGACCGTGGGCTTGACCCCCAGGTTGAACATCGCGCGGTACTGCTCGCCCGCAATCTGCGCATAGCCGAAGTACACGCCGAACTTGGGCAGCAGCTTTCCCTGCGGAATGTCGATGTTGATGGTGGGAAAGCCCATCTCGTGCCCGATATGGTTGCCGTGCACGACAGGACCGCCGATGGTATACGCCCGACCGAGCAGCGCCGCCGCCGTGCGCACATCGCCCGCCAGCAGCAGCTCACGGATGCGCGTGGACGACACATCCATGCCCGAAATGCTCACCTTGGGCACGACATGCAGCGTATACCCCATCTCACGGGAGAGCTTGTCCAGCAGTTCGACATTGCCTGCGCCGCCCGCGCCGAAGGTATAATTATCGCCCACGACGATGTGCCGCGCGCCGCCGGGCCCCACAAGACCGCGGATGAACTCCTCCGGCGCCAGCCCGGACAGGCGGCGGGTGAACGGCAGCAGGATCAGCTCGTCGATCAGGCTGTGGGAAACCAGCAGCGCCTTTTCTGCCGGCAGCGTCAGCAGCGGCGGCGCGCCCGCCCCCACGACCGAGAGGGGATGATTGAGGAACGAGAGCGCGCAGGGAGCCATTTTTTCGCACATGGCGATGACCGAGGCCACCTCCAGCACCGCTTGATGCCCCAGATGCACGCCGTCAAACGTTCCCAAAGCGATCACCCGCTCCCTGGGCAGGATCTGCGAGGTCGTAACTTTCATATCGTTTCCCCCTCCGATTGCATTCTTTTTCCTTTTTTATGACTCATTTCCGCCCAGCAGCATGCAGCGGAAGCGGATTTCTCCATCCTTTACCTGCCCCATGCCCGCAAACTGTTCTCCCAGATAGACGCGCAGCACGCTGCCCTCCTGCGGAGGATTTTTCCAATTTTTCAGGCGGATGGGGTTGCCGTTGCGCACGGCGTGCTCCAAATTGTCGCCCAGATGCACCGCCGGGATGTGGCGGATCGGCGCATCGCAGGGCAGCAGCTTCGGTTCGCCCTCCTGCACACTTTGCAGATATTCTTCCGGCGTGACCGCGTTTTCCAGTTCAAATACGCCGGATTTGGTGCGCAGCAGGAACGCCATGTGCGCGCAAGTCCCAAGGGCCTTGCCAATATCGTGGCAGAGCGTGCGGATGTAGGTTCCCCGCCCGCAGGCCACGTCGATCAGAAAGCGGTCCTCCGCCGTCTGCGCGACATAGGTCACGGACTCAATATGCACCGTCCGTTTCGGAATCTCGATGCTCTCACCCGCCCTTGCGGTTTGATAGAGCTTTTTGCCGCCCACTTTGATGGCAGAATACTGCGACGGAATCTGCTCGATGTCGCCTTCAAACTGCGGCAGCACACCTTGCAGCTGCTCCGCCGTCACCAGCCCGCCGCGGCCCGTGATGCGCCCGGTCGCGTCCTGCGTATCGGTTTCGACGCCGATACGGATCTCCGCGCGGTAGCCCTTTTCCTTGTCCGACACATAGTCAAACAGCCGCGCTGCTTTGCCGATGCCGATGGGCAGCACACCGCTGGCTTCCGGATCAAGCGTGCCCATGTGCCCCACTTTTGCGCCGCGGGGCAGGGTTTTGCGCACCATCACCACCGCATCGGACGAGGTCATGCCCGGCGGCTTGAGCAGATTCAGGAATCCATCCCTCATCGAATAATCCCTTCCAGCGCGCGGACGATCTTCTCCCGCGCTTCTTCCATGGTAGCCTTTTCAAAGCTGCACCCGGCCGCCAGCACATGCCCGCCGCCGCCGAATTCCGCCGCGACCTTCGCCACGTCCAGCGGCTCTTTGGCGCGCAGCGAGCACTTGACGAGTCCTTCGCGCTCGTTCAGCAACACCGCCGCCTGCACGCCCTTGATCTCCAGTCCGAAGTTGACGATACCTTCGCTGTCCTCCGGCAGAAGCGACAGCTCTTCTTTGTCCTGAAGCGTCACGCTCATCACGGCGATGCGACCGTCCGCCCGCAGATCCAGCCCGTTCAGAATCCTGCCCATGGCGCGGATATGCCCTTCGGTGCTGGTGCGGTAAAGCGATTCGGTGATGACGCTCATCTTCGCACCGCACTCAACACACCGCGCAGCCGCACGCAGCGTATCGCCCGTGACGGACGCAAAGCTGAAATTGCCGGTATCGGTGGAAATCCCGGCGCACAGGCACAAGGCCGCCTCCTGCGGGATCTCCCAGCCGTATTCATCAAAAAGCTTCGTCAGAATCTCCGCCGTGGCCGCCGCATCCGGGCGCACAACGTGTACCGGCGCAAAGGGCTCCGTGGTTTTATGATGATCGATCATTGCGCGGGCGCGGGCGTTATCAAACACCCTGGCCGCCTCGCCCATCCGCGCGCGGTCGGACACGTCGATGCTGACGCACAGGTCATAGACTTCCTCATCGGGCAGGCGCACGTCGCCCAGCCCGCCGACAAAGAGATAGCGCTCCGGCACGGGGTCCTGATCGTAGATCGTAACGCGCTTGCCCATCTTCTCCAGCACAAAGCGCAGTCCCGCTGCAGAGCCCAGCGTATCCATATCCGGCGAAATGTGGCAGACCAGCGCAATGTTCTGCGCGCCTTCCAGCGCACGCTTCATTTCGTCAACCATCGTTCTTTTCTTCCTGTTCCTCATCCTTGTGGGAAATATCGCGCAGAAGCGAGGCAATATGCACGCTGTAAGCGATGGAATCATCCGCGACAAACTGCAATTCGGGAATGCTGCGCATGATGATCTCCTGCCCCAGCGCATGACGGATGAAGCCCGTAGCGCTCTTGAGCGCCTTGAGCATCTCTTTGACCTGCTTTTCGTCCGCCGTCATGGCGCTGATGGAAACCTTGGCGTGCTTGAGATCGCGCGCCAGCTCCACATTGGTGATGGAAAATACCTCCGGGATGCGGGGGTCCTTGACCTGATTGCGGATGACGCTGTCCAGCCCGCGCTTGAGTTCCTCCGCCTGACGGTCTACTCTATCATATCCTGGCATGATTTTTTCTCCTTAAAAACTGTTTTCCTTATATTGCCCAGACCGGGCGTTTTTCAGGACAAGCGGCGGCAGGCGACATAACCGATCGCCTGCCGCCGCAGTCAGATGAATTCTGTTTACTTTTCGATTTCCTCCATGACGAAGCATTCGATGACGTCCTGCTCCTTCATGTCGTTGTAGCCCTCCAGGCCGATACCGCACTCATAGCCGGCGTTGACCTCGCGCGCATCGTCCTTGAAGCGCTTGAGGGAGTCGAGGTTCCCCTCGAAGATGACGACGTTGTCGCGCAGCAGGCGAACCTTGCCGTTGCGGCGCATCATGCCGTCGGTCACCATGCAGCCCGCAATGGTGCCCACGCCGGAGACGCGGAAGGTCTGGCGCACTTCGGCATGACCCAGTATGACTTCCTTGAACTTCGGGGCGAGCATGCCCTTCATGGCCGCCTTGATTTCCTCGATCGCATCGTAAATGACGCGGTAGAGACGAACGTCCACGCCCTCGCGTTCCGCCAGAGCGCGCGCCTTCGCATCCGGACGCACGTTGAATCCGATGACGATGGCGTTGGAAGTTGCCGCCAGCGAGACGTCGCTCTCGTTGATCGCGCCTGCGCCGCCGTGGATGCAGCGGACGCGCACCTCGTCGTTGGAAAGCTTCTCCAGCGAGGAACGAACAGCTTCGACGGAGCCCTGCACGTCGGCCTTGACGATGAGGTTCAGCTCCTTCATCTCGCCTTCCTGCATCTGGTTGAACAGGTCGTCCAGCGTGGTCTTCTGCATGGCCTTGATCTGAGCGGCCTTGATCTTCTCGCGGCGCTCCTCGGCCACCTGGCGGGAGAGCTTGTCATCGTTGGAGACATAAAGGGTATCGCCCGCGGCGGGAACATCGTTAAAGCCGATGATCTCGACGGGGGTAGAGGGACCTGCATCGGTGATGCGCTGGCCCTTATCGTTGACCATCGCACGCACACGGCCGTAAGCCGTACCAGCGACGATGGTATCGCCCACATGGATGGTGCCGTTCTGCACCAGGAGCGTCGCCACAGGGCCGCGGCCCTTGTCCAGACGCGCCTCGATGATGGTGCCGCGCGCGGGGCGGTTCGGATTGGCCTTGAGCTCCTTCATCTCCGCAGTGAGCAGAATCATTTCCAGCAGGTTGTCAATGCCCATCTCGGTCGCGGCGGAAACCGGCACGCAGATGGTGTCGCCGCCCCAATCTTCGGGAACCAGCTCCTGCTCGGTCAGCTCCTGCTTGACGCGCTCGGGGTTGGCCGTGGGCTTATCCATCTTGTTGATGGCCACGATGATCGGCACGCCCGCCGCCTTGGAGTGGTTGATGGCCTCGATGGTCTGGGGCATGATGCCGTCGTCAGCCGCGACGACCAGCACGACGATATCGGTGCACTGCGCGCCGCGCATACGCATGGCGGTGAAGGCCTCATGGCCGGGGGTGTCGAGGAAGGTGATGCGCTGGCCGTGGATCTCCGCAGTGTAAGCGCCGATGTGCTGCGTGATGCCGCCCGCTTCGCCCGCGGTGACGTGCGTTCTGCGGATGCAGTCGAGCAGCGAGGTCTTGCCGTGGTCGACGTGACCCATGATGGTGACCACCGGCGGACGGGGCTGGAGATCCTCTTCCTTGTCGGCCTCGGTCTCCTCCTCCAGCGTCTCCTCGTAGGTCTTTTCCATCTTCATTTCCAGCTCGATGCCGAATTCACTGCAAACGAGCTGCGCGGTATCGAAATCCAGCTCCTGGTTGATGGTCGCCATGATGCCCAGCAGCAGCAGCTTTTTGATGATCTCGCCGGTGAATTCGTAGTTTTCGTCCACCACACCGTCATCCAGAGCCATGGCGGCGATCAGAGGCTTGACGGTGGAGCCAGGGATATAGGAGCCCTGCACCGCGCGGTTGTATAGCGGGCTGTTGGAATCTGCTGCCACATAGGAGGCCAGCGTTTCCGGGTCGGAGTTGAGCACAAAGAGATTGGGGTCAAAGTCCGGAAAGCTGGAAATGGCCAGCACCTCGCCCGTCGTTGGCTCCAGCACAACGGCTGCGCCTGCGTTGCCCTCTTCCTTGAGCTGTTCCAGCATCTCTTCGGCACGGCATTGCAGGTCGTAATCCAGTGTCACTTCCAGATCCAGCCCATCCACCTTTTCCTTGCGGGCGACCGTGGAGAGCCGCTGCCCGTCGGAGGCGTAGATGTCCAGCGAATAGCCCTTTGTGCCGCAGAGGATATCCTCATAGGCGGCCTCCAGGCCTGTGCGGCCGACATAAGAAGAGATGTCGTACCGGCTGGAATCCAGCTTGGAAAGCTCTTCAGCGGTAATGGCGGAGGTGTAGCCCATGCTGTGGGCAAAAAAGCTGCCGTTGGGATAGTATCGGATGGGGGTCATGGAAGTGCGGTCCACCCCCACACCGGGCAGCGTCGTCAATGCGCTTTCGGTCGCTTCGGAAATGCCTCCCGGCGGATAGGCCTTGATCACGGCAGAGTCGTATTTGACCGCCGCGGAGGAGGAGAGCGCCTTTTCCACATCCACCGTCGTCATGCCCAGAATCGAGGCCAGCGCCGTGACGGTATAAGAGGTATCTTCAATCTTGGAGGGCTGAACATAGACGCTTTCCGCATAAGAATTGATGGCGTAGGCGTTGTGCTCGGAATCGAGGATTTCACCGCGGGCGGGCCGCAGTGTGCGCAGCTTGACCTCTGTAGATGAGGTCAGGTCGGTAAAGATCATGGCCGGCGTCCAGTTGAGGTAGAACGTGCTGTCATTGTCGGAATAATCCAGGCTGAACACCACGTCCTGCGTGAACTCGTCCAGCAGCGCACTGGAATAGGTCAGCGTCGCACTTTGCAGGTAGCGCTTGCCCGCTTCCACCGTGAGATCCCCATAGGAGATCGTCAGCCCCTGGAAGTCGATGCCGTCAAAGATGTTCTGATAGCGCTGCGTGAAGTCCACCAGCGTGATAGCTTCCTGCGTATCGGGCGCCAACAACGCGTAGCATGCGCCGAAGTTATAGGCGTTGAGCAGCTGCACATAGTTGTCCAGAAAGGGCTTGGGGTCCTGGCGCGGCTCGTTGGGGTCGGCGGTAGCGGAGACCACCTTGCTCAGATCAATATCGCGGGTGCTCGTTCCGCAGCCCGCCAGCAGAGAGAGGAGCATCAACGCAAGGATGAGCGTCCGGATGATTTTTCGCATTTTCATAGCATTTTGTCCTCGCTTGTCAGGGTACGTCATTTCCTCTCCTATTATGACGGAAAAAGACCGTTGTGTAAAGAACGGAAATCGCACTCGATTTGTTCCCAAAGGGCGCGGAATTGACTTATAGAAGAAAATCCCTTAAAATAGAGACGCAAAGGGCGCGGCAGAGGGACTTCTTCCCGCGCAGAATGCAAAACATTTATTCTCTGAAGGAAAGGAAAAAAGTCTCCATGGGAAATATCGGGATGGAACCCCGAAAAGAACCAAAGCGCGGCAGAAGCACGGGAGCAGAGCGGCGCAGACGCGCGGTGAACGCCTGGAACGGATTCTCCCGCGGAGTGGATGCCGTGGCGTGCGCAGTGGTTTGCGCTATTCGCGCCATGGGACGCGGAGCGGTTTGGACGGCAAAAGCGCTGGCAGCGGCCTGCAGGCAAGGCCTTGCGCAGGTTAAGACGCTGAAGCCCACGGTACAGGCTCTGTGTATTGCGCTGTGTGCCGTGCTGGTGTGCGGCCTTGCGCTGAGCGTTCGCCCGGCCGTTCGGCTGGCAACGGTCAAGAACGTTACGCTGAGCGACGACGCGATGACCGTGCAGGTCAAAACCCACGCGCGCACCGTGGCGGAGCTGCTGACGGAATACGATATCACGCTGGGGGAGGGCGATGTGGTTTATCCCACGCTTTCCGATCCTGTACACAAGGGCGACGAGATCTTGGTCCGCCGCGCCATCTCCGTGCGCGTGACAGCGGACGGAGAGACGAGGCAGGTCTCGATCCTCAACGGCACGGTGAGCAAGGCGCTCTATCTGGCCGGGGTGGAGGTGGATGCCGACGACATTGTTCAGCCCGGAAAGCTGGAAAGCGTCTCTGCCGGGATGGAGATCGTGGTCAACCGCGTCACCATCTCGCAGGAGAGTGAAAAACAGCGCATTCCATATCATGTCACCTATCAGGACGACGATGATCTGTATCTTGGCAAGGAAAAGATGGTCAAGCAGGGCACGGAGGGCGTGAAGAAGGTCACCTATCGCGTCGTGACGGTAGACGGCGTGGAAACGGAGCGCAGCATTTCGTCCGAAGCAGTGCTGGAGGCGGCGCAGAACCGCATTGTGGCCAAGGGCACCAAGCCCACACCCACGCCGACTCCGAAGCCCACGCCAAAGCCCACGGCTGCGCCGAAAAAGACGACGGCCGCCACCAAGACCGCGAGGCCGTCCAAGACAACCAAGGCGACGGCGACTGCTAAGCCCAAAACAACGCCCGACCCGAACAAGAAAAATGCCAGTGATGTTACCGACAACACCATCACGGTGGACGGCAAGTCCTACACTTATTCCAAGACACTGACGGTCATGATTACGGCCTATACCCATACCGGCCGCAAGACCTCGACCGGTGTCTGGCCCAAGGTCGGCACCGTGGCGGTGGATAAATCCGTCATCCCTTATGGCACCAAGCTTTATATTCCCGGCTACGGCTTCGGCGTGGCGCAGGATACCGGCGTTTCGGGCAACCACATCGACGTGTTTTTCGATACCGAGGCGGAATGCACCAAGTTCGGCCGCAAGCGCGACCGCACCATCTACATACTCGACTAAGGACGTGAAAATGATATGACGACCGGTGAGATCATCACCCTGCTTCAGGCCAGAGGGTTCCGCTTTACGCATAGCCTGGGGCAGAACTTTCTGATCGACGACGAAATGCTGGAGGAGATTGTGCGTGCCTCCGGCGCATCGGGACGCAATGTGCTGGAAATCGGCGCAGGAGCGGGCTGCCTGACCAATGTGCTGGCGCGCAGCGCCAAGCGCGTGCTCGCCATTGAGATTGACAAAAACCTGATCCCTGTGCTGGAAACCGTGCTGCAACCCTATAAAAACGTAACGCTTGTACAGGGTGATGTGCTCAAAGTGAATTTGGAGCAGCTGGCGCAGGAGTGCTTCGGCGGCGAACCGTTTGACGTGGTGGCCAATTTGCCCTATTACATCACCACGCCCGTGCTGTTCCGTTTGCTGGAGAGCGGCCTGCCCGTGGAACGCATCTGCGTGATGCTGCAAAAGGAGGCTGTGCAGCGAGTCATGGCACAGCAGGGGGATAAGGAATATGGTCCGCTGGCGATTCAGTGCGCCTATCGCGCCGACATCAACCGCGTGATGTCTGTGCCGCCACACAGCTTTATTCCGCAGCCCCATGTGGACAGCGAAGTGATTGCGCTCGATCTGCGGCCGTATCCGGTGCAAGTGGAGGAGAGAGCCTTTATGAAGCTGGTCAAGAGCTGCTTCGCCATGCGCCGCAAGACGCTGGTCAATAACCTGATGAGTTATGGCCTGAGCCGCCCGCAGGCGCAGAGCGCCGTTGAAGAAGCGGGGCTTGCCCCGGCGGTTCGCGCGGAAACGCTGAGCCTGGATGATTTCCTGAACCTGTTTGAAAAAATTCGCAGCCAAACGGCTTGACTCGCGCTTGAAAGGGTATATAATTAAAAAAGACCACGACGGAAAAACACAAGGAGGAAACGAAAAATGGAAAACATCAAGGGAACCAAGACCGAAGCCAATCTGCAAACCGCGTTTGCCGGTGAGTCTCAGGCGCGCAACAAGTATACTTATTATGCCTCCGCCGCCCGCAAGGAAGGCTATGTTCAGATCGCAAAGTTCTTCGAGGAGACCGCGGGCAACGAGAAGGAACATGCAAAGATCTGGTTCAAGCTCCTGCACGACGGCGAGGTTCCTTCTACCGAGCAGAACCTGAAAGACGCTGCAGCCGGTGAGAACTACGAGTGGACCGAGATGTACGCCCAGTTCGCCAAGGAAGCCAGAGAAGAGGGCTTCACCCGCATTGCCGCGCTCTTTGAGATGGTCGGCAAGATCGAGAAGGAGCACGAGGCTCGCTACAATAAGCTGCTGAGCAACCTCGAAAACGGCGCTGTGTTCACCCGCGGCGACGAGTGCATGTGGATCTGTTCCAATTGCGGCCACATCCACTTCGGCAAGAACGCGCCCAAGGTTTGCCCCGTCTGCGCGCATCCGCAGGCCTATTTCGAACTCCGTGCGGAGAACTTCTAATCCAAACGTCAGCAAAATCGATGTAATCCATAGTGCTTGAAAGGCCCCGAAGGAATGGCTTTGCCATTCCTTCGGGGCCTTTCGCAAGCGAAGGGGGGCTGCGGCCCCCCTTCGCGCATCCCCCTAAAGACCTGCGCTGCTTCCAAGTGCGAAAAAGGAGCGCTGCTGAAAAAGCAGCGCTCCTTTTTAAGTTGCTTATGTGTTTACCGATTAATACATCGGGGGCTGGGCGGGAGCTGCGGGAGCAGGATTCTTTTCGGGCAGATCGCACACCAGGGACTCGGTGGTCAGCAGCACGGACGCAATGGAAGCGGCGTTCTGCAAAGCGGAGCGGGTAACCTTGGTAGGATCGATGATGCCCTTGGCCGCCATGTCGCCGTACTCGTTGTTCAGCGCATCGAAGCCGTAGTTGACATCCTTGCGGGCCTTGATCTTCTCCACGATGACGGAACCTTCCAGACCGGCGTTGGCCGCGATCTGACGGACAGGCTCTTCCAGAGCGCGCAGCACGATGTTGACACCGGTGCGAACGTCGCCAGTAACCTTCTTGGACAGCGCGGTCACGTCATCAATGGTGCGCAGCAGTGCAGTTCCGCCGCCGGGGACGACGCCCTCCTCGAACTTGACCAGGGAGGGCTCATTCAGGGCGATGAGCTCGGTGGGATGGGCGAACACGGGAGATCCCACGGGCTTGTCGGAGAGCACCACAGAGCAGTTGGCGGTGCCGCCACGCATCTCGGGGCCGTAGGAAGGAGCCCAGGTAACGTTCAGGCCCTCAGCCATGCCGGCCTCTGCCAGATTCTTGCCGATGGCCAGGCCGCCCTGGCCGCCGAAGCCGGAAATGACGATCTCTTTTTTCATCTCATTTCACCTCCGCGCCTTCCGGGGCCGTCTCCTTGATGACACCCAGAGGATAGTAGGGGACCATGTTGTCCTTCAGCCACTGATTGGCCTTCAGCGGCGTCATGCCCCAGTTGGTGGGGCAGGTGGACAGCACCTCGATAAAGGTGAAGCCCTCGCCGTTCATCTGCTTCTGGAATGCCTTCTTGATGGCCTTCTTGGCCTTGTTGATGTTGGCGATATCCGTGACGCAGACCCGCTCGGCATAGGCGCAGCCGTCCAGGGTGGAGAGCATCTCCGCCATGCGGATGGGCATACCGGCCTGCTCCCGGGTGCGGCCCTCCTGGCAGGTAGTGGCCTTCTGGCCGATCAGAGTGGTGGGGGCCATCTGACCGCCGGTCATGCCGTAGATGGCATTGTTGACAAAGATGGTCGTGAACTTCTCGCCCCGCATGGCGGCGTGGACGATCTCCGCCGCGCCGATGGAGGCCAAGTCACCGTCGCCCTGGTAGGTGAACACCGCCTGATGGGGATGGGTGCGCTTGATGCCGGTAGCCACAGCGGGCGCACGGCCGTGGGCGGCCTCCTGCATGTCGCAGTTGAAATACTTGTACGCGAAGACGGAGCAGCCCACGGGGCACACGCCGATGGCGTCGTCCAGCAGTCCAAGCTCCACCAGGGACTCCGCCACCAGCTTATGGATGATGCCGTGGTGGCAGCCGGGGCAGTAGTGGAACTCCACGTCCGTCAGGCCCCGGGATTTCTCATATACGATCGCCATGTCACTTGCCCTCCTTCAAGGCCTTCTTGGCCGCTTCTACCATCTCTTCCACGGTGGGCATCACGCCGCCGGCGTGGCCCAGGTAATGGATGGGCTTTCTGCCCTCCACGGACAGACGGACATCGTCGATCATCTGGCCGGTGGAGCTCATCTCCACATCCAAAAATGCCTTCACGTGGTCGGCCTTGGAGAGCTTGCGCAGGGCCTCCTCCGGGAAGGGCCACAGCGTGATGGGACGGAACAGGCCCACCTTCAGCCCCTCGGCGCGCAGCGTCTCAAGGGCGGTGAGGGCGATCCGGGCAGGGGTGCCGTAGGCGGTGATGACGATCTCGGCGTCCTCGCACTCCGTCTCGGACCAGCGGACCTCGTTCTTCTCCATCAGGGCGTATTTCTCCGCCAGATGGTCGTTGTGACGGTCGCACTCCTCCGGATCCATG
>ENA-OURZ01003399-OURZ01003399.1-human-gut-metagenome-genome-assembly--contig:-NODE-3399-length-13344-cov-3.203702_pt1 | contig 13344 bp, 10 predicted proteins | sample MGYA00242073_ERZ509195 | MGnify/ENA primary metagenome ERZ509195 (study PRJEB26280, sample SAMEA2338837) | human gut metagenome | biome: human gut; feature: human-associated habitat; material: faeces...
AGAAAACAGAGCAGACAGAGGGCACAGAAGAATCAGCGAGCCAGGATATTTTTGCGATGGACACTTACATGTCTGTGACTGCATATGGGGCAGATGCAGAAAGTGCAGTTTCGGATGCAATTGCAGAAATTGAGCGACTGGATGCACTGCTTTCGACAGGAGAGACGGACAGTGAGATCTATAAGCTGAACCAGAATGGAGGAGGAAGTATTTCGGAAGATACTTCTTATCTTCTTGAGCGTGCACTTGAGATCTGGAAAAGTACGGATGGCTGTTTTGAGATCGGTATTTACCCACTGATGCAGGAATGGGGCTTTACAGACGGCAATTATAAAGTTCCGGATAAGGAAACACTGCAGAAACTACTGCCTCTGGCGGATTCTTCAAAAATTGATTTTAATGAGAAAGATCAGACTGTCAGCTTTGAACAGGATGGAATGGAGATTGATTTCGGAGGAATCGCAAAGGGCTATACTTCCGGAAGGATCATGGATATTTTCCGTGAACATGGCATCACAAGCGGAATGGTAAGCCTTGGCGGAAACGTACAGGTACTTGGAATCAAAACAGATGGAAGCAAATGGAGAGTTGCCGTTCAGAATCCAGAAGATACGGAAAATTATCTTGGTGTCCTTGAGACACAGGATCGTGCGGTGATCACGTCCGGCGGTTATGAACGCTATTTTGAACAGGACGGCAAGACCTATCAGCATATACTGGATCCGAAAACAGGATATCCGGCAGACAGTGGACTGACATCTGTGACGATCGTCAGTGCGGACGGAACGCTGGCAGATGGTCTGTCTACGTCACTTTTTGTGATGGGAAAAGAAAAAGCAGTGGCATACTGGCGGGCACACAGCGAAGAATTTGATGCGATTCTGGTAGAAAAAGACGGAACCGTATCGGTGACAGAGAACATTGCGGATCAGTTTACACCGGATGATGCGGTAAAAAAGACAGAAATCATAACAAAGCATTCAAGTCGAACGCACGTGAGACTTGGTGCGTGATTCTGGTCAGCGAAAGCTGACATATTCTTCTCAGAATCACTGCACATCCTCGCGGAGCGTTTATCTCAGTCGGAGATTGTACTCCCACTGAGAAAGACTTGGAGTGTTATTACTCACTTGCAGAAGTGGGAGTCTTCTCGACTGAGATAAAAGACAAGAAGCATAAGACTGGAGGAGCGGTAAGATGAACTGGAAAAAATTATCAGCGTTTGCACCGATGCTGGCGGTTATTGTACTGGCCGGATGCATGGGAAAAACATTAGCGGGATATACGCCGGCCACTTACGAAGCCAAAGCAGAAGAAATCACACTCCAGGAAGAAACAACACAAAGCACAGAAGAAAAAGGACAGCAAACGTCCAAAATAAAGAAAAAAACAAAAAAAGCCACAAAAACAGAAAGCAAAAAGAAAGCGGCAAAAGGAAACTTTGATCTGGAAGATGGAACTTATACCGGGGAAGGTCAGGGATTTGGCGGAACGATTAAAGTTTCGGTCGTAATAAAAGACAAGACGATCACAGAAATCAATGTCGTGAGTGCCGAAGGAGAAGATGCGGCTTTCTTTGGAAGAGCGAAGGGCGTGATCGATAAGATCCTTTCCGGGCAGAAGACGGATGTGGATGTGGTATCCGGTGCGACCTATAGTTCCAGAGGCATTATAAGTGCCGTGAAAAATGCATTGACCGGAGAGAAGGATACCAATACTTCACCGGCAGCGGGCGGCACAGGCGGGGCATCGGCAGCAGCCGGAAGTGGAAAGATCACGCAGGTGGCGGAAGACAAAGATCAGACCTGCAAAGACGGCACTTACTATGGCACCGGAACCGGATTTGGCGGAACGGTGAAAGTAAAAGTTGTGATCAAAGATAACAAGATCAAAAGTATTGAGATCGTGGAACATCAGGACGGAAGCAGCTATATGCAGAAGGCATCCGCACTGATCAGCACGGTGATCGAAAAACAGAGCACCAACGTAGACGGCGTGTCCGGGGCAACTTACAGTTCGGCCGGTCTGATCGAGGCGATCCGAAATGCTGTAGATCAGGCAAAAACGACAAAGACAACCGGGGACAATAAGAAAGAAACCGAGAAAAAGAATAACGATACATCCGGAACTGTCACTCCACAGGTGACTGGAAAGTTTCCATATAAAGATGGTATCTACTATGGAACAGGGGAAGGATATATGGGAGATATCACCGTTGCAGTGGTCATCCAGAATAAGACAGTCACCTCAATCCTGGTGACAGAGACAGACGGAGACGGGGAAGAATTTGTCAAAAAGGCAAAAGCAGTGGCAGACCAGATTGTGAAAAAACAGAGTACCAGGAAAATAGATACCGTGTCGGGAGCAACTTACAGCTCGAAGGGAATCCTGGAAGCAATCAAAGATGCCCTGAATCATGCAAAAGAGGCAACTAACGGGAAAGAAACCGAAAAGCCGGCAGAAACCGAGACGCAGAAGCCAGCAGAAACCGAGAAACCCTCAGAAAGTGAATCTTCATCGGAGAGTGAAAAAGAAAGAGTGTATGCCGACGGAGATTATACCGCTTCGGCAACCTGCACTTCCTCTGACGGAGGAGCGTTTGACGATTATACACTGACTGCGACCGTCACGATCAAAGATGACAAGATCACAGCGATCACAAACGTTGCCGGAAGCGGAGCAGGTTATGTGGCTGCAGATGCTCTTTATATAAAGAGGGCGGCAGAAGGCACAAGAAAAGCACAGGGAGTGGTAGCACAGGTTCTGGCAAAGAACAGCCTGGACGAGATCGATGTGGTATCCGGTGCGACCTGTTCGTCCAGTGCCCTTTTAGAAGCCTGCAGACAGGCACTTGAGAGTGCAAAGATCGTGCAACAAAGTGAGTAAAAAGTAAGGAAGATTCTGATGAAAAAATTCTGGATAAAAATGTGCAGCCTTATGCTGCTACTGTTTCTGATCGGCGGTTACAATACCGTGCTTGCAATGCGGGAGCAGCGAGATGAGATCGCCAGGCTGACCGCAGAGCTGGAGGGCAGCAAGATGACCGTTTCAGCTTTAAAGGAACAGCAGGCAAAGAAAACAGAAAATACAGCGGCAGAGGCTTTAAAAGGTGCAGATGCCAAGAATACAGACGGAGGCTGGAAGGACGGCACTTACGAAGGGGAAGGTCAGGGATTTGGCGGCAAGGTCGTTGTGGAAGTGACGATCGAGAACGGAGAAATCACGTGCATTGAAGTCAAAGAAGCACAAAAAGAGGACAGTGCATACCTTGAAATGGCAAAGGATATCATCGAGGATATCGTAGATGCACAGTCGGCGGACGTGGATACTATCAGCGGAGCGACCTTCAGTTCAACCGGAATCCGGGAAGCAGTTACACAGGCACTTGAAAAGGCGGAATAAGAAATGAACAAGAAACTTGACAGAAAAAAGCAAAAACAAGTACATCGCTATGTAAGAGCTATCATACAGCTGATCTTCTTTCTGCTGGTACCATCCGCTTTTACAGCTGCATTTTCCGGTGTAAAATATCTGTTTACGCAGATTGGCAAAGGAGATGCGATCGGCATGACAAGTTTTGTCACAGCTCTGTGCGTCCTCTGCCTTTATACCATTCTGTTCGGTCGGTTTTTCTGCGGATTTGCCTGTGCATTCGGAAGTTTCGGAGATGCACTGCATGGTATTTATCTGTGGATCTGTAAAAAAATCAGGAAAAAACCGTACCGTATTTCAGAGAAGATCACAAAGTATTTATATTTGCTGAAATACATCGTGCTGGCTATGATCAGCCTGTTATGTTATGCAGGCGTTTATGCAAAAACAAAGGGCACCAGTCCGTGGGAAGTTTTTTCCATGATCCGTGCCGGAAACTTCAAACTTGGCGGATATGCCATCGGGATTGTACTGCTGACCATTCTGATGATCGGCATGTGTGTGCAGGAACGCTTTTTCTGCCGTTTTTTCTGTCCGATGGGTGCAGTCTTTTCCCTGCTTCCGGCACTGCCGTTCCTGACACTGGCAAGAGAGCGTGAAAACTGCATCAAAGGATGCAGGGCATGCACGAAAAACTGTCCGGCAGAACTGGGACTTCCAAAGAGCGGTTCGATCGAGACGCCGGGAGAATGTTTCCAGTGTCAGAAGTGCGTGGACATCTGCCCGAAAGGAAATATCCATACGAGAGTGCCGAAACTTCGCGGCAATGAAGTGTGGTTTACGGTTTTCAGAGCATTGCTGCTGCTTGGCGTGCTTTACCTGTTCCATCTGGCATAGGCAAAAGGGAGTAGCCTTCTTTTATGCCGGGCGGAACTATTTTTAAGGTTATTGGTTAGCAAATGCTAATTTTTAATAAAACAAACTAATTATTATTCGAGGAGGAATACTCATGAAAAAAAGAACCATCAACATGAAAAAGTCACTGGCAATCGCAGTCGCAGCAGCAATGATGCTCGGTATCTGCCCGACAGCAGCACCGGTCAATGCAGCAGATTCAGATTACAAATACGTTTATGCAAGTCTGGACTGGGCAGAGTACTGGCAAAATGAAAATGTTTATCTGGCAAGCGGAAGTACACTGAAATCTTCCTCCGAAGAAGCGGATGCCAGAGGAGAATATGATAAAGGTGCATTTGACGTTGTAACGCGTGCAACGAAAAACCACGGACTGCACCGCGGAAGTTTCCAGTGTGATGCTGTGATCCGTGATACCGATGGAAAAGCATATGAAATCTCTTACTGGACATCCGAAGAAGTGTCGGCAAAGGATGAAAATGGACAGGATACTACGAAAAAAGTTGTCTATGCAGTCCTGACAGACGGAAGCAAGATCCAGTTTGATAAAGGTACGATCACCTACACCGAAAACGGTGAGACAAAAACGGCAACCATGGAGGATTATGAAGTAAAAGGAATCAAATATGTACCGGTTGCAGTCAAAACAGAAGATTATGCAGATTTCTGCAAGAAATACAGCGTAACAGAAGATGCATCTGCAATCGAAGGCGGATATACGGAGAATGCACTGAAAGCATATACAAAGACAGCAGAAGTAACTGCAGATACCAATGGTCTGAAAGTTGCGACAAAAAATGCAGACGGAACCTATTCTTTTGCGGCAAGAAAGACAGGAAGCAATTCCGGTATCAAAAATGAAGCACAGAAAACAGTCGATGAGACAAAGATTGTAAAGACGGTACGTTCCGCGGATGATGCTGAGACTTACGGTGCATTTATCCGTGTTGACCTGACAGGAGATGCTTATGGTGATCTGGGTGCAAATATGCAGACAGTTCGCTGGGACTACTATGGAAATGACAGCACTTACACAAACAAACTGGCAACCTACGGAACAAAATTTGCAGCAGACAACTGGATGCACAAATCCATGGGTGTTCAGCTTGGACTGACGAAATCCCTTCGCTGCCAGCTGCCGGAAGGAACCGACGGAACCGGATACTGGAAAGTAACCGTATATGCACTGGGATATCAGGATTATACCTTTGAAGTACAGGCAACATCTGAGAACATCGTATCTGACAATAAAGGTGATGAGAAAGTAGATACCACAGAACTGCAGAAAGTGGTAGACGAAGCAAAGAAACTGGTAAAAGCAGACTACACCGCTTCTAGCTGGGCATCTTTTGAGACAGAGCTGGCAGAAGCAGAAGATGAGCTGAAAACACCGCATACACAGGCAACAGTAAACGAAGCGATCGCTCATCTGCAGAATGCGATCAAAGATCTGGTAAAAGTACAGAAAGAAACCGAGACAAAGACACCGGAAACAAAAACAGATATCAACAATGATAAGAACAACCAGACACAGACTGCTTACAAAGCAAAAGTAAAACTGAACTCTGTCAAGAACACAAAAGGCAGAAAAGCAGTCCTGAAATGGAAAAAGGTTAAAAATGCAGACGGTTATGTTGTATACCGTGCAACAAAGAAAAACGGAAAATACGCAGCAGTAAAAACCATCAACAAAGGAAAGAAGGTTACCTTTACCAACAAAAATCTGAAAAAAGGAAAAACATACTACTATAAAATCAAAGCTTACAAAAAAGTAAACGGCAAAAAAGCACTTGGTCAGTTTTCAGCAGTAAAGAGCGTTAAAATCAAAAAATAAGCGTAAGTTTTCAGATTTTTCGGGCGGGCACACTTGACAGGGTGTGCCTGCTTTTGTATAATAAAACAGCATGCGGTCATGGCGGAATTGGCAGACGCGCTGGTTTTAGGTGCCAGTGGGCAACCGTGTGAGTTCGAGTCTCACTGGCCGCATTCTTTACAGAAAAGAGACAATTTTTTCTATTCATCTGCTTGACAATTTCAGACAGTTGAGATATAGTAAATATATACAAAAAAGCTTTGGATTTTTTTAGAGTTTTCAGAAGCTTTACATATAAGTAGAGTAGATATCGTACGTAAAGTGTCGTTGGAGGGGGAGGCTTCCGACGAACGAAGGTTATACCGCGTTACGGTCTCGCTTCCGCTACTGCACAAAGAACCAGGATATTTTATCCTTTATTTTTGTGCGGCATTTTTTTACCCAAAAACAGCTAATTACCGCAAAAAGCGGTTAATAAAGAAAGGAGTAATGAACATCATGGGATTCAAATCAGACATTGAAATTGCACAGGAGACAACGATGGCTCCAATCACAGAAATTGCAGACAAAGCAGGTATTGACCGTAAATATCTGGAGCAGTACGGCAATTATAAAGCAAAAATTGACTACAATCTGTTAAGAGAAAAAGAAGGCGAAGACGGCAAGCTGATCCTGGTTACCGCAATCAACCCGACTCCGGCAGGAGAAGGAAAGACAACCACATCTGTAGGTCTGGCAGACGGAATGTCAAGACTTGGTAAAAAAGTTATGGTAGCTCTTCGTGAGCCGTCACTTGGACCTGTATTCGGTGTAAAAGGCGGAGCAGCCGGCGGCGGATATGCACAGGTAGTTCCGATGGAAGATATCAACCTTCACTTCACAGGTGACTTCCATGCGATCGGTGCAGCAAACAACCTGCTGGCAGCCATGATCGACAACCACATTTTCCAGGGCAACGCACTGAACATTGACCCGAGAAAGATCACATGGAAGAGATGTGTGGATATGAACGACCGTCAGCTGAGAAACGTAGTAGACGGACTTGGCGGAAAGACAAACGGAATGCCAAGAGAAGATGGTTATGACATCACCGTTGCTTCTGAGATCATGGCAGTTCTGTGTCTGGCACGTGACATCACAGACCTGAAAGAAAGACTGTCTAAAATCATCATTGGCTATACATACGGAAAGATCGCAGAGCAGAAACCGGTTACCGCAGGTGACCTGAATGCACAGGGAGCTATGGCAGCTCTTCTGAAAGATGCACTGAAACCAAACCTGGTACAGACACTGGAGAAAACACCGGCAATCGTACACGGCGGTCCGTTCGCAAACATTGCTCATGGATGTAACTCCGTAACAGCAACCAAGATGTGTCTGAAACTGGCTGATTACACCATCACAGAAGCCGGATTCGGTGCTGACTTAGGTGCTGAGAAATTCCTGGATATCAAGTGCCGTATGGCAGGTCTGAAACCAAACGCAGTTGTTATCGTAGCAACCGTTCGTGCACTGAAATACAATGGCGGTGTAGCAAAAGCAGACCTGAATAACGAGAATCTGGAAGCTCTGGAAAAAGGTATGCCAAACCTGCTGAAACACGTAAGCAATATCACAAATGTATACAAACTGCCTTGCGTTGTTGCAATCAATGCATTCCCGACCGATACAGAAGCAGAACTGAAACTGGTTGAAGAGAAATGTAAAGAACTGGGCGTAAATGTTGTTCTCTCTGAAGTATGGGCAAAAGGCGGCGAAGGCGGAATCGCTCTGGCAGAAGAAGTGATCCGTCTGTGTGATCAGCCAAACGACTTTACTTATGCATACGAACTGGAAGGTTCTATCGAAGATAAACTGAATGAGATCGTTCAGAAGATCTACGGCGGAAGCAGAGTTGTCCTGACAGCAAATGCAAAGAAACAGGCAAAACAGCTCGAAGATATGGGATTTGGCAACTGCCCGATCTGTATGGCAAAAACACAGTACAGCTTAACGGATGACCAGACAAAACTGGGTGCTCCGAAAGATTTTGAGATTACTGTTCGTAACCTGAAGATCTCCGCAGGTGCAGGATTCATCGTAGCACTGACCGGTGATATCATGACTATGCCTGGACTGCCGAAAGTTCCGGCGGCTGAGAGAATCGACGTAGATGAGACAGGAAAGATTTCCGGACTGTTCTGATCAAAACAAAGTGATCGCAAAGGTCATATGCATTTTTTCATAAGACAGGGATGAAAGATTCCAAGCAAGCAGATGCCAGGGTTCAATGGGTATACCAGCCTTTTGACTCTGGCATCTTTTCAGTGTAAATATAAGAGGAAAAAGCGAGGTGCGTATATGTTTCGAGAAGAGTATCAGGCAGTTTGTGGTGCTGCAAAGAAAAAAGTGGAATTTCTGGAAAAGAATCCGCTTGGATATGTGACAGCTGCTTTCCTGGCAGGAATGTTTGTCGGACTGGGCTGCGTGCTGATGGGCGTTGTGGGAGGATATTTCAATGCAGCGGGAAGTCCGGCAACGAAATTGCTGAACGGACTTATCTTTGCAGTAGGATTAAATTTTGTGTTTATGGCAGGTGCGGAACTGTTTACCGGAAACAATTTTACAATGAGTGCAGCATCTATAAAAGGAGAAGTTTCCTGGGGGAAAACGATCAAAGTGTGGATCGTCTGCTATCTGGGAAATCTGCTCGGTTCTGTTGTGACAGCCGGAATCTTTATGATGACCGGACTGATGAACGGACAGGAAGTTGGAACGTTCTTGAGAAATGCGGCAGTGGCGAAAGTCTCCGCAGCTCCGATGGAGCTTTTTGCAAAAGCGATCCTCTGTAACATCTGTGTATGTCTTGCGGTGTGGTGCAGCATCAAAATGAAAACAGAGACTGGCAAGATCATGATGGCGATCCTGGGTGTGATGACCTTTGTTACCAGCGGATATGAGCACAGCGTTGCCAATATGACCTTTTTTACGATCGGTCTGTTAGATCCGGGTACAGCCATCACGATCGGGGGAGTGCTTTACAATCTTCTGATCGTCACAGCCGGCAATATGCTGGGCGGTATTCTGTTTGTGGCATTGCCATATTATCTGATCCAGAAAAAGGATTAAAATAACAGAAAATTCAAGTCGAACGCACGTGAGCAGGTAACCTTCCAAAAAGAAGATACCTGCTTTTTTGTTGTCAAAAAAATTTTCAAAATTCTTGCATAGTGTTTTTGTGAACCTGGAGTGTTTCAAAGTATGGCTTCAAATTCAAAAATACAGAAAAAATCGTAACAGACTTGTAAAAAAATGTAATATATGTTAAAGTAAGCAAGGTTACGTCAACAGATGTAAGGAGGAAAATATGAGCAAGCAAAGAAAAAGAAAATACCTGCAGATTGTTGTAACATTTTTATGCATATGCATGCTGGGGGGCTTTTCTGGGAAACAGGTTCATGCTGAGACAGGCTATGCACTGATTCCGAAGGTAAAAGAAGCACAGACCGGATGGTTTGTAAAATACTGGAGCGGCTGGAAGTATATTTATGCAAACGGCAAGTGCCCGAAGAACAAATGGAAAAAGATCAACAATAAGATTTACTATTTTGATAAAAACGGTTATATGCAGACCGGCTGGAAGAAATATAAAAATTCCTGGTACTATCTTCGCAAGAGCGGCAAAAACAAAGGGGCACTCTGCACCGGATGGAAAACGATCTCCGGGAAACGGTATTTCCTGGCAAAAAAGACAGGTGCAAGAGTGACCGGATGGCATACGATCAAAAATACCCTTTACTATTTTAATAACAAAGGTGTCCTTCAGAAAGGAAAGACGGTAGGAGAGTATCAGCTGGATAAAATCACCGGTGCGGCCATCAAGATCGCGACCGAACCGGATACCTCCGAAGTGACGGACGAGAGCAACACCACGGGAGGCGATGCGGACAATACTGCCACGACTGTTGACAAACGGCATATCTTTGTCGGGGACTCCAGAACGGTAGGTTTAAGTAATGCAATGGGCTGTGTATCTTACGATAAACTTCTTCAGATCCGCACAGAAGAAAACCTGACAGAGTACTATCTGGCGGAAGTCGGCAGTGGTTATTCCTGGTACAGCACAAAAGCACTTCCGAAGCTAGTGAAAATGCTCAATGAGAATCCGGCAGCGACCGTGATTTTGAATCATGGTATCAATGATCTTGGAAATATTGATCAGTACATAGCCTCTTATCAGTGGCTGATCAGAGTGTATCCGAATACAAAATTTGTGATCATGTCCGTAAATCCAGTCAACAGAAAACTTTACAAAGGTTATGCAAAACCGGCCAATATTACGGTGTTTAATCAGAAAATGCAGGCGGCGTTTCCAAACAATTTTGTCAATACATATCAGTATCTGCAGTCGATGGGATTTAATACCGCAGACGGACTGCACTACGACAGTCTGACGTACATGAACCTTTATAATTATATGCAGCCGTACTTATAAGGCTGGCAATGGAGTACAGAATCGTTTCGTGGTAATTTCAGGTTCTGTACTTCTCTTTCTGTAAAAATGCCGGAAAACAGTTGGTTTCTGTGTTGACTGAACGATGGAAACTGTAGTATACTGGACAAGGATTGTTATTGTAACTATTCAAAAATAAAAAAGAGAATTTTGGTTCTCATATAATAGGAGAAATACTGCAAAATGCAGTATGACAGCTATTCACAGGAGGAGACACATATGGTACAGGCTATTGTAGGAGCAAACTGGGGCGATGAAGGTAAAGGTAAGATTACCGATATGCTGGCTGAAAAAGCAGACATCATCGTAAGATTTCAGGGAGGAGCAAATGCAGGTCATACGATCGTAAACAATTACGGAAAATTTGCACTGCATACACTTCCGTCAGGTGTATTTTACAGCCATACGACAAGCATCATTGGAAATGGTGTTGCTCTGGATATACCTGTTTTGATAAATGAATTAAACAGCATCGTAGAACGCGGTGTTCCGATGCCGAAACTTCTGATCTCTGATCGTGCACAGATCGTAATGCCATATCATATTTTATTTGATAAATATGAGGAAGAACGTCTGGCAGGAAAATCATTCGGATCTACCAAATCAGGTATCGCACCATTTTATTCAGATAAATACGCAAAAATCGGTTTCCAGGTAAATGAGCTTTTTGATGAAGAAAGACTGCTTGGAAAATTAAAAGACGTATGTGAAAAGAAAAACGTCATGTTAGAGCATCTCTATCACAAACCACTGCTGGTTCCGGAAGAGATTCTGGAAACACTGAAGGAATATCGCGAAATGGTAAAACCATTTGTATGCAATACTTCCCTGTATCTGTGGAATGCACTGAAAGAAGGAAAAACGGTTCTTCTGGAGGGACAGCTGGGAACACTGAAAGATCCGGATCACGGAATCTACCCGATGGTTACCTCCTCTTCCACACTGGCAGCTTATGGTGCAATCGGTGCAGGACTGCCGCCGTATGAGATCACCAAGATCGTGACGGTATGCAAAGCTTACTCAAGTGCAGTAGGAGCAGGTGCGTTCGTAAGTGAGATCTTTGGAGAAGAAGCAGATGAGCTGAGAAAACGCGGTGGAGACGGCGGAGAGTTCGGAGCAACCACAGGTCGTCCTCGCCGTATGGGATGGTTTGACTGTGTAGCTTCCAAATATGGATGCCGTATGCAGGGAGCTACAGATGTAGCATTTACTGTTGTTGATGTACTTGGATACCTGGATGAAATTCCGGTATGTGTAGGATACGAGATTGACGGAGAAGTTACAACAGAATTCCCGACAACACATCTTCTTGAGAAAGCAAAACCAGTATTCAAGACACTTCCGGGATGGAAATGCGACATCAGAGGAATCAAGAAATACGAAGATCTTCCGGAGAACTGCAGAAACTACATTGAGTTTATCGAAAAAGAAATCGGATATCCGATCACAATGGTTTCTAATGGACCGGGAAGACATGATATCATCTTCAGAAATAAATAGGAATATAAAAAAGGGGCAGGGCTTTTTTAAGTCCTGCCTCATTTTTATGGTAAATTATCAAATTGTGATAATGGTTGGTTATGTATTACAGTAAGTACACTCCGCGGGATGCGGCTTCTTCGAGGACGTCGTCCGGCCAGATGGAGGACTGGACTTCTCCGATGTGGGCTTTGCGGAGATAGAACATACAGATTCGGGATTGTCCGATTCCGCCTCCGACTGTGTACGGAAGTTTTCCGTTCAGTAATGCTTTCTGGAAATCCATCTCGGCGCGTTCTTCGCAGCCGGCTTCCTTTAACTGACGGCGGAGTGCATCTTCATCGACACGGATACCCATGGAAGAAAGCTCCAGTGCGATATCGAGTACCGGATAGTAGACGATGATATCACCGTTCAGTTCCCAGTCATCGTAGTCCGGTGCACGTCCGTCATGACGCTGTCCGGAGGCAAGGGTCTTACCGATCTGTTTGATGAATACGGCACCTTTGGCTTTGGCAAAGTGGTATTCACGTTCCTTTGGTGTCTTGTCCGGATACATGGTTTCCAGTTCCTGGGATGTGATGAAGCTGATTTCATCCGGAAGGAATTCTTCAATATAATTGTAACGGCGTGCCATGTAGGCTTCGGTTTCTTTGAGTGCACTGTATACTTTTCCTACAGTGTATTCCAGTGTCTCCATGTTGCGTTCTTCTTTGGAAATTACTTTTTCCCAGTCCCACTGGTCAACATAGATGGAATGGATGTTGTCAGTATCTTCATCTCGGCGGATAGCGCTCATATCAGTATAAAGTCCTTCTCCTGAATGAAAGCCGTAGCGCTTTAAGGCGTAACGTTTCCATTTTGCAAGAGAGTGGACGATCTCAACTTCGCGGTCTTCCTGTTCTTTGATGCCAAATGCAACCGGGCGTTCTACTCCGTTCAGGTTATCGTTCAGTCCGGATTCCGGGCGGACGAAAAGAGGAGCGGATACACGCGTCAGATGCAGAGATTTGGCAAGTGCGCGTTCAAAGTGGTCTTTTACTTCTTTGATAGCCACTTCAGTCTCGCGGATCGTAAGTGGAGAATGGTAATTCTCCGGTATCTGCAAATTGTTCATGATGTTCTTCCTTTCTTACTACTCACTATGTCTAGTTTAGTGAATTGACGTGGTGTTGTCAATCATATTTTCTTAAGAAACAACTTATGATTTTTTTAGAGAATCTCCATAGTAAGGTCACAGAACACGGCTATACTCTTAAAATAAAAAGATGAT